>ERZ1673730.1115-NODE-1115-length-22656-cov-30.454006_pt1 | contig 22656 bp, 16 predicted proteins | sample MGYA00580200_ERZ1673730 | MGnify/ENA primary metagenome ERZ1673730 (study PRJEB41218, sample SAMN15661761) | gut metagenome | host: Homo sapiens | place: Canada: London | collected 2015-08-20/2019-03-30 | study: EMG produced TPA metagenomics assembly of...
CAGCGCTATGCTCAAAGAAAAGTTTGGATGCTTTTTGGAATTTGCTCATTCATAGGTATAATACTATTTCCAGATGAAAATTCGCAAGCAGATGGCGCAGGTGAATCTGGAAATAGCATAATATTTGTTCTTTCAAATACGGGCAGGAGGTGGATATATGGCTGCCGCAAAACGAAAATCCATTGCGAAGCTCTGCCTTGCGCTGGGTCTGTTCGTTCTTGCCGGTTTTTTTCGCCAGGCGGATCGCGTGGGTGCTCCGCTGCCCTCTGCCGCTTTCTTTCTGCTGACCAACCTGATTTACATCGGTCTGGCCATGGGCTGGGGCTTTTCCATATCTCGCAGGATTCTGCACCGCTGTGATCGGCGTTGGCTGCTGCTTGGATGCGCCATGGCCGTGCTGTGGCTGTTCCTGCGTACGGTCAAATATCGCTTTTTCAACGACGATACTGTTACACGCTATCTGTGGTATTTGTATTATGTGCCGCAGATTCTTGCGCCGCTGTTCAGCCTGTTCGCCGCGCTGCAGCTTGGGCGGCGCGATGGCGACACGTTTTCGCTCCGGTGGTATCTGCTGTTTCTTCCGGCGATATGCCTGATTGGCGGCGTGCTGACCAACGATCTGCACCAGATGGCCTTCCGTGCCGCGCCGGGCGCTGCAACGCTATCAGCCGACTATATTCACGGCTGGGTGTACTATCTCGTCATGGCGTGGATTGTCGTTCTGCTGCTGGCAACCGGGGCTGTTATCTATTGCAAGTGCCGCGTGTCTGAAAGCAGGCGATACGCATGGGTGCCACTCTGTGTATTTCTGGGCGGATTTGCGTTGTGCGCGCTGAGTTTTGCTAACATCTACACGTTCCACAAGATACCGGAATGCTGCTGCCTGACGTTTGCGGCGTTCTGGGAGAGCTGCCTGCAGGTGGGGCTGCTGCCAACCAACGACCATTACCGCTATTTCTTTTCCGAATCCACCGTTGCCGCGCAGATTGTGGACGAGCAGGGCGTCCCCATCTACCGCGCGAAAAATGCGCCGGAGCTCACCGCCTGTCAACTGGACGCAGCGGCGCGCGAGGCGATTCTGCTGAACGCGGACACGCGGCTGCAAAGCGCGCCGGTGCAGGACGGGCGCGTGTACTGGGTGGAGGATATTTCGAAAATCAATCGGATTCAGGCGCAGCTTGCCGAAATCAACACCCGGCTTTCGGAGGAAAACGAGCTGATTCAGGCGGAAAACGAGCTGAAGCGTCAGCGCGCGCAGATTGAAGAAAAAAATCGGCTCATGGACGAGATGATTGCGCTCGTGCAGCCTCAGCTGCTTCAAATCAACCAGCTTCTGGGCGAAGAAAGCGTTCAAAAGCTGGATATTCAAAAATTAAAGCAGATCTGTCTGCTGGGCGCGTATGTCAAGCGGCGGGTCAATCTTGCGCTGATCTGCGATAAGAAAGCGGTCGTCCGCGCGGACGAGCTGACCCACTGCCTCCGAGAATCGCTGACTTATTTGACGCAGTACGGCGCTGTCTGCGCGCTCCATCAGGAAGGAACAGCCAGCGTATGCAGCTGCCATGCGCAGAGCGCTTACGACTTCTTCGAGGATTGTCTGGAGGCAGCGCTGCCCTCGCTCAGCGCGCTGATGGTGCGCGTGGAATGCGGCAGGCGTTTTTCCATTCGCCTGATGATGGAAGACGCGGCAGGTTTGCCGAATGTGGACAAATACAAGGTTCTTGGGAAGATAACCATTGACGATGCGGATGGCGCGCTGTGTGCAACGCTCGCTTTTGACCTGGGAGGTGAGCACGCATGACTCCACTTTACGCCGGTTTGATGTGCACATTGCTGCTAAGCGGAACGGTTGCCGGTCTGTTCGGCTGCATGAGCGCCGTGCGCTGCCATCGCCCCTTTGTGTACGCAATTTGCCTGACCATCGTTTCGCTGGATTTTGCAGCACTGGCAATGTTGCTTTCCCGGCTGCCGGAAAGCGCGGCGCTCTCGCCTGCGCCGTGGACGACTGCGGCGCTGCTCCTCACGGTGCTCAGCCTTTCTTCACTGCTTCTATTGCGGCGCAAAAGCAGGCGGCAGCTTTCGCCGGTTTCCATCAAGGAAAGCTGTGACCATTTGCCAAGCGCGCTGTGTTTTGCGTGGGAAAACGGGCTGCCCTGCCTGAAGAACCTCAAAATGGACGAACTGAGTCATCTGCTCACGGGAGAAGCGCTGCTCAACGCGAACGTTTTCTGGAAAGCGATTGAATCGCAGCCTATCGTCACGCTGGAGAATGGCCAGACATGGAGCTTTGAGCGCGTACAGATGGAGATGGCAGGAAAAAGCATTTACCAAATCACCGGCACGAATATCACCGAGGAAGCGCGGCTCCAGCGGGAAGTGGAAAAGGACAATCTTCGCCTGAAAGGCATGAACCGGCGGCTTCGGCAATATGGGCAGGACGTACAGGAAGCGACGCGGGAAAAGGAAATTCTGCGCGCCAAGACCCGCGTTCACGACCAGATTGGCCGCGCGCTCCTGCAGACTCGGCAGTTTCTCTCCGGCGCGCAGGGCGATGCGGAAGGCGTCTGCGCCGCGTGGCAGCAGAACGTTCGGCTGCTGCTGGGAAAATATGCGGATGAACAGCCTGTCGACACATTTGATCAGCTTGCCCGCGCCGCGCGCGCCATCGGCGTGACCATTGAGCGCCGCGGCGTATTTCCGGCAGAGGACACGGAGAGCGCGCAGCTTGTAGAAATCGCCGCCCATGAATGCCTGACGAATCTGGTTCGCCATGCGGGCGGTACACGGCTGGAGATTATCGGCGGGAAAACCGCGTCCGGCTGGCGCGTTCGTTATCTCAACGACGGCAGCACGCCGGCAGGCCCCATCGTTGAAGGCAGCGGTCTGACCGCGCTGCGCGCACGGGTGGAAGCCGCTGGCGGCGCAATGGAGATTGCTCACGCCCCGCGTTTTGAACTGACGCTGACATTTTTCGAGGGGAGGCAGGGGATTCCATGAAATACAAAGTCATGATTGTCGAGGATCAGACCATGCCCCGCGAGCTGTTTGAACTGCGGATTCAGGCTTCGGAGCGCTTTGAGGTGGCGCTGTCCATCGACAATGCCGCGCTGGCGGACGTATACTGCCTGCGCTTTCCCGTGGATCTGATTCTCATGGACGTGGTTACGCGCGGCGGCGAAAGTGGGCTGGACGCAGCGGAGCGGATCAAGCGCACCTTCCCGCAGATGAAAATCATCATCGTGACCTCCATGCCGGAATGCTCCTACCTGAGTCGCGCGCGGGAGATTGGCGTGGAGAGTTTCTGGTACAAGGAGGAGCAGCGCGAAAGCCTGCTGGACGTGATGGCGCGCACGATGGCGGGCGAATCCGTCTATCCGGACGCAACGCCGGAGCTGCAATTAGGGCTTGCCAGCAGCTATCAATTCACCAGCCGCGAGCTGGAGGTGCTGCGCGAAATGACCGGCGGCGACACCAATCAGGAGATTGCCGAGCGACTGCACATGTCCGTAGCAAGCGTCAAGACGCACATCCTCAACATGCTGGAAAAGACCGGTTTCAGAAATCGTACCGAGCTGGCCGTGCGGGCGCGGGAAATCGGACTGGTAATCCTGAACCGGAAAAACTGAATAACATGGTAAAAGAGCTGCCTGCGGGCGGCTTTTTTGTTTTGCGGTGCGAAAAATAGCCATTTGGTTGATGTGCAGCACTTTCATTTCTGCTATTCTTAACGTATAAGGGGGGGAGTTCTATGAGAAGCATCGTTGTCAGTATGCAAAACATGCTTTTATCAGAGGCCGTCGCACGGACGCTTGCGGAAACAGGAGAGTTCCGCGTGGAGCAGGTTCTGCCCGGAAAAACCAGCGATACCTTCTCACTCTGCCGGGCCATGCAGGCGGATATTCTGCTGATGGAGGTCAGCCGTCTTCCCGCCTACACGCTGGAAAATCGACTGAATCTGATCGCGTGCGTACGCAAGGTAATGCCGAACTGCAAATTCGTGCTGCTGTGTGATGAAAACGTCGATCCGGAATTGGCGCACCGGGTGATGACTGTCCGGCAGGATCGATTGATTGATGCTTTCCTCTATGCTTCCGTTACCCACGCCTATCTGACTGCCGCGCTGGATGCGCTGTGAGAAAGGAGCGACCGCCATGAAAAGACGATCCCAAGGGGGGCTGCGAAAAGGCTTCGGCAATCAAACATTTTTTGCGCAACTGATGGAGGAAAACGGATTTAAGGTAACACCGCACAAATGAGGTGGTCGGCTGGCGAATGGATTTTTCGTCAGATGCAAATGCAAATTTCGAAGGTTTACTGGCGGTAAATCGAGAAATTTGCATGATGCAGATGGCGGAAAAGACATCGCCAGACGCGCCGCCGAATTGTGCGGTGGTGCCTTAACACGTTTGTCCTCTAATACTATGATGAAGAAATGGAGGAATCAATTCATGAAAAGAAGGCTATGCCTGGTTCTTTTCCTGCTGATGCTGGTGACCTGCGTCACAGCGTCGGGCGAAGCTGCCGACTGGAATTATGACGCGAACTACGGCATACTCCGCGGCTATAACGGCGCGGGCGGCGACGTGGTTGTGCCCGGCGAATTGGACGGTTTCACGGTGGATGTGATCGGTGTCAGCGTGTTCCGCGGGGAAACCATCACCTCGCTGACATTGCCCGAAACCGTGCTGGAGCTTCGAAGCAACGCCATCAGCACATGCGACAACCTGACCCGCGTTTCCCTGCCCCAGAGCCTTGTGGTCATCAACCGCATGAACTTCTTCAGCTGCACGGCGCTGACGGAAGTTACCATTCCCGCAGGCGTGCGCTATATCGGCGACGCTTCATTCAGATACTGCGACTCGCTGCGCAAGATTACCTTTGAGGGTGTATGCCCTGCAATCGACATTGACTGCTTCAGCCTTCTGCCCGAGGGCGCGACGGCTTACGTCCCGGACGACCAGCTGGATGCCTATATAGCGGCGTTTGAAAATGCCGGCAGTGAAGTAAGCGTCCAGCCCAGCGGCAAAAACGCCGTGATTGTGGAAAACAACGGCTATGTGGAATCGGAGTTCGATTTTGACGCTTCCACCGGCACGATTACCTCCTACAACGGCTACGCCACTTATCTGGCCATCCCCGAAACCATCGGCGGCGCGCCGGTAAAGGCCATCGGTCCCGAGGCGTTCGCGCGCCACACCTATCTGGCGCTGCTGGAACTGCCTGAAGGGCTGGAAACCATCGGCGATCGCGCGTTTTATAACTGCGAAACGCTGGCCCGCGTTCACTTCCCCTCCACGCTGAAGTTCATCGGCGACAGCGCGTTTTACAACGCCTACAAGAGCAGCATTCTGGAGCTGCCTGAGGGGCTGGAGCATATCGGCGCATACGCCTTCTATTTTGCCGGCATCAAAGGCTTTCTGACGCTGCCCGAGGGGCTTAAAACCATCGGCGAAAGCGCGTTTGAAGCCTGCGGCAACATGGGTGGCAATCTCTATCTGCCCTCGACGCTTGAGTCGATTGGCTCCCGCGCCTTCAAGGGCGACTACAACATTCAGTACATCGTTCTGGAAAGCCTGACCGCGCCCACGCTGGGCGAGGACGTCTTCGCGGGCTGCGATTATCTGTACGACATCGACCTGAACGCACACGGTACGCGTCAGGAGATGCAGCAGTGGCAGGCGTATGTGGACGCGCTTGGGCTTCCCTGCCGCGTGTGGCGCGCGCAGGATCCGACTGCCCAATCTCCTGAGAAGGGCGCGTATCGGTACGAAAACCGCGTGTTGACCGAATACACCGGGACAAAGACGCGCATTCACCCCCATCTCACCGTTTCAAAGGAGGCGGTGGTCGGTCTGGGCGACGGCGTGTTCAAGGGCAGCCAGACCATCGAATACTTCTCCGTCGCCCACAACGACGAATTCACCACCATCGGCGCGGAGGCCTTCATGAACAGTTCCCTCCGGAATGTGGATCTGTTCGACTCCGTGACCACCATCGGTGCGCGGGCGTTCGCGGGCTGCACGCAGCTGGAAGCCCTGACCCTGCCCGACTCGCTGACCACCATCGGCGAAGGCGCGCTCGACGGCCTGACAGGGCTGAAAAAGCTGGTGATTCAGTGCGATCCGGCGATCATCCCCGCAGGCGTGTTTGCAAATCTGCCCGCTTTGAGCGACGTGACCGTCGAATTCGGCGCAATTCCGGCGCATATGTTTGAAGGCAGCGGCGTGACCGTGCTCACGCTGGGCGCGGGCGTGACCGAAATCGGCGACAGCGCGTTTGCCAATACAGCGCTGACAAGTGCCGAAATGCAGAACGTGACCGCCATTGGCGCGGGCGCGTTTGCCAATACTGCGCTGACAACCGCCGAAATACAGAACGTGACCGCCATTGGCGCAGGTGCGTTTGAAGGCTCCGCGCTGGAGCGCGTGCGCCTGAACGCAGCCGCTTCCGTAGGCGAGAGAGCCTTCGCGAACACAAAGCTGACGAAGATGGTCATCCCCACCGCCGGCAGTTTCCCGCTTTCCGCCGTCGAGGGCACGAGCGCCGAGCTGCGTCTGCCCGCCGACGCGACCGATGAGCAGCTTGCCGCGTGGAACGAGACGCTCCAGCGCCCGTGGTACGACCCCATGCTGCGCGAGGGCGAAGTAAGCAAATTCGTAAAGATGCCCTTCGAGCCAACTCCCGCCGAGAACTTTGAGTTTGATCCGGATACCGGTCTGATCGCCGCCTACGTCGGAACTGACGTGGATGTGGTCGTGCCGCGCGAAATCAACGGCGTAACCGTGGTAGGCTTCAAAAACTACAACGCCTTTGACGCGTGCCATGACTATACAGATTCCTCTGTGACGAGTGACCGTACCGAATGGGTGCGCCTGCGCACGCTGGTGCTGCCCGAAACAATCAAAGAGCTGCCGGACATGATGCTCGCCTACTGCCAGCAGCTGGAGACCTTCGTCTGCTACGCGCCCCTGGAGAGCACCGGCGGCAATCAGTTTATGCTCTGCCGTAGCCTGAACAACGTAATCTTCGTCAACGGCGTGCGCGAAATCGACAACTACGCCTTCGACAGCGCGGGACCGCTGGGCAACCTGTACTTTGGCGAGCATCTCATAAGGATCGGCCAGCAGGCGTTCAATTTTGCCGGCCTCAGTTCCTTCGTCGCCGACGCGGAGCGTGTGGAATACGGCGCGTTTACTGAATGCAAGAACCTGACCAGCCTGCACTTCACCAGCAAGATGAAGGACTTCGGCGAAAACTGCATCGTCAACTGCCCGAACCTTGCCGAAATCTGCTTCGACGGCTGCGATTTGACCGCGTCCCCCATGGGACTGATGATGAACGTCGCGCCCAAGCTGACCGTGCGCGTGCCCGAAGGCATGAGTGAAGAAAACATCAAGCACGCTCAGAATTGCCAGAGCTGGAGCGAAAACCGAAGCGAAGTTACCGTAATCACCGAGCCATGCACCCACGCGCAGCCCGCGCTGCCCGATTTGCCTGCGCTGCTCCCCACCCTGAAGCTGGATGCGAGCGTGGAAACTGCCGCGCCCGCGCAGTCCGGCACGTTAGACGCGGCTGAACCCGAAGTTGCGCCTGAACCCACCCCCATTCCCGAACCTGTTGCGCAGAGCGCTGGCATTCCCGATGAATATCTGGGCGTGTGGTACGGCGTGCGCATGGAGATAGGGGGCACACCCTATCCGCTGGCCGACATGGGGCTGGATGTGACCTTCACCCTCGGTGCGGACGGTGCGGCTGAAATGAACACGAACGGCGACGTGGACAGCATCCATTGCGCCATGCAGGACGGCGTGCTCATGGCGGACGGCATATCGTTCACGCTGCAGGACGCGCTCCTAACGGTTTCCATGGACGACGTGACCATGGCGTTCAGCCGCGAGAAGCCGGAAGCCTCAAGCGCGGCCGTCCCGAGCATCAACGAAAGCGCCATTATCGACGATTTCAGGGGCTTCTGGACGCTTGCGCGCGTCACAGCGGACGGCATCACACTGCCCGCTGAAGCCGCTGAAATGGCGGGGGATACGCTGGTTATTTACGGCACTACCTGCGACCTGACTCTGCATGGTACGACGCTGGACGGTCTGTCCTGCCGCATGGACAATTTCACGCTGCTCATCTCCATCCTGAACGGCGAGGCTGCCGTCACGCTGCGCGAGGATGGAACGCTCAGCCTTGAAATGAGCGACCTCACGCTGTGGTACGAGCGTACCGGCGATGCCCCCGAAGCGGCCGCCGAACCAACTGCGGAATTCAATCCCGCCGGCACGCCCGAACCCGCCGCCGGCGCCGAGATTATGCTGGAAAAGAAGTACGTCATGACCGACGCGGATGTAAGCGGCTACAACATGACCGCCGCGCAGCTGGGCAATTATGAGTATTCCCTTCTCTTCCATGAGGACGGCACCGTCAAATTGGTCATAGCAGGCGCGGATATTCCTGGTCTCACATGGGTCTTTGGCAAGGCGCCCACGGAAGCGGGTGAGGTCGACGGCATTGTCATCAACTATTACACACAGGCGCTGTACATCGTGCCCACGGAAAAAGGCTGCGATATGGACTATTTTGGCTCTATGCTGATCCATTTTGCGCCGGAAGAATCCGCAAAATAATGCCGTTTCCGAATGAAGCACTGCGCTGTGCTACGCGGAACGAGCGACCGTCATTTCTTTTTCATTGATCAAACAAAAAGAGGAGGATTTTCCCCCATGAAGAAAATAATCGTTTTCCTGTTGACCGCACTGCTGATGTTTTCCGTGGCCTTCGCCGATTCTGTTCCGATGAGCAAAGAGGATCAAATGGCCAGTCTGGTGAAGAATTTTCTGGAAGAAAATGAATTTCCCTATGAATATGACGACTATACCTTCACCGTGCCCTTTTCCGTCGATAACTCGATGGAGTACGCCTTTATAACCGTTTATATCTACGATGATATGCTGTCCGTGTCCGTGGACGCACCGATTCACGGAACCCGGGAGGTCTTTGAAAAGATGGCCGTGTTCACCACGCTGGTCAACAACGAGATCTACTATGCACAGTTCCGCCTCGATCTGGATGGAGACGAATTCTATATCTCCTGCCGCTCCTGCAACCTGGTGGAGGATGTTCTCCCCGGTGAGAACGAGCTGTTCTACCTGTTCGCCATGCCGCACAGCTATATGGAAGATTACGGCGATGGCATCGTGGCGGTACTAAGCGGCGGCGATCCCTACGAAGCATTTGAAACCTGTCAGACGGCGGTAGACGCGCAATGACGAACATCACAAATCCCTATTTGAGCGCAAAGGCTGTCGCCAAGAAAAAAACGGATATTCCCGTTGTGCTGGTCTGTGCCATTTTTGCGGCAGCGACTGTCTCCGCGACGATAACGATGTTTTCGCAGGGGAAAACGCTGTCCGGCGTGATGGGTATTTTCCTATTCGCTGCGCTCATAACGCCTGTCTTTCGCATTCTTCGCCATGCATACCGCAGAGCCTGCGCGCGCCGTATCGCAGGCGCGCTCCTCCCGCTGACCGAAGAAAGCCTGACCTTTGACCAGTTGGGGGCGGTTCTCTCCTCCAGCAAAGCCCTTGAGCAGCTCAGATCGCTCATCGGCACGGGATACCTGCAAAACCTGCAGATTAACGCTGCGACGCGCACGGTTACGCTGTACACGCCGGAGGGCACATTCGTGCAGTGGATCTGCCCCGGCTGCGGCGCGAAGAACAGCGGCCGACGCGGCAGCACGCCACGCTGCAAATACTGCGGTCAGCCATACGCAAAATGACAGCCAGCCCCCCGGCGTTCACGACAGCAAGAAAACGGCCGATTTCCGCGCCACGCCGGGGAATATAGCACAATTTTCAAGCATCGTCAATTGTGCGCAAATGCAAACGCGCCCGCCAGCCTTTCCGCTGACGAGCGCGTTCTATTTTTATACTATTTTCAAATTCACGCCCGCAGGGAATCTCACTGCCCCGCCGCCGGCGTCGGCAGCGGCTCCGGCGTGCGGTCATCCGCCGTGACCTCCGGCGTGGGCGTCGCCGACAGTTCCTCCGCATACAGCAGCTTCAGCGTCTTGACATCCGCCGTCCCCGTCGCAGACAAACTGTTCGCCTTCTGGAACGCCTTCACCGCGTTCTGCGTGCCTGCCAGGAATGTGCCGGAGCATTTGCCCGAATAGTACCCCAAATCCGTCAGCTTCCGCTGCATCCAGTACACATCCTCGCCGGAGCTGTTCACTTTCAGCGTCCGGAAGGGCTGCGGCGGCATCGCCCCGGCGCGATAATCCGGCTCAGCGGTCGGCTGCGGCGTGACGTAGGGCAGCATGTTCTTCGTGTTCAGCGAGGGCAGCTTCAGCGCGGCGCGGAGTTCCGGGTCAGCGGGCATATCGGCGCGAATCGTGACGACCGTCCCTGCCCCGCAGTTGTTGTAAATCCACTTCGCATCCGCAACGGTCAGGCGAATGCACCCGTGCGACGCGCGCTTGCCGAGGTTCTTGTAGGACTTGACCGATAAATCCATGGTGTTGACCGTGTTGTAAATGACGGAATGGAACGCAATGGACGAGTTGATGCGCGTCCAGTACTGCGCGTGGCTGCCCCACTCCGGGAAGTAGCACCAGCGCGCCGTGCGCCCGTTGAGTGTGAATGTGCCGATATCCGACGGATTCTTGCGCGTGCCGGTGGAGCAGAGCATCTGCCGCACAACAACGGTGTAATCGCCGTTTTCGTCGCGCCCGTAGACGGTCGTCACCTGATTGTTGACGTCCACCGTGATGGCAAACGGCACAGGCGTCGGTTCGGGCGTAGGCTTCGGATCATCGGTCGCGGCACGCACATCCGGGTCGTTGAACAGCGCGTTCCATGTGTTTTCGCCCACGATGCCATCCACGCTCAGCGCGTTCTGCTGCTGGAATGCCTTCACCGCATTGCGCGTGTGCCCCAGAAAATTGCCGCTGATGTTGCCGGAATAGTACCCCAGTTCCGTCAGGCGGGTCTGCACGAGCTTGACTTCTTCGCCCTTGGACTTGTTGTATTGCAATTTCTTGACGAACGCCACCGTCGGCGCGGGCGTCGGGGTGGTGGTTTCATCCGAGAGGTGCATTCCGGGTGTGGGCGACGGGGTGGGCGTTGCCGCGGCGGACGAATCCCGGCTGATGGCATCGCCGCTGAACAGGCGTTCCAGCGTCTGCACATCCGCTTCGCCCGTAATCGGCAGGGCATTCGCCGTCTGGAACAGGCGGATGGCTTCCTGTGTCGCGGGCAGATAGCGCCCGGAAATCTTGCCCGTGTAGTAGCCCAGCGCCATCAGGCGAATCTGCGCCTGCCGCACGTCCTCGCCCACGCATCCCAGCCGCAGCGGGCGATAATCCGCCGCATAGATGGCTTCCTGCGTCGCTTTGTCCGCCATGCCCGTCACCGCAAGGGCAAAATCGCGCTGGAAATCCTCCACCGCGGTCTTGGTAGCTTCGCCATAGCGCCCGGTCACGTCGCCGCTGTAATAGCACAAATCCGTCAGCGCGGTTTGCAGGGCGGACACGTCGTCGCCCTCATCATTCAGGGTTAAATCGCGCGTGATGTTCGCCGCGCCCTCCGTCCACTCCACGCTGTCATCCGGCACGGCCTCCCCCGCGTCCTCCGCCGACGCGAAGGGCAGTATCATCATCACCGCCAGCAGGAGCGCCGCCAGCGTTCGTTTCCACAAAGGCATCAAAAGCACCTCGTTCATGCTGATATTCAGGGATACGATTCTATTGTACTGGTTTTTCGCGCAGTTTGCAAGCGGATTTTTCCCCACGCAAAAGGCTGCCAAGCGTTCTGCGCCTGACAGCCCTGCGGTTATTGCCATTAGGAAGTTATTTTTTCAGCGACACCTTGTGTGTCTCCTGATTTTCGCCGTCCGCTTCCGGCTTTTCCGCTTCTGCCGGAACGTTCTGCGCTTGCAGCTTCTCCAGCTTTTCGGCGATGGCCTGCATATTCGCGGCGATGCTGCGGATGTTCTCGTCGCGCGTTTCCTCCACCCACGGCGAACCATCCGCCGGGCGGAGCGAATCAACGCCGATTCGGATGAAGTCAATCAGCGCCCAAATGCCGAAGCCGCCCGTGGTGAGCAGTTTGTAGCCAAGGTAGAAGCGGTCAACGCCGAAGAGCACCGTGAATCAAGCTCAGCAGCCGAAGCACCACCGCCAGCACGATAAATGCCCAATTCAGCCCTTTTCTTTGAATTTCCACGTCATTTCCTTCCCTTGTGATTCCTTACTTTCATTCTACCCTCCCCTCAAAAAAAGTCAAGCATTTTCTTTCTGAATAATATAATTTTGGCATTCCTAACAAAAGCATCCCAAATTGTTGTGGAACCTCACAAGAGGATTCCGCTGCTTGCGCCATCCGGGCAGCAAAAAAGACTGCCCGCACTCGGCAGGCAGCCTTGCTTCTGATAAGCCCCTCATCAATATCGGTAGTTATACTGATAGCTGCTGAACCCATCCATAATCGACACGCCCATCACCATTCCAGCAATCGACAGGATAACCACCACGATGACCGCCACCAGCACGCCGCACCAGTAACCGCGCGCAAAGTTGCGGCGATTCAGGTTGTCGTCATTCAGCGCAAAGACGATGGCAAGAATCCAGCCAATGACCGGAAGCGTGAACAGGATGCCATAGCCCACATACGCCCACGGCGACAGCAGTCGATACTGATTGTTTCCGTTTTCACTCATGCGAAAAGCCTCCTTTTTCATCAGGCGGATTTGTCCGCCGTGATACCCCTTTCAGTTTTCCCTTATTCCTGATAGTCCTGCAGCGACACCGACACCATCCGGCTCACGCCCTGTTCCTCCATCGCCACCCCGAACAGGCTGTTGCAGCGCTCCATCGTCCCCTTGCGGTGCGTCACCACAATGAACTGCGTTCCCTTCGAGTATTCCTTCAAATAATCCGCGTAATACCCGATATTCGCGTCATCCAGCGCGGCTTCAATCTCATCCAGTATGCAGAACGGCGTTGGCTTCAATTTCAGCATCGCGAACAGAATCGCAATCGCCGTCAGCGCGCGTTCCCCGCCGGAGAGCAGCGACAGGAGCTGCAATTTCTTTCCCGGCGGCTGGGCGTTGACCTCGATGCCGCAGTTCAGCGGGTCGTCCGGATCCATCAGCTTCAGTTCCGCGTGACCGCCGCCGAACAGCCGCGTGAACGTCTCGGCGAAGTACCCCTGCATCTTCGAGAAGTTCTCGACGAATGTAGAACGCATCTGAATCAGCAGCCGCTCGATGAGTTCGCGCAAGTCCATTTCCGCGCGCTTCAAGTCCTGCTGCTGGGCAGTCAGGTCGTCCACACGCGCCTTGGTTTCGGCGTATTCCTCCACCGCCCCGACGTTGACCGTTCCCAGCGCGCGAATCTGCCCTTGCAGCTCGGCGGCGCGGCGGTCGCTTTCCTTCTCGTCGAAGGGCGTGCGGCGGAATTCCTCTGCCCCGGCGTAGGTCAGCTTGTAGGTGTCCCAAATGCGGTTTTGCAGATTCTTCTGGTCGCCCTCGATGCGCGCCTTCGCCAGCTCGGTCTTGTGCAGCTTCTCGCTGTCACGGTTGTAGGCTTCGTGCAGGTTCTCCATGTCGCTGAGGATGTCGCGCAGGTCACTTTGCGCCTGTGAACGTCGCTGCTCGATGGCCTGCGCGGCGCTCTCCTGCCGCAGCTGTTCCTTCTGGCGGCGGGCGGATTCGGCTTCCTCGCGCTTCATGTCGTTCTCGTCAATGGCGTCCAGCTCATCCATCTCGTGCAGCAGCTGCTCACGGCGCTCCTGTTCGCGGAGGATTTGCGCCTGATCCTGCTGCGCGTGGGCTTCGTCGCGCTCCAAGTCGCTTAAGCCGTGGCGCAGGTCGGAGAGTTGCAGCGTGCGCACCATCAGGCGGTCGTTTTCCGCGCTGGCTTCCGCGCGCGCCTTGACCAGCGCATTCTGCATTTCAATGGTCTTTTGCTCCATCGCGCTCTGGTCGCCCTGCGCGCCCGTGCGCTGATGTTCAATGGTCTCCAGCTGCTGGCGAATGTCCTCCAGCGACTGATGCAGCTGCACGCGCGCCTGCTCAGTCTCCTGCATCCGCTGCAAATGGGTGTTCAGGTCGGCGGATACGCTTTCGCGGCGCGCCTGTTCGCGGGCGACGGCAATCTCCTGCTGATGCAATGCGTTCACCGCATCGCTGACCTTCTGCCGCTTCTCCTGCGCCGTCTGCTGACGCTGCGTCAGTTCCTGACGGCACTTGTCCAATTCCGCGCGCCCGGTTTGCAGCTTCGCGGTCAATTCCTTCAGTTCACGCTCGCGGCTGAGCAGGTTGGAGACCTTCGACTGCGCCGAACCGCCCGTCATCGAGCCGCCGGAGTGCATCACGTCGCCTTCCAGCGTCACCAAGCGGAACGCGTGATTGCCCGCGCGCATAATCGGAATGCCGTGGTCGAGGTTGTCGGCAATCACCGTGCGCCCCAGCAGATTTTCCACAATGCCGCGATATTCCGGCGCGCACTGCACCAGTTCGCTCGCCACGCCGAGGCAGCCCGGCAGCTTCAACGCATTGCGCTCATTGCCATAGAGCGTTTTGCCGCGGATGGCGCTCATCGGCAGGAACGTCGCGCGCCCCAGCCGATTCTGGCGCAGGTAGTTAATCAGTTCCTTCGCCGTCTCTTCGGTGTCGGTGACAATGTTCTGCTGCGCCGCGCCAAGCGCCATGTCAATCGCCGTTTCGTACGTCTGCGGAACGGTCATCAGCTGCGCCAGTACGCCCTTGACACCCGTCAAGCCGCGCTGCTTGGCATACGTCATCGCGCGCCGAACCGCCATGTTGTAGCCTTCCATGTCGCGCGTCATTTCGGTCAGGACGTTATGACGGCTCGCCGCCGCCTGCATATCGGCGGATTTCTTTTCGACATCCGCGCGCAAATTGGCATACGCGGTATCCGCCTCATCCGACGCTTGCCGCGCCTGCGCCAGCTTCTCCTGACACTGCTGCTGATGCTGATTTTCTGTTTCCAGCTGCTTTTCGACGGCAGTCAAGGCTTCCCGCAGGGCAGCTTCCTGCTCCTGCAGTGCCCCGCTGGATTCTTCAATCTCCGTCAAGCGCGTTTCCATCTGCGCCTGCATCGTGTTCAGGCGCGTCTTGTCGTTGCGCACATCGGACAGGCGGTTCATTTGGTCAATGACAGCGGCTTTCTGCGCTTCCAGCGCGGCGTCCGCTTCCTTTTCCTTCGCCTGCGCCTTTTCGGCGGCTTCCTGCGTCGCCCGGAGGATTTGCTCCGCGTCGGCAATCAGGCTGTGCTGCTTCTCCACGTCCGCCTGAATCCGTACATGATCCTTCTCGATTTCCGCCAGCCGCTCCTGGGCTTCCTCCTGCTCGCGGACGATGCGCTGGCGGTTCTCGCTGCGCGTCTCGCGGCGGCTTTGCAGGGCGGAGAGCTTCTTCTGCGATTCGTGCACATGCTCGGCGCATTCCATCAGTTCGGTGCGCGCCTTCGTGATGGCTTCTTCCAGCTGATCGATGCGGTTCTGCGTCTCGTCGCGGCGGGTGGTCTTGTCGGTCAGGTTGCTTTCCGTATCCGCCAGAATCGTCTGGACAGTCAGCAGTTCGCTTTCCAGTTCGGACAAGCGCGCCCGCGCCCGGTCGGAGCGAATCAGGAAGAGGTTCAAGTCCAAATCCTTCAGTTCGGTGGACAGCTCCAGATACACGCGGGCGTTGCGGCTCTGCTCTTCCAGCGGCTTCAGGCGCTTCGTCAGCTCATCCAGAATATCATCGACGCGCTCCAGATTTTCCAGCGTCCGCTGCAATTTCTTGTCCGCTTCTTCCTTGCGCGCCTTGAACTTGACGATGCCCGCCGCTTCCTCGAACACCTGCCGTCGATCCTCGCTCTTGCGGGAGAGGATTTCGTCAATGCGCCCTTGCCCAATGATGGAGTATCCCTCTTTGCCGATGCCCGTATCGCGGAAGAGGTCGACCACATCCTTCAAGCGGCAGGCGGTGCGGTTTAAGTAGTATTCGGATTCGCCGTTGCGGTAGACGCGGCGCGTGACCATAACCTCGGCAGCTTCCATCGCCAGCGCATGGTCATCGTTGTCAAACACCAGCGATACTTCGCAGTAGGACAGCGGCTTGCGCTTCTGCGTGCCGTTGAAAATCACGTCGGACATGCTCGCGCCGCGCAGGGTTTTCGCGCTCTGCTCGCCCAGCACCCAGCGCACCGCGTCACCGATGTTGCTCTTGCCCGACCCATTCGGCCCGACGATGCCCGTTATGCCCTCATCAAAGACGATTTCCGTCCGCTGGGCAAAGGATTTGAAGCCATACAGCTCCAATTTTTTCAGCTTCATTTATTAACTCCCATAGCGGGGATGCCCGCTGGTTCATGGGCATTCCAATAAACACCCATAATAAGTATAGCACAAACCCTCTTCTTGGACAACTGCCGCCGCCTGATTTTCCATGCTTTTTCCCCTCCCTTTTTCCCTTCTACCCGTTGCAAAGGCGGGCATTTCCTGCTATACTGCAAGCAGATTCCTGCAAAGCAAAGGAGAAGCATTATGTTCCGTCCCCTCTGCGCGGAAAATCCGCTGCCCGCCGCTCGGCGCGTCTATGAATACCTGCAATCGCTTTCCGGCAAGTGCCTGACCGGGCAGATGGAAAGCCAATGGTGCCGCTCGACTGAGCATGAAATCAGCTATCTGACCGATGTCACCGGTCGTCAGCCTGCCATTCGAGGGCTGGATTTCATGGATAACGACTATCTGGGCGTGACGCAGCGCGCGAAGGACTGGTGGGCGCGCGGCGGCATTCCCACCATCTGCTGGCACACGGGCGCGGATTTCTTCTCCGGTTACCCCGAATGCCGCGAAAGCGAACTGGACTGGGTTTCCGCTTTTGTGGACGGCACGGAAGCGAACCGCCGTCTGCTGGATGGGCTTGACCACGCCGTCCCCTACCTCAAGCGCTTGCAGTCAGATGGCGTCCCGATTCTTTGGCGACCTTTCCACGAGATGGACGGCGGCTGGTTCTGGTGGGGACGCGGCGGCGCGGCGAATTTTGTGCGCCTGTGGCGGCTGATGCACGACCGCTACACGCATGTTCACGGTCTGCGGAATCTAATTTGGGTGCTGGGCTTCTCTGACGCGACGGAGGATTTGCGCCCGTGGTATCCAGGGGACGACGTGGTGGACATTCTCGGCGGCGACAGCTACAAGGTCGGCGCGCAGGGGGATTTATACCGGCGCTGTGCCGCGCTTGCCCCGGCAGGGATGCCGATTGTGTTCCACGAGTGCGGACAGATTCCGACCCGCGCGGAGATGGACGCGACGAATGCCCCGTGGGCGTACTTCATGGTGTGGCACACCAGCTGGCTGACGGACAGCAGCAAGGGGAACACGCCGGAGTCGCTGCGGGCGATTTATCGGGATAGCAGCTTTGTGGCGCTGCATCAGCTGCCGGATTTCATCGAAAGCGACGAATGATTGCTGAAAAACATGCAAGGAGGTTATTCTCATGACCCTTCACGAACAAGTCACCGATATTCTCGCCTCCGCTGTCGAAGCGCAGGAATGCGCAGGCATCAGCGTACTGGTGCGGCGCTGCGGAGAGGAAATGCTCTATACGCAGGCGGGCATGTCCGACATTGCGTCGGGGCGGCTGATCCACCGCGACAGCATCTTCCGCCTGTACAGCCAGTCCAAGCCGATTACGGCCGCCGCCGTGATGCTGCTGGCGGAGCGCGGGCAGATTGACCTGATGGACGGCGTAGATCGCTATCTGCCGGGCTTCCGGAATGCGCGCGTCGTCGATAAGCAGGGCACGATTCGCCCCGCGACCCGCGCGCCGTGGCTGATGGAGCTGCTCGGCATGACGGCGGGCGTCTGCTACCCCGACAGCGACCCGGCGGGGCAGTACGCCGCAAAGGTGTTCGACGAAGCAACGCAGGAAATCCTTGCGGGCGGCGGCGTGCCGACGGTGGAGTTCTGCAACCGCTTGGGGCAGCAGCCGCTGTCCTTCCAGCCGGGCACGCACTGGCGCTACTCCACCTGCGCGGACATCCTCGGTGCGGTGGTGGAGGTCGTCAGCGGAATGCGCTTCGGCGAGTTCCTCCGCAAGGAGTTCTTTGAGCCGCTGGACATGGTAGACACCGGCTTCTACGTTCCCGAAAGCAAGCGAAATCGCCTTGTGACCGCCTACAAGCGCACGGAAAACGGACTTGTGCCGTGGACAAGCACACACCTTGCCGTCGGCGTTTACGACCGCGAACCTGCCTTTGAATCTGGCGGCGCGGGGCTTGTTTCGACGCTGGAAGATTACAGCCACTTTGCCGATATGCTGCTGGCGGGCGGCACTTACGAGGGGCGGCGGATTCTCTCGCCCGCGACAGTCGCCTGCATGACGCAGGCGCAGCTGAAAGACGCGGTTCGCCGCGATATGTGGGATTCGCTGGACGGGTACAGCTACGGCCACTTGATGCGCATTTGCGCTGAACCGGGGCGCATCGCCGGATTAGCTTGCGAGGGCGAATATGGCTGGGATGGCTGGCTGGGAACATACTTCGCGAACTTTCCCGGGCAGCAGATGACGATTCTGTCGATGCAGAACACGGTTGATTCCGGTACGACACGGGTGGTTCGACAGATGCGCAACGCGGTTCTGGCGGCACTCAGCCGCGAAAATTAACCATAAGGGAAACGCGACCAAGCCGGGGCGCAAAAAAAAGGGTCAAGGGACAATGTCCCTTGCGGAGTCCAGAGGCAGCGCCTCTGGTGGGGCTTGGGGCAACGCCCCAACTGTTGGGCGTGTGACCATTCCAAAGGAAAAGTCAAGCCCGACGCCTTGGTCGCAGGCAGCGAAGCGTCCCTGCGCAGTAACTAAAAATGTTTCGATAAAAGTCAAGAAACATGGGAGTGCATCCGAAGGAGTCCAGAGGGCGATCGGAAAGCCCTCTGGTTGCTGCATAAAAGACCTATATTGGAAAAGCAGCCAACTCCGGCAGCCACGCTCCACAATTATATTATTATAATGAAGGAAGTACACACCATGCAATGCGGTGACTACACCTACCGCGCCATCGACACCGGCGCGGAAATCATGGAATACTACGGGCAAGGCGGCGAAATCACCCTCCCGGAAACGCTCGACAGCCTTCCCGTTGTGAGCGTCGGGCTGTGCGCGTTCATCATGCGCACCGACCTGACCGCCGTCACGCTCCCTAAAACGCTCCGACACATCGGCGGCAGTGCCTTCGAGGGCTGCTCGGCGCTGACAAGCATCACGCTGAATGACGGGCTGCAAACCATCGAGTACCGCGCGTTCGCGTCCTGCACCGCGCTGCGCGAAATCGCGTTCCCCGATTCAGTGACAGCCGTCGGCGGCGCTGTCCTTTCGGGCTGCACCGCGCTGAATAGCGTCCACCTGCCGAACGCACTGACCGTCCTGCCCATGCAGGCGCTGATGAACTGCACATCGCTGGAATTCTTGAATCTCCCGGACACCCTGACCCGCATCGACCACGAAGCCCTGCGCGGCTGCACACACCTGACGGCACTCGCCATTCCCGCATCCGTGCGCGAAATCGGGCATGACGCGCTGACGGGCTGTTCCCGGCTGAACGTGCTGACCCTCCCCGCCCCCTTCAGCGCCTATGCGCGTGACCTGCGCGTCGGGCTGGGGCTGATGACAGAGGGCGATACACTCATCGTCGGCTCGTATCTGGGGCAGGCAGAGAAGGGCAGCACCTACTCGGTCATCGAGTACATCGGTTCGGATACGGAACTCATCATCCCCGCGTTCATCGAGGGCTGCCGCGTGACGAAGTTCAATCAGCGAATTCTGGAGGACATGGACAGTCTGCGGATTTTGTCCGTCCCGGCGGGGTTTGTGGTTGAACCGACGCTGGTGCCGGAAGGCGCTCAGGTGGTTGTGCGCCCGCAGGTTTAAGGTAACTTTCCATTTGCAAACATAGTTTCCACGGACGAAAGTTGGATAAAAAGGAGTAACAAAATGAAGAAACTGCTGAGTTTGCTGCTGATGGTGCTGATGCTGCTGGGCGGCGCTGCGTTCGCGGAGGAGAACGAAGAGGACACGACCCCCGTCGTTGCGCCGATTGTCACGTTCAAGAGCGGATTCTACGTCGGGTATCTCGACCGCGAAATCAAAATCACCGTATCGTGCAAGAACAAAAGCAGCGCAACTGTGCCGGAGAAGTATCTGGAGCTGCGCAACCACCGCGGCGAAGTGCTGGAGCGCGCGTTCTGGCGCAATCCGCGCTACGACCTGACCTTCTCGGTCTATGTGACGGAGGACATGCTGGGCGGCAACAAGCTGTCTGTCTGGCTGGACGGCGAGAAAGTGAACGAAACAGATTCCTTCGCCGCGTTCTCGGACATCAGCCTGCCGCGTGTCACCCGCCTGACCCCCTCTGAGCCTGCTGTCGGCGTGATGATTGTATGCAACGGCGCATCAGAAAAGCAGCTGACTGACATGCTGAACACGCTGGACAAATACGGCGTGAAGGGGACATTCTACGTCACGGGCGATTTCGTGCGCCGCAACCCGGAGCGCATCCAGCGCATCATTGACGCGGGCCACGAGCTTGGCAGCCACGGCAACAACCTCATCAACATGACCGAAGTCTCCTACGCGCGTGTGCAGGAGAACATCCGCGAGCTGAACGACCTGTGCGAAGAGACTTTCGGCGTACGGCCGCGGTTGTTCTGTGCGCATTTGGGCGCGACGAACAGCATCGTCACCGCCATTGCCCGCGCGGAAGGCGTAGAGGACTGCCTGTTCGCAATCGACGCGTGCGACTGGTCGGACGCGTATAAGGATAAGGTGTATCAGATGGTGTACCGCGTGACGAGCGACCGGGTGACGAGCGGGTGCGTGGTGCAGTTCCATATCAATGGGTATCATACGGCGGAGGTGCTGGATAAGGCGCTGGATAATTGGATTAACGTGAAGGGATTGCGCCCGGTGACGGTGGGTGAATTGATGCAGCTATCTGGGCGGGATTTCCCCCCGCTCCCGGACTACGGCGACTAAAAGAAGAGAAAGGGCTAATCGTACGGTTAGCCCTTCTTAACTTTTTTATCTTCAATCAAGCAGGAATTTTCGCCTGCAACCGCGAAATATCATTCTCGACCCCATGATTTCAGCATAAGGAGGAATTTTCCCATGTACGAAAAAGTATTTGCTTATCTGGATGCGCACGCGGAGGACTATGCCGCTCAGCTGTGCCGCTGGGTGGAAGTGCCGTCGGTGAAGGGCGAAGCCACGCCCGGTGCGCCGTTTGGCAAGGATGTGCGCCGGATGCTGGATGTGGCCATGGCGGACGCAAAGGCGTTCGGCTATGAAACCCGTGATTTCGACGGCTATGCGTGCGATATCACCCTGCCGGGCGAATCGGAAGAAGCCATTGCCGTGCTGGGACACCTCGACGTTGTTCCGGCAGGCGACAACTGGGCGACCCCGCCGTTCACCGCGACGCGCGTGGGCGACCAGATTTTCGCGCGCGGCACGAGCGACGACAAGGGGCCGGCGCTGGCGGCGCTGTATGCGATGAACGCCATCAAGGCAGTGGGCATTCCGCTGAAGAAGTCCATCCGTCTGATTCTCGGCTGCGACGAGGAATCCGACTGGGAAGACATGGCGTATTACTGCGCGCACACGGAAATGCCGGAAATCGGCTTCTCCCCGGACGCTTCCTTCCCTATCATCAACACCGAAAAGGGCATGATTCACGGCTTCTTCACGGGCAAACTCGCGGAGGACGGTCTGCAGGTCAAGCAGCTGTGGACGGGTGAGCGCGTGAATGTCATCCCCGGCGAATCCAAGGCGCTTATCGCGGGCGGGCAGGAGATTGCCGACAAGGTGGCGGCATATGCCGAAAAGACCGGGCTTCCCTACACGGCGGAGGTGACCGCGGATGGCGTGTGGGTGACGGCGGAGGGCATCCCCGGCCACAGCGCATATCCCGAAGGACGCCGCAACGCCATCGGCATGATGCTGGTACTCCTGCGCGAGATGGGCGTGACCGGCGCGCTGAAGACGCTGGCGGACGCGGTCGGCATGGAGCACGACGGCGCGTCGCTGGGCTGCGCGTGCTCGGACGAGATTTCCGGCGCGCTGACGTGCAACATGGGCATCCTGCATGTTAAGGACGGCAAGGTGACGGCGTCGCTCGACCTGCGCTGCCCTGTGGCGGCGGATTTGTCCGCGCTGACGAACGCGATTCGCGCGCACCTGCCTGGCTTTAGCGTCGATTCGCTGGAAATCAAGGAACCGCATCACGTTCCGGCAGACAGCAAGCTGGTGCGCTCGCTGCTGGACTCCTACACCGAGGTGACGGGTGAACCCGCCGCGCCGCACGCTACTGGCGGCGGAACGTACGCGAAGGTGCTCAAGCAGGGCGTTGCGTACGGCGCGGCATTCCCGGAGGATGAGGACTTGGCGCATCAGGCGAACGAGTACATCCGCGTGTCGCAGATGGTCAAGGCGATGAAGATTTATGCCGCGGCGCTGATGAAGCTGGCGGCGGAATAAGGGGTACAGGCAAAACAGGCTATGGCGAATGGGTCATAGCCTGTTTTTTATTGGTTCTTCACGGAAAGTTGGGGAAGCAAACAAGGGCTTAGGCGAAGCACCAAAAAGCTG
>ERZ1673730.1126-NODE-1126-length-22358-cov-4.817738_pt1 | contig 22358 bp, 26 predicted proteins | sample MGYA00580200_ERZ1673730 | MGnify/ENA primary metagenome ERZ1673730 (study PRJEB41218, sample SAMN15661761) | gut metagenome | host: Homo sapiens | place: Canada: London | collected 2015-08-20/2019-03-30 | study: EMG produced TPA metagenomics assembly of...
AACTCTGCAGGCAGCATAAATATCTCTAATTTTAGTACGCAGACTGTAGCCAGTACCAACGAACAAATATTTCATTCCAGACTCTTTTTTATAAACAGTACCTGGTTTTACTATTGTTATCTTTGCTTTTTCCGCTTCATATTTTGCTTCATCAAAAACAATGATTTTTTTATCACTTATTTTCAATGCCAGACCTTTATCCTTACAAATTGCATATAAAAAAGACAGATCAGACTGTTCTGTCTGTTCTGCCCTATCCAGCACTGGATTTTCTTCTGTGTCCCAAAACAATGACATTCCTGCGGCTGAAGCTATATCATTAGCAATTACCTGCAGCCTTACCTTTTCCCAACTCCGGCTGCGTTCAGTACCTCTAAGCGTATTATTATCAGGCACGGAAACTGCTTTTATTTGTACTTCTGACGGATAACCACTGCTTGTTATTTCATCGATTTCAAACAATCCCAAACGCAAACTTTGTGGTAACGCCGACAAATTTTGCCAATATTTTTGCTGCAGTGTTACATCTAGAAGTGCTCCTTTTTCCGGCATCCATGTCGATTGCCAAAGACCATCCCTATCTTCCAATGTTATCTGCAAATCATCGGCTTCTCCCGATAGATTATCGGTATAGCTGATGCTTTTCAGATATTTACTGATATCAACTGAGATATCTTTATTATTATATTTTATGATCGCTGATATTCTACGCGCTTCCATTTAACGCCTCCATGGTGGTAACAAACTACTTGGAGTAGGCTTTTCATAATCCGGCACATCCAAAATAATACCTGCTGGAAAAACAACTATGTCAGCATATTGTTGGTTTGCTTCCAGCAGCGCGTTTACGCCACTTTCATCGTCATATAACTTTTTTGCTATACCATCCCACATATCGCCTTGAATTGTGTAATAGGTTTTAGCCATATGAAAGCCTCCTGTTCTGATTCTGCACTTCTGCCAACATTGCTTTAAATTCACGCATTTTTTGATCTAATAAAGTTGAAATTTCAGCAGTATCGGCATTCCCTTGTACGGTGATCTGCGGCGCAAAGGTAGCCGTTATTCCGCCACCAGCTCCCAATGGATTCCCCATGATTTCATTAGTTTTGGCCAACAATCCTATATTACGTCTATTGGGAGTATGCGGTATCGCGCTTTCACCAGAGTTTTCCGCAAAAGTAGTAAGAAATGTCCCCCTGCCATAAATACCGCCATACGCATTTTCTGCAACCTCTGCACCATTACCAGATGCCGTAATATTAACTTTGCCAAAAATAGGTGTAGATAAAAAATTACTAATAGATTGCCATTTTTCTTGCAACCATTCATAGCCACGTTTAAATAAATCTTTTAGCCCGGTCCAGAACTGATCCGCAGCAAGCATAGGATTATCCCATAAAGTAATAAACCATTGCTTTATTGTCTCCCAATTTTGATATATTAATACAGCCGCACCAACAGCCAATGTAGCTAAAAGAATCCATGGATTAGCCATCAATATATTCCATAGTCCCATAACTCCACCACGCAGTAATGAAAATACACCGTTGGTAATAGTCAATGCTCCGCTTAGAATGCTTTGCGCTAATGCAAATCCCTGAGTAAACATGGCAGAAACCTTTGCTACTAATCCAAACCCTTTCACTGCGGAACTAACATCCTTTAACACTGGTGTAAATGTCTGAAAAGTCAGCATTGCTCCACTAATTAAAAATCCTAAACCACTAACTCCTGCTGCAACTCCCGCAAAACCAAAAACAAGCCCCAACGCTCCCGCTGTAGCATTCGGATAAGCTTCAGAAAGTTCACGTATCCATTTTGCCAAATCGCCTATCCCCGAAGCGACAGATCCAATAATTGGCAAAAGCCCATCTCCCATAGATATCTTAACTGCTTTAATACTATTATCCATCAGCATAACTGAATTAGACGTTGTTTTAGATTTTTCTTGAAATTCATCTTCCATGCTATTTGCATACTTAGATTTATCTGCCACTCTTTCAAAATTCTTTTTTAATTCATCAAGATTGGAAATTAATGGCGAAATAGCTCCAAGTGATTCTTTACCAAATAAGTCTTTTAATACACTTGCTTGTTTTGCTTTATCTAGACCTTTCAATCCTTCAAGAACTGTTAAGATTGCTCCTTTAGCATCTTTTTGCATATATTCGGACATTTCTACTGCATCTAACCCCAATGCCGCAAATGCTCCAGCTTGAGTTTTTGTAGCACTTTCGCCGGATGTCAATGCTAATATTAAATTCTTGATGCCAGTAGCACCCATCTCCGAATTTATGCCAGCACCAACTATACTTGCACCAAGGGCCGCAATTTCACCTGCAGCCACACCGCCTATGGCACCTAAAGGCCCCACTCTAGTTACAACATCAGATATAAGTGGTGCTGTTGCTGCTGTTTTATTGCTTAAATAGTTTACTTTATCAGCTAGTTCCACAACTTCAGGCTGCCCCATCTTAAAAGCAGTGCGCCATTTTGCCATCATCTCTCCTGCTTGATCCGCAGTTATATCAAAAGCGACTCCCATTTTTGCAGCGGATTCTGCAAAAGATATTAAGTCTTTTCTAGCAATACCAGACTGCCCACCAGACGCAACTATGGCGGCTAATCCTTCCGCGGCTAAAGGAATCCTAGTTGACATATTAAGAATGTCTTTGCCCATTTCTTTAAACTGTTGTGGAGAATCAAAATTGACCACTTTACGAATATCCGACATCGCACTTTCAAAATCAATGGCTTCTTTAGTATAACCAACCATTTTATACGCCACACCACCAAAAGTTAGTGCTGCGGTACCCCATGCTTTGGCGTTTGACTTCAATTTATTTATTTTCCCCTGCATGGTTAAATACTCTTGCTGCTTGGCAATCAAACTTTCGTATTTAGGATTAAGCTTGGCAAGGGCATTAGCATAAGATTCTTCCGTAATAATACCTTTTTTCTGCGCAGAGGTAAGCCTCTTATAGGTTTTATTGTATTCGGACACGCTTTTGTTCAGTTTACCGATTTCACTATTTGCCGTAGAAAATGACCCTTTGAAACTGCCCGCTAAGCTTGCCGATATAATAAACCCGAATGCAAATTCTTTCCCGGCCATTATTGCCCTCCTTCCTGAAAAAATGTTATAATATTTTTATAAGGATGTGATTTTATGTTAGAGTTTATGATTTTTCTAGCTATTGCTGGTATAATCTTACTAGTTGTGATTGCTGCAGCTATTTTCATTATAGGTATGATTTATGCAATTTTTAAAGGACTATATGACGACTATGTCGAAAATGTAAAAACACAAAAAATGAAATCTCAATCCTAAATATTCTATAAATAGCTCCCATTATCGGGAGCTATTTTTTTCTGCAATAATTTCAGCATAATCCAGCATTAAATCAAGATCTATATCGATATAGTAGCTAACCGGTGTATAGGACAGCATTGCCATATTTATCGCAAGTTCTTTTATTTCTCGTATATTCCGAAATCCTAACTGAGCAAAAAATTAGCCACCGGGAAAACGATATTCCTAAAATCGGTCGCAGGCAAATCTAATATGTCATCTACCGGTACACCAATCAGCTTGGCTGCAACAATAGCCTGAAAGTTCATAGATAGAAATACGGACGGGGTTTGATCGCCCATTGCTCTTACTTCTTTCTCGGCCGCAATCAAATCGCTACCCTTCATTTTATTAAAATCAAACTCGACTTCTTTTACTTCTCCGTCGGTCGTAATCAAAGCTTTTTCTAATTTTACTTTCATCATTTACCTCCAAATTTTAAAAGGGGCACCACTCTGCGGCCGCCCCTTTATTTATTTTTAATTCAGGCCCAACGCCTCTCGGACATCAGCAAGATAGTCAGTACCGCCAATATTAGAAATATAATTATATTTATCAACTTCCAGCACGGTTTCGCCGGCGATAGTCACTTTAATATAATTAGTTTCAATGGTGTTACTGGAACCGGTAGTCGTTCCAACGTCTAATTTGCCGAGTTCGGTTTTTTTCGGCACGCCGCGGATCACGCATTTTACAGCCTTTACGACGTACTCACTTTTTTCAGGGTCGTAAAACTGCTGCGCGCCGCGCAGGTCTAAGCTAACACCCTTTTGAGATGCCAGGTTCATTCCAGGTTTAGAAATAGTACGCCAGTTAAGTACAGTTTCCATACTTCCAAAGTGCCCTAAAACAGGACTGTCTAACTCACCGGCAATACCAGCACCCTTTACTGTTTCGGTCATTGCATCCAAAGACGGTAACTGGACATCAGTTACGCCAAGAAGATCATTTCCGTCATTATAGGCTCTAAAGTTAATTAGCTTTTCCGGAACAACATTATTACTCATCTTTCATCCTCCTCATTAACCAAACAACGTCTCAAGATAAGACGTATCAAACTCGATCGTATTTTCAATCACACGTGCCGGCACCGGCGGCGTAAAATAAGTATGGAATCTTACCATACCGTCCATCTGATCTGTTGTTGGATTCTCCTCTTTTAAATATTCAATTCTTCCACCAAGCAAGAACCCTCTTGAAACAAATCCATTAATGCGAATATTTTCGCTATCCACGACAAGATCAATAAGTCGTTTGTTCATCGGGTTATCTACTTTAGACCAATAACTTTGAATAAAGGTCTGTGCATGCCAGTTAAACATACGCCGTAAACAAATAAAATTATCTTTTACATCTGTATTTGCAGGATAACAACCAGTACGATTCCCCCACAATTTCCATCCACCGATAAAGTTCAGAGCAGTAACTACACCTTGCCCATTAAGATAATTAGCTTGTTCCAGATCCAAAACCACTTCAGTTCCATCAGACAAACATAAACCATCCATTTGTATATTTTTATTTGAAGGACTTTCATAGGGAATATCATCATTTTTTGCATCCAAAACGCCCATCGCGCCCATTACCGCAGTAGAAAGATGATATTTCTTCTCACCAAGTTTTACCATTGGCCAGCAGACTATTTGATCCACTCCAACATAATTGTTATTATTTTTCCAAGCCGGAACATCGGTATATTTTCTTACTGTGTCAGCCGGAACATCTACCAAAACAGAAGCTTTAAACAAACCGTTAATAGTACTTGCTTTGGCAGTCATAACAGCTGCCACTTCTGGATCGTGTGTCCAACCAGGAGCAAGCACCATACCAGGTACTAAACGATACAGAGGAAATACTTTTGAAAGATTCTCAAGACCTGTGTATGCACCCGTACTGATATCAATACCACCAATAATGTCATCCTTATCCACGGCTGAGGGATCAATTTTTTCATAGTCCAAAAAAGCACTGTCTGTAAGCTGCCCACCACTTAATGCAGTAATTACTAAATTCCCATCACTGTCAAAAGCAGCTTCATAGTCAACGCCTTCCGCCAACGGTTGTCCGGCAGATGCTTTTTTTACTTTCAATGTTTCAAGCAAGACTGGATCATTTACAATCACAGTTTTTTCACTGCTGAACTGAACCTCTTTATCACTGACCGTCGCTTTATGTTTTTTGGGATCTAAAACATTAACAAAAACTGTCGGTGAAACTGCATAAAGCGAATATTGGCTATAAATAGTTTCACAAAGAGTGTATTTCTCCCAATCTTCACTATATCCCATAGCCGCTACCGCTTCTGCATATGTATAACATAAAATGGGTTTATTGACCTCAGCTCTGTTACTTGCCAGATGAATCGGCGCTGTTCCAAAAATCACCGGCAAACCAGCAGTAGAATTTACTGCTGGAACAATCGATGTCGGTACCTCCGATGTATATACACCATGTTTATAAGCCATATTCTTATTCCTCCTTTTGTGCCAAAACAGCAGCTTGGTAATATTTATTCATAGGTGTTCCCGCTTTTGCAATAGCCCTTTCAGCTTCTGGCAATTCTGAAACAGCTACAAACAGTTTTTTAATTTGTGGACACTTTTCAAATACATCATCAATATGAGTTGGTAACCCGCCAATGAAGACCTGATATTTCAATAACTTTCCGTTTTTGTAAGACGGACCAACATAAATAAAACGCTCAGCTTTTACTGCTTGGACATTTTTCTTATTAATAGCCATAGTTTATTTCCTCCTCTACTGGTTTACCCAATGTATAACTAACCGTCATTAATCCCTGCCACTGGGGGAATGGTTGATCTTCTACTACTTTAGACTTTATCGGTAGTATAAGTCGATGCTTATTTGCTACAGTACGCTTTTTAAGCAAAGCCTGACGTACATGTTCCATAAGATTAAACAAGCTGCGCCACCCCTCAGAAGTATCACCGTCAATGATGCTAAATCCTATTTCAACCTTTGCTGCACTCTGCTCATCACCATCTTCACATTCAAGAACCAGCACATAAATACATGATTCACTTTCCTTGGCATTAGTTTTCACCGGCAGGTATCCGGGATAAACATTTATCGGAGAATAAGTCCCATCAGATTGCTGAGATTCATATTCCAGGACAACATTTTTTAGAAACGCTGCCAAATTTTCCATCAATTCGACTTGTGTCATTAACGTCCTCCAAATTTCCCATAACGGTATGAAACTTCATATAAAAATCTTTGATTCAATGTTTTTTCTGCAAACGGGGCAATCACACTCATTGAGCTTTCTGCTGAAAACATCTGCGGGACACTGGGGCCATGAGGTATGCGCAAAGGATAACGCATACTTAAATTTTTACGCTGCATAGATCCAACATAGCCTTTCAATGAAGAACCAATAAATAAACCTAGAACTGGTTTGGGTTTATTTTTTTTCATTACTTGTACCCTTACTGGCCCTTTCTTATATGCCCGTACTCTAAAAGCAGTGATCAACGGTGCTTGCCCTATAGAACTGATCATCCCAGTAAGCTTTGACCTGGAAGCACGTTTAATACTTAAAGTAGATTTTATATCTTTTGCTGATATAAGATAGTTCTTTCTGATGGTTTTAGATACTTCAGTCTTTACCATTGTAGACGTACGGTTTATTGCACTCGCTGCAGCTGCTTTTACTTGCTGAGGATAATTCTTAAGCAGACTCTTCGCTTTCTCTATTTCCTTTGCATCAATAGATATCATCTGTCATTCGCCACCAATTGTATAGTCAGAATTCCCATATCATCAGCACAGCTCTCAACCAGATACTGCTTATCATCAATGCCGAAAAGCTGTCCATATACAGGAAGCTCAGGCAAAGCTTCTGCCAAGCAATTTATCTGCAGCCTACTACCATAGATCCCTGCATAAGTTTGATCAGCTCCATTTCCTGTTGATAAACTTTCTGCAATAGAAACATCCTGTATGATTGCGTCACATAAAATTCCGTTAAGATTGTGTTCCTCGGCAAATTCCAAAAAATTTATAAAAGCCGCAGTATTATCTGCGGCTATCTGCTCACGAAAGGTTTTCATTTGACCGTTGCTGCTGTATTTACCGGAGGCAGAGCTCCCTCCTCAGCATTATTTACTGCTTCAAGCAACTCAACGAGTTTTGCTTTGTTAACGTTTTTCGGAATTTCAATCTCGCGAGCTTTACACATAGCCTTAAGTTCTTCATTCGAATAATCCTTCAAGGCTTTTTCTTCGCTATTATCGCTACCTGCATCAGCATCGGAAATTACGGTAACAGCAACTTTTTCAAATTCTTTTGGAGCCTCTTTTACTAAAACATCAGCTTCGCTATCCGGCAGTTCAATAATAGTGCCTGCTTTATAAACCACTCCATTACGGCGCAATGAAAATTTCTTTATCAATACTTGTTGCATTTACAAACCTCCTTATTTAACTCTCAAAGTCGCCCAATCATCCAAAAACTCCGGGCATACTACACAGCGGCTGGACATAGCCAGAGAAGTCGTATCGCTTTCAGTATTACCGGTAACTTTCGGAATGTACGCGCCTTCATAAGTACGAAATTGTTTGTCGTCTTCAAGCTGCGTTACTGCGCCAAAGAGACGTTTACCACGACCGGGCACACCAATAATCATATGATCATCAGGGATATACTGGGCAAGGTTGCCGTCGTCACCCTCGTACACGCCGTCATAAGCGTAAATTTCCAGATTAAGTGATTCAATATAACCAACTCGCAGCAATTCCGGTCGTACCAGCTTCGGCTGAATACTCATCAGTGCTAAATTTTCACGGCTTGGCACCAACAAATATTTATAAAGCTGTTCGTTATTGAGCAGGTAGGATACTACATTCTGTGAACACAGGGCCACTGTAGGAATCATACCAGCGTTGCGGCGGATCTTCTGAGATGCGTCACCCATGACATCATAAATTTTGGCGCTTGCATTATCCCATGTGTCCGATCCGGACAGAGTTGTTTTATTATCAAATTCAGAAAATGTGATCGTATCAACAACAACAGTTTCACCATCGTCGGCATAGCCTTTGCATTCGTATTCACCGTTGATCAAAAGCTGTGCAGCCATCCACTCCTGACGACGGACGCAGGCATCAATCAATTCTGCCATGTCATAAGCGCGCAATTCTTGCGCACGTTCTGCCGGAGTGCGAGTGCTGTAGATATCTTCCCCAAAACCACGACGCTCAATATCAGACGCTTCGATAGTCCGTTTAGGGCGCATCAGCGGAGCTTTATAAGACCTGATCTGCGAACCGTTACGGCTCATATTTACACCCTTGCTGCCCGGTACCACAAACGGCGCCATTCTGCGACCACCTTTGCGGTATTCCATATCTACGGTATTCGTCAAAAAGGTTTTAACCGCAGGGAAAAAGGTATCAATCAAAGTCGTAGTCGGCGGATTGGTGCGCTCAATCGCCTGCAGCAAAGTTCTGGTATCGTCAATATTAATAGGCATTATCTTCATCCTCCTTATTTCACGCTGGTCAAATAGATATTGACCGCGCGCAGTTCTTCTTCATGAGCAGTGGCATTATCAGATGTTTGTGCCACAATAAGTTTTTCACGATTAAATTGACCGCTGATATAAACTGTAGTAACAACGTCGGTCCCGGATAAAACAATGTCATTGGCAAGGATCACAGATGCTTTATCAGCTCCGCTTTCAGATGCTGTGCTATCTACAATCTCATATTTACCGCCAACTAAAGCTAACAATGTGCCTCGCTTATAGCTGGCCGTAACACCTTTCAGAGTTACGTTTTTAGTAAGTACCGGTACCGCTGTACCACCAATAAGCTCATCATAATGAGTTCCGTTCATGTTGGAAATCATTTCCATTATTTCGCACCTCCAAATTTACTATTCATTACCTTGGCCATCTTATCCAATGCTTTCGCATCTGCCGCTGCACTTACGGCTGCCTCATCGGCCGCAGGATTGGCAGCAACGCCATCAACACCAGAGTTTTTATTGTCGGCTACCATAGTGGCTACAACATTCTGCGCAGCATTAGCCACCGCACCTGCTGGAGCAGCATTTTTAATCGCTTCTACATAATTTTTTACTTCGTTAACAGTTTTGCCGCTTTTCTTAGCCTCATTGATAATCGCGGTAATTGCGACATTTTGACCATCATCAAGTGCTTCTAAATCAAGTACACGTTGACGCTCGGCAACTACTGCAGCCTCCACCGCTTCGATATTATCAGACGCTGAAGCTGAAGACGTATTATTTACTGTTGTCTGATTTCCAACAGGAACCGTTGTCTGAGTATCTTCCAACAGTTCCTGCAAGCCTAAAGCATTAAGAATTTTTTCTAATTTACCACTTGGCATATCTCTAACCTCACTTTGTTTAAATTTATTTTTTACCGCTTCACTATTAGCAAAATGGTTCAAATCATAAGACACTGAATTGATCACCAAAGTATTGCCATTTAACGCAGCAGTAACTCCTCCGATGATCTCGTCAGCAAAACCTTTTTCCTTACATTCTGCGGCGCCCATCCATGTTTCGTTGGACATCATCGTTTCTATTTCTTCGTCCGATATCTTACAACGCTTACGATAGGCAGCGACAATGCTTGTTTTGATCGTAGCCAGCGCTTCTACCAACTTCGACAGTTCTGCCGCAGGATAGTATCCGCTAAGGCCGATAGCCGGGTCGTGGATCATCATCAACGAGTTGGACGGCATAATGATTTTATCTGCCGCCACGGCTACAACCGTTGCTGCGCTTGCTGCCAGTCCGTCAATTACCGCCGTGACTCGCCCATTATAGCTCTTAAGCAAATTATGAATAGCATGAGCCGCAAATACATCACCGCCGCCGCTGTTAATGCGTAAGGTAACGTCCCTGCCGCCAAGTTCGTTAAGATCCTGGGCAAACTGCTGCGGCGTTGCCTCATCACCAAACCAGGACCGCTCTGCTGCGATTGGTCCATAGATCAATATTTCAGCGTCGCCACTAACATCATTCCTCACCTGCCAAAATTTTTCCATCATTATCACCCCCATTCCCACCAGTATTATCAGCCTTAGGCGGTTCTAATCCTTTAGCTCGCCATGTTTGCTGTTCTATAGCTATCTGATCAATATTACTATCGTAATCAGTACCTGTAAGTTCCGCAGATTCACGTTCACCGGTAGAGAAACCATATTTTACGCGTAAGGCCGCGCCAGTTACCTCTTTTACAGGATCCAGCATCCCCATAACAGGGCCAAACCAATCAGCATTACTCCATGCCTTAGTTATGATTGGATCACTACCATAGCCAGGAGCGCTAATTCTACCGATAGCAACAGCTTCTGCCAGCCACGCCTCATAAACCGGCTGACAAAAATCGCGTGCAAACCAGGTACGTCTGGTTTTAAAATTGCTGGCAGCTTGTAACAATGCTCCACGTGCTGCAGAGTATGAAGATTGAAAACGACTAAGTAACACCTCCGCCGGTGTTCCAATAGCTGCACCGATCTGACTGATCATCATATTTGTAAATGGTTCAAAAGTTGACATTGTACGGCTTGCGTCCATCGATTTTACATCGACACCAGGAGGCAGCAGATTAAGCGTTCCCGGACCAACTTCAACATGAGCCAGGTCTTCTGGTGTTACGGCTTCCGCTTGACCATAAGTTGAACTTAGGACATCATTCATATCATCAATATTGTTATTAGTCGTAAAAAACAAAGTATAAAACGATTTAATGATGGCTGCCGTAAGCTCAGCATTAGTATAACGGCTGACTTGCTTCAGAACTTCAATGACTGGCGCCAATATTGGCACACCTCTGTACTGCTCTGGTCGTTCTTCATGTGATATCTGTAAAATATTTGGCTTTCCGCTTAACCTTCCAAAGGCTTCTACCCTCTGCCACTTTAAAAGTGCAGATGGGTTAGTTAAATCAAAAGGTACTCTGTTCGCAATCCAATAGGCCACAACAGCTCCGTCTGAATCTATTTCTATACCGTTAATAATACGATTACCATTTTTATTGTTAGTCATTTCAACATCATAATAAGACGGCGAACCATACGATCCACTACTGTTTGGGTTACAGACCCTACTGGCCTCAAAAAGCTGTACTCTTAAACAATACGGATTATCAGATACCGGCCTGCGATACTTGATCGCAGCCCACCCGTCACCATCTACAAGATAGCTCATATATGCAATATCCTGCATATCAAAAAAGTTATTCTTTCGATACAAATCACAAGCTGTGCTGTTTGCCCAAAGGTTAAATTCACGAAACGCCTGACGCTGCCACTCTTTAGCTTCCTCTGCAGTCAATCCCAACAACCTATAATCTATTTTAGGAGAAACCTTAAGACCCGCACCTATAACATTGCTTCGTGAAGTATTAATAGCACTTGAACCAAGTGGAGAATTACATACTAAATCTGCACTGCGGTTTCTTAATGTTGCCAAATTTACATCAACATCTGCTTTGGTACTGGATTTCAAGGGATTATAGCCACGTAAAGTACTTCGTGACCTACTGGCTCCGCCTTCTGAATATCCGCTGTTAATAATTACAGGCACGTGTGCCTTTGTAGTAGGATGCCTAGCCTTAGCCGGTATTGCTTTTTTACGTTTCACCATTCTTCGACCTCCTTTTGAGTATAGAAAAAGCGTCCTTAAAATAAGGACGCTTTAGTTAGCGATTATCTACCATCAGGTAGAACAGATTCTAACGGTGGACACTGGGATGGAAGAACCGGAACATACCATAAACATTAAACATTAAAATTCCCATAATAAAAGCACTCCTTAAGGAGTGCTTTTATTCATTCCAGCAAACGTTTAAGAGCATCAATAAATGCATCAATATTTTCTAACTCACAAATATCATCGCATAAATATTTTATGAAATCATCCTCCTTTACACCAATTTCCAATAAATTACAACTTAAAACTCTATATAATACTTTTCCTGAACTATCATTGTTTACTTTTGTTCTTGGATCGTTTTGATAATCTTTTATAATTTCATTTAAAGACCGATTAGTGAAATATTTATCCCCAATATGTTTGATAAAAACTCGATCACTTTCTGTAATTAATTTTTTTCTTAAATATTTTTCTATACTAGGAATTGGCAAAAAACATTTTGGGAAATGTTGAAACATTTCATTCTTTAAAACCAGTTCTTTTACATCTCCATCATATATACTAATAATCCTTTTTCCAACTCCCAACGTATTATATGTAACCATATCATGATGCAACTTTAACATCTGATTGTATCCACCAGCAGGAAGAACACAACATAATTTACTTTTTGTTAAATTATGATCTCTAATAACTTTTTCAACTAATGTTTTGGCTAATTCATCCTCCACTAACAATAAAAAATCGAATCCATTTGGAACATAAAGATTTCTTACCGCGTAATTAGGATAACAAGGATTAGTCACTTCTATATTCCCATCAATATTCTCTAATAAATAAATATTCTTTGGTTCTAACCTATGAATTAGTTCTGAAGAATGTGTTGAAAAGTACACCACTAACTCTGCATTAGATTCTTTTAAGAGGTTTTGAAGAAATAATACTAATCGATCAATAGCAGCTGGATGTAATGCTAATTCAACTTCATCAATTAAAAACAATAGTTTTTTGCTACCTTTGGGATTCTTTATAACTAAATTATTTATAAAATCAATCAGAGAAATAAGCATACTTTCACCGCTACTCATTCTAAATTGACTAATCAAATTATCTTTTACTTCGATAAAGTATGGTATTCCTTTAAATCCGTTTGTCTCAGCAATCTTACGGTTTTTTATTTTCTTTAAAGTTTTATAATAATTAATATCATTATGTAAAATAAACCCCAACTGCTGTGAAACAAATTCATCTGCATCAACCAAGTCTTTTTTTATATCAGATTTTGACATAAATTGATCTATATTATTATAATCATCAAATCGACAACCGTAGAATATACTACCTTCATAAAATCCTTCGATATGCGTGCTAGTAAATAAAGCATTATGAAATTTATGAGTTCTCCTATCAAAAGTCTGACCAAATTTACCTGTTGTTAATCTATTCCCTCTATAAAACCACTCATCTATAGCATCTTCTGTTTTGATCGTTATCTTAGATTGCTTACATAAATCATAAGGCTTCAACATATGCGCAGATGAAGTTTTTACCATCAAAGATAGCGCTAACATTAAAGTGCTTTTCCCGCAAGAATTTTCACCCACAATAGCGTACATTCCTTTTTCTAGTGGTAATTTAATTTTTGCATAAACGATATTTTTTACTTTCTCTATTTGCAAATCAATTTCAGGCATATAATATTCTCCTTTTGACAATATATTACAGGCTTTATTATATAACATCTCGAATCTCCTTTCCACGTTTATTTATAATTTTAATCTCGCATAATAACTTGCTTTGTTCGATGCCCTCTTGGATGCATTGCCTCATCCGTAGTCGCTCCTGCAGCAACAAGATCATTTATTTCCCTACCTTCCTTCAAACACGGCCACATAGGTATTGTCCAGGAGCTCTGAGCTTCCTTCCGCATTTACCTGTGCTTCCAGTTCTTTTTTCATGGCTCGCAACGTGGACAAATCTGCTCTGGTCAGCGTTCTATTGCCAATTCTGTAGCTTTGCCCTGCTACCAAAATAGACTGTTCTGCAGACAAATACTGCTTTAACCGTTCATTAAGTACCGTACTCGCCACTAATAATCACCCCTCACACCTTTTCTAATGCAGCCGTAGCCGCCTTTAGGCTTGTTTTTCAGTTTAGATTTTACCGATTGTTCTTTGATTACATTCGGGCTGTTGATCAATTTTTCCAAAGCTTCGAAATCAGGGTTTACGCTTAACATACATGCGAGGTTATAAACCCGCAGATCCAAAGGCTCGTTCCGTTTATCTTTAGCTATATTTACCCACTGATATACTAATACGCCATTCTTGCGGCGCGGCTCTTTAACTTCAGATATCAGGCCCTTGAAATAATTCTCATCGTAGCCGCGATTTCTTAAGACCTCGCCTATTCTGACATTAGCAGCATCCTCTCTTTCATCCAATGGAAAGTGGAAATATTTAGCTCCTGGAACAACAATCGATAATCTATCCATAACATATTGTTTGCCGCTATCTGTACCCAGCATTACCAGCGGTATCGTATGTCCCCTTACGGTTTTAACCTTAGTGTACTTATGCAATAACGGCACTCCTGGTGTCGATGAACCTTTTATAGCAAAACGCTGCCTTGCGAATCGTTTTTTGCAGTACGCATAAACTTCTTTCGTGTAGTGCCCACCTGAATCGATAAATGTTCTCGCAACCAAAAGGCCCTTACCTGAAGCAAAGCGATATTCCTTATCCAGCTGTTCGTCCAGCATATCCCACACTTTAAGTGTATCCGGCACGCCCAAAATAGTGCCCTTTTTTATTCCCCAACATTCTTCAGCCATTCCCCAGCCACAAATCTCATACTCGAGCCTGTTGTCTTGTACGTCAACGGCCGCTGTTAAAAGCAGCACGCCTTCCGGCAGCTCGGCGCCATAGTTTTCACGCCTGCGCATAAACTGCTCATGGCTTTCAAAATTTCCCTTGCGCTCATATGCTTCTCCAAAACGAGTATTAACAACTACTTTTTCACGCTCTGGATCGCCCTGTGCTTCCAACCATTCCTGCATTACATCTGACCAATTCACCCAAGGTGATGCAAAACAGTTAACAAAAAAGCTCCGTACCCCCTTAGTGAGAGCCGAAGCGTTCTGTGCAATATATTTTTGTGCAGCCTGCCGCATTTCAGTTTCTGTAAACCCAAACCCGCAATCCGGACAACGCCAAATAACTGACTTAACGATAACCTGCCTTGTTCCCTTTTTATCAACAGAGCAGTCATAGTCAGTATGCATATCCCGATGCGTGACTAAATGCCACTCTTTGCATTTTTGGCATTGATGCTGCCACTCTTCCTGAGTCCCTGTTATATACTCATCTTCTATTCGACTGTCTCCAGCATTAGTCGGTGTTGAGAATAGACCCATTACGCTGTCCCAAAATGTAGTCATACGTTTTGCAGCCAAGCTGACCGGATCGCCTTCTGTTCCAGCACTTTTTGGAAAACGATCAACTTCGTCTGCCAGCAGTATTTTTATCGGCTTACTGGCAAGACCGGCAGGGCTGTTAGCCCCCGCCATTATAAGTCTGCCGCCAGGGAATTGTTTAGAAAGGATAGTATTGCCGGCATCACGGCTTTTTACGTCTTTAAAAATATCTCTCAATACTTTTGTATCTCTAATCATCGGCGCTATACGTGATTTACTATAGTCCTGTGATGTTTCGATAGTTGGTTGGATCATCATTATCGGTGCGGGGGCCAGATGCGCGAACCGACCAATAACATTGTTCATGATATCGGACTTTCCAACCTGAGATGCGGTCTTTGCAACCACCCTAGTTATGCCTGGTTCAGTAAAAGCATCCATAATGGCTTTTTGATATGGAGCACGATTTGTTCGCCATCGCCCAGGCTCTGCAGCAGCTTCGCCAGATATCATCCTATAGCTATCAGCCCATTCCGATACTGTTTGATCAGATAACGGCATTAATGACTGTTTTAAAATTTTCTTAAAAAGTTCAACCGTCTTCTTCATCACTAAATATCTCCGGATCATAATCGCTAAGCTCAGTTAACCTTGACTTAATTTCTTTAGAAAGCTCAGTCATAATAACACTTCTACTCTGATTTTCCAATATAGCGGCCATCTTAGCTGGTATCACCAAAAGCTGGCTGCGCAACTTAGATAACATATCTGTCATAACCCTTTCGACATCTGCCGCATCATGTGAAAGATTTTGCCGTCGTGCCAATTCAAGTTCAGCGAGTTTACGTTTTGCAGCTTCATGCAGTGCTTTTTCAGACCAATAATCATCTTCATCTTTGCCAGAATATTTATTTTCGTAGAACGAAGCTATTGCCATTGTCAAAATGAAGTCGCCTTCTATTTCACGATGCAAAACTTCCTCATTTACCAACTGATTTACGCGTCTTTCGCTGATCCCCAATAATTCGGCAAGCTCTCTTGCAGAGCCACGTTTCAGCATTTTCGCCACGTCTATTTTCACCACCAGTCTACCACCAAGGGAAGGAAATAAGAAAAAATATTTTTTTATCTAAACCTTTTTCGGGGCTCGAAAGACCCGCAAGGCTCGCCCCCCTAAGAAAGAACCTATGAAAATTCTCCTGTCAATGGGCATAAGAAAAGCACTCACCGAAGTAAGTGCTTTTCTTCTTGTTTATTTAGCTCTTTCTATTTGCTGCTTTTGATTATTAAAAAAATCATCAACCTTGTCAAAACTAATCCTATCTTCTGCAATTGCAATTTTAAGCTGTCTTATTGTATCTGCGATAAGATTATTCAAAGCCCTACACTGGTTTTGCGCTTGGACTATTTTTTCTTCTTTTGTTCCATTTAACACATCTAGTGTATCTACTAAGTATCTAGCTAAGTTATAGTAATTACTATACACATCCTCAGAGTACCAATGAATTCCTGGACAATAACTAAGCAATAGCTGGCGAGCTTTTATCAATTCTTCCTCGTTTTCAAAACATGAATATATTTCTGTTTCATATCCTAAGGCAGAGCTACGTTTTATTGTCCAAACTGAATCCAGATAAATAGATAGTTTTTCATATGCCTCTATACGATGATCTATTATCTTTTTGTAATAATCTCGTTTATAATTTATATCACTTAATTCTTTCTGTATCTCCCTTTTCTGATTTTCAATAGCAGCTAATACACTTTTCTGTAATTCAGCATTTTGTTTCAATAGTTTTTCTTGAAACTCATTTTGTTTTACATCTCTTTGCTCATCATACATTTTTTGCTTCTCTAGTAACTTTTCAGAAAAAAAGTTACGTATTCCTTCACGATATAAATAACCAAGTATTAAAACACATATAATTATCCATGTATTTACTTGAGTTTCTTCGAAAACTGAAATAATGAAATCTATCAAAATTCCCACCATCCATAATTTTATATAGCAATATTATATCACACGATTGAATCATACGCCTGCTCGTGTTTCTCGCTCACATGATCACCACCGCCTCGTTATTTATGTTTGTTTCAACACATGAAGAAAGCACCCACAACGTGAGTGCTTAAACATATTATTATAATTCACGAGCATCTTTTTTTATCTCTTCCCACTCTTTTTTAAAAAACAATCTCATCACATCAACCAATTCATTTAAGCAACACTCAATTTTCTTCTCAAGAGCATCTAGCCTTGCTTTTTGGTCAATAGGTTTTTCTGGTTTGTTGTTCTCGAATTCTTTTGAGAAATTTATAATTTCAAAAATTTTATTAATGATTTCAATTTCTTTCGGGTTTATTCTTAAATTAATCATCAATGATTTTTTATTAAATTCGCGAGTTTTATTGATTATAATTTCTTCATACTCTAAGTATTTTGCTTTATCCACAATAACTTTTCTTTTTAAATAATATATTTCCTTTGCCAAATTCAAAAAGTCAGCAACATCCTCTCTTAAACTATTAAGCCATTTTGTTCTTTCAGCAGTTATTACCATTTTATAATCTTTTCTTCTATTAACCTTATAGGTAGATATTGCTGCAAAAGCAGCGATACAAATTGATAAAATAGATATTCCCAATGTAATATAGTTAATCGTCACCCTAATCACCATCCCATTTTAGATGGTTATATTATACCACAAAAGCCGCTGATCCTTAACAAGATCAACGGCTTTTGTCAATTTCTACACCTACAGTATAACACAGGTCAATACTGAAATTCTATGCAATCTTTTCTGTTAACTGCTTTAAAGCTTCTGCGTGCATTTGATGAACGCGTCTCCACGTATACCTCAAATCCGCAGCAATCACTTCCCAACGCTGATAATTCAGGTACCGTTTGAACAATATCAGCTGCAACTTCTCGTCGTCAAGCATTTTTATTAGCGCTCTTGTCGCCGCTAGCGCCTCTGTAAGCATCCTAATATCGCTTTGAACAGATACTTCCACGTCAGCCATCTTCGCAACTGTACCGCCCAATTTGTCGTTACTGCTACCGCCCCCAGGCGCCAAACTGTAGACTGGGGTTATCTGCTCTGCCAAATCTCTTAGATCCTGCAGCATTTGCAAATCTGCTTCAAGCTGCTTTTGCCAGACCCATGCACTTTTTAACCTTTGCTTTATTTCATCCGTAGGCATCGCATCACCCCTCTGCCCGTAAAACATCTGCAGCAACATCTATCGCAGCACTTTCAGCTTCACTCAGCTGATGGCCTTGCTGTATCTGCCCTAATAACCCGATCACGTTTTGAAGCCGGTTTTCTTTTACACAATTTACCCTGCGGCAGTAAACTTTATTCTCGCTTACCGGACGGCTCCACACGCAGCTCTTACACTTATGTGCCAATCTAATCACGCTCCTTCAGTTCTTGATCTGCCAGAACTGACGCAATTACAAAGTAGCAGATTATGTCATTGATACTCTCTTGTACTTTGGCTCCGGTCAGCCCGTTATTATAAACGTGTGCAATATGCTTAGCGGCATATGCTTTTAACGCTTCATACTGCATCAAAACATCGCTATCTCCATACATCAGTCTTGCTCCTGCCGTAAAATTCGCCAAGGGGTCTTTGCCAGTTGCATACTGATCATTCTTGACCTCAAACATACCCAGTATATAATTCAATTTATTTTTTACTGCTTGTACAAATTCTGCGTTAGTCATTAGTCACTCAACTCCTGTTCTATATTTTTCGATTCTAGCTTTAACCGCTGCAAGTAATTCTGCCTGCCCGGCATCCTTATGCGCTAACGCCGCCATTACCTGCTCATCCATAGTTCCTTTAGTAACCAAATGGTGTATTATTACAGCCTGCTGCTGGCCTTGCCTGTATAGTCTGGCATTAGCCTGCTTATACTGTTCCAGACTCCAGGTCAGTCCGAACCAGACTATCGTACTGCCGCCCGACTGCAAATTCAGTCCGTAGCCGGCCGAAGCCGGATGCGTAATAAGCATTTTTATCTTGCCCGCGTTCCAATCGTTAACATCTTCAGGCGTTTTCAGTTCTCTTGCATAATTGAACCATTTAAGCAGCCTATCCCGATCATGCCTGTATGCATAAAAGACCAGTATTGAATTTCCTGATTCTGCTATTTCTTTCAATGCGACCAGTTTTTCGTCATGAATATCTATAACCCCCTTGTTTTCATCATAAACAGCACCATTAGCCATCTGCAGAAGTTTGTTTGAAAGTGTTGCTGCAGTAGCTGCTGTAACATCACCTTCCGGAAGTTCTAAAACCAGCAATCTTTCAAGCTCTTTATATCTCGCTCTTGCCCCGGTACCCATATCGATGCTGATCACATTGTCGATGCGTTCCGGCAGTTCCAGCCAATCTTCGGCACTCATACTAAAAGTAATATCACTGATTGCTCCATATATTTCCTGCTCCGCTCCTGGTTTTGGCTTATAGGAATAAACTACATAACCATTGCTTTTATCTGGAACAAACCAGCGGTTACGATATTCCGTTATTGTCCGACCCAGTCTTTTCCCGCCGTCCAGTAAATAAATCTGTGCCCACAGATCCATTAATTTATCGCCCGGTGTGCCGGTCAGCTCTAACACTTTCTCAAAATACGGCCGCACTTTCCGAAGTGCCTTGAATCTTTTTGCCTGATGATTTTTAAAGCCGCTGCTTTCGTCAAGAATAAGCATATTAAACATCTTAGGTCGCCAGTGCAACTGCTCCATAAGCCAGACCACATTATCGCGATTGATAATATAAATATCTGCCTCAGCTTTCAGCGCCATCCGGCGTTCGCTGGCTGTGCCCAATATCTTTGATATTTTAAGCTGCTGCGTTATCTCCCACTTTTTTATCTCACTGTCCCACGTACTTTCTGCAACCTTTTTCGGTGCAATAATCAGAACCTTAGACACCGAAAAGTAATCCCATAGCAAATGTGTTATCGCAATAAGGCTGCAGGCCGTTTTGCCAAGACCCATATCTAAAAATAGTGCCACCGCTGGTAATTCCAGTATCTTTTTGATTGCAAACTCCTGATAGCTATGCGGCTTAAATACATCGGCCATTATAATACCCCTCTTTTTTCCGCATACCTTACAGCAACCTCAATATCCCTACGATCCTTTTTCATATCCTCACACGCATCGTCAACATCCTCATATGTTGCAACAGTAAAAACATTAGCGCCTTTATGCGCCATTTGCCGCATTACAACTTTTTGCAACGGTCTTGGTAACTCACCAGGCTTCTTTACCTCAGCAAAATATGTCAGCCCTATCCCTAGATCGGTTTGTACCGGAATGATTATTACCCGATCCGGCACACCTGCATTACCTGGACTCACGAATTTATAGGCCTTACCTCCCAGCTCTTTCACTCGTTTGCATAAATACCGTTCGACATCTTTCTCTGTCCTCTCCACACGCACACCTCCTGCATTTTTCAGGCGTAAACAAAGCGTACACGAAAATGGCCCCTATATATATAAGGCTATTACGCGCGTGCGCGCGCCTGTACGCCTGTTATTATTATTAAATTATCTTTATAGTAATATATTTTGTTTACATTGTTTGGCATACCACACAATCCCGCTTAAAACTGACCTTTCAACCGAAACAGACAGTGTAAACACAGACTTCGTCTTGTTTTCTCCGTTTACTCTTTTCCTTAGCTTTTGCCGAACTCTCAAATTTTTTTGTTTACACTGTTTGTTCTGTTTGGCTTTATCTCACTAAAGTATTTCGTGTTTACGGCCTTTGTCTACATCTCTGTTTCGCCTAAATTTGTCCTTCGTACAAAGGCACGCTGCGTTCCATACAATTTTCCAAAACGCAAAACACCCTTCGATCTTTCCCAGCCCTGCATATTTCGCATGATACTGTTTATCTCTCTAGATGCTAACCCGCTAAGATCCTTCAGTCGCCCGCCAAGCACTTCACACCAAATCTCAGCCGCACAAACCTTATAACGCTGCACTGTACCTAGCTCAGTAAGCTCATCACTTTCCAAAAAATCCCGGCGTTCATACAGATCCAAACTATCCCAGTTCTCCGGCAGCAAAGTATCAAGGTATTCCCGCACCAGACCGACTTTCTCGGATTCCTCTGTATGCGCTGACTGTGCCTTAACGGCTTCTTTAGTCATTTCTTCATCAAGATACAGGCTTTCTCCCTGCTGCCACAAATAATAAGCCTCTGCCCAAACCTGTGCTACTTCTGCCTCTGTAAAATCCTTAAAGCTTTTATTGTGTACCCCGCCGACGGTTATGGGCCAAAACCTTCTGTTGCCAGTTCTATCCCTTAAAAACTCTGTTTCATTCGTAGTCCCATAAAATACGCACTGCCGTGGAAATGAAGCTGTTCTACGTCCGTAAGCTACACGAAATATGTCTTCGGACTTCGATAAAAACTGTTTTACAGCCTCAGATTCGGCCCTCCTCGTAGCATACAGCTCACCCAGCTCTGCAATCCAAACTCCGTGAAGCTGCTCATAGGCTTCCTTCCCCTGCACGCTGGTAAGACTGTCTGAGAACCATTCACGGCCGAGTTTCTTCAGCATCGTACTTTTACCGATGCCCTGCGGTCCGCAAAGAATTATCACATTGTCAAATTTGCAGCCGGGGCTGAATACCCTTGCTACCGCAGCTACTAAATGTTTACGGGTCACGGTACGTACATAATCCGTATCATCAGCTCCAAGATAATCGATCCAGAGAGTATCTACCCTCGGTGTTCCGTCCCACTCTGCAGCCTTGATATAGTCACGGACCGGGTGAAAATGGTTGCGGGTAAAAACCTCCGCACAAGCATCGGCTATGATTTGAGCACCCTTAATGTCATACACGCTACTCAAGTAATTTCGTAGACAGCTATCGTCTGTATCGCTCCATGGAGCGCCCTG
>ERZ1673730.1156-NODE-1156-length-21609-cov-5.851350_pt1 | contig 21609 bp, 13 predicted proteins | sample MGYA00580200_ERZ1673730 | MGnify/ENA primary metagenome ERZ1673730 (study PRJEB41218, sample SAMN15661761) | gut metagenome | host: Homo sapiens | place: Canada: London | collected 2015-08-20/2019-03-30 | study: EMG produced TPA metagenomics assembly of...
GGGCGCATAAGCGTCCAGACAATCTTTCTTTCATCGTCAATTAGAGCCAGAAATACGGTTACACGCATAACACAGTACTGTTTTGCCAGACCGAAAGGAGTCGGCTCCATGGATAATCTGAAAACCATCTATCATAAATTGGATGCGATTGAAAACGCGCTTTATAAACTTTGCGCTCTAATTGGCGCGATTGCGATGGGTATTGCATTCTGTGCAATTTTTCTTCAGGTTCTGTATCGCTATATCCTGTGTAATTTCGTAAACCTTCCGTTTGCCTTTACGGAAGAACTTGCACGATATTGTCTCTTCTGGATCATCTACCTTTTATTGCCCAGCGTTATAAAAAGCGGCATGGAAGCGGCAAATACCTTTCTTCCCAGCTTGCTAAAGGGAAAAGCCAAAACAGTTCTGTATCTGATCGTTCGAGGCATTTGCACCTTGATTGCGGTCATCGCCTTCTATTGTTCGTTTGCGACGCTGGAAACCTACTGGGGATTCACTTCTCCGGTCATGGCGCTGCCGGGCTTCTTCATGTATGGGCCCGTCGTAATCGGTATGGGAATGGTTTTGATGCGTTACGCGGTTGAATTCATCGGATTCATCTGCGGCGAAGTCAAGCCGTTTGAAACCATTGGTCAAGGAGGGGTCGAATAATATGGAAGCTGCCATTGTTTTAATTGTCTTTATCGCGCTTGTGATTATTGGCGTGCCGATTGGCTGGAGCATTGCGGGCGTCAGCCTGCTGACCCTTTTCTTCAGTGATGTCTCCTTCTCTATTTTGCCGATGAAAATGATCAGCGGCGTAAACTCGTTTACCTTCCTGTGTATTCCCTTCTTTATTCTGGCGGCCAATCTGATGAGCCGCGGCGGCATTACAAAGCGCATTTTCCTTTTCTGTGACGCGCTCTGCGGCCACTTCAGCGGCGGCTTGGCACACGCCAATGTTCTGGCCAGCATGCTGTTTGGCGGCATCAGCGGCGCATCTAACGCGGACGCGGTCGGTCTGGGCTCCATCGAAATCGAGATGATGACCGAAAAGGGCTATGACCGTGGATATTCCGCCGCCGTCACCGCAGCCAGCGCCATTCTTTCCTCCATTGTTCCGCCGAGCAACATCTTCATTGTTTACGCTGTTACAGCCGGCACGGTTACGGTTTCCGCAATGTTTGTCGGCGGTATTATTCCGGCTATCATTTTGACGCTCCTGCTGATTGCGCTGAACGTCTATTACGCGAAGAAATATCACTTCCCGAAGAATGAAAAGTTTGCGGGATGGAAATACGTCGGAAAAACCGCGCTTGAAACGCTTCCCGCGCTGTTCATGCCGATCATCATTCTGGGCGGTATTCTGGCCGGTGTGTTCACGCCGACCGAATCCTCTGTTGTCGCTGGCGTATATGCCTTGATCGTTTCTGCCTTTGTTCTGCGCAACCTGACATGGAAAGACGTCTATGAGGCGCTGGTTGAATCCGCAAAGATGACCGCCGTGGTTATGTTCATCATCGCCGTCGCTTCTGCGATGGGATGGGGCATCACTACGATGCGCCTGCCCCAGAAGGTTTCCGCATGGTGCCTGGCGATGGCCAATTCCAAGCTTCAATTTATGTTTATCACGTTTATCCTTCTTGTCATCATTGGTACGCTGGTCGATGTGACGCCGGCCATCCTCATTATTGTGCCGATTCTTGTTCCGGCCGCAAGGGCTTTTAACGTGAATATGCTTTATTTCGGTCTGTTTGTCGCGATGACCCTGACGATGGGGCTTGTCACCCCGCCGGTGGGTATGCTATTGTTTACCACATCTACGGTTGCCAAAATTGATTTAAGTAGAATGTATAAGGCTATCCTGCCCTATGCTGTCGTCGAAATTTTGTTCTGTATTCTGATGATTTTCGCTGAACCGATTTTGATGTTCCTGCCGCATTTGCTGGGATATTGACAAAAGGTGTTTACGCGGAATTCCGATGAACTGCGAAAGGAGTCCTGCGTATGAGAGCCACAATTCATGACATTGCTAAGGCATCCGGTTTATCCCCCTCCACCGTTTCGCGCGTGTTGACCAACAATCCACACGTCAGTGCGGAAGCAAAGCGCAAGGTTGAGGAGGCGATCAGCAAAACCGGATATGTTCCAAACGGTTTGGCTCGTGGTTTGGTGACGCGCAGACGAAATTTGATTGCTGTCATTATTCCGGAGGAGAGCAATCCGTTTTACGTCGATATTCAGTCTGCGATCAACGAAGTTGCCGCACAGAATGACATGAGCGCCATTCTCGTTACGCAAAATGAAAATGGTCGACGCACGACGGTAGAGAGAGTTCTGGAAATGGGCATTGACGGCTTCATCCATTTGGGCGCACTTGAAAATGATAGCATTATCCCCATGCTTGCTCAAACGGGAACGCCGTTTGTCCTTCTGGATCGTCATCTGCCGGGCGTTCAAGCGGACAAGGTTCTCTTTGATAATCATCATTCCGGTTTTGCTGCGACCGAATATATGCTGTCCCTCGGCCATCGGCGGATTGCTTATGTTTTCGGGTCTCCAAGTTCTTTTTCCAGTTGGGAGAAGTATCAGGGCTATGTCGATGCGCTTCGCAAACACGGTCTCCAACTTGACGATCGCCTCGTTGCAAACGGCCTGCTGGATTATGATACGAGCTATCGCGCGATGCTCAAGCTGCTGGATGAACGCCATCGCCTTGGTTTTACCGCCGTTGTTTGTGGAAGCGACTATATGGCGCTGGGCGTTCGTCAGGCGATTTTGGAAAGAGGGCTTCGTATCCCCGAAGACCTTTCCATCATCGGTATGGACGACATATTCTATACCCGGCTTGCCGGAGTCGGTTTGACGACGATCCGCGCTCCGAGTTCCGAAAGCGGCCGCCTTGCCGCAAAGCTTCTGATTGAGCGCATTGCTAACCCGAGCAAAAAACAGGAAATTCATATTCTTAAGACAAAGCTGATTTGTCGAGAAAGCTGTTGTCCATTAAAAGGAGAAGAAAATATATGATTATTACAGATGTTAAGCCGATTAAGCTCCAATTCTGGCCTAAAAACCCGCCGCGTGACGGCCTTGCGGCAATTCCTACCCGCGATGTATTTCTGGTTCAAATTGAAACTGACGAGGGAATTTCGGGAATCGGAGAGGGATTCGCCCTGGGTTCTCTGGAATCGCTGGCCGTGTTGACGACGGAAACCCTTCGGCCTCTGCTTATCGGACAAAATCCGCTGATGATCGAGGCGCTGTGGAATCGCATGTATCTGAATACGGCGAGATACGGAAGACGCGGCATTATGATGGCGGCCATCAGTGCGATCGACATTGCGTTGTGGGATATCCTTGGAAAAAAGGCGGGCATGCCGGTGTATCAACTGCTCGGCGCTGCAAAGGATTCCCTCATTCCATACGCAAGCGCAGGCTATTATATGGAAGGGAAGGGGATTCCGGAGCTTCAGGCGGAATGTCTGAGCTATGTAGACATGGGCTTTAAGGCCATTAAGATTAAAGTAGGAGGCGCTCCCGTCGAAGAGGATATCGCCCGTGTACACGGCGTTCGTGAAGCGATCGGGCCGAACATCGCGCTGGGCATTGATGCAAACAATGCATGGGATTATCCTACGGCACTTAAAATGGCGCGTGCCTGCGAAAAGGAAGATATTCTCTTCTTTGAAGAGCCGATGTCTACGGATTTTCCGGAAGACTGTGCTCGATTGGCCGCCCATACCGACGTATCGATTGCCGGCTATGAAACCCTGCTGACGCGATATGGAATGAAAGATTTTATTGTCCGCAATGCGGTGGATATTGTTCAGGTTGACGCCATTTGGACGGGCGGTATTACAGAAGCCCGTCGGGTAGGCATGATTGCTGGAACGTGGGGCAAAAAAGTCATTCCGCATTTCTCTGCTTCCATGGTTTCTCTGGCTGCCAACCTCAGCTTTGGCCAATCCCTTTACAATACCGAATACATGGAATACACGCTTGACGAGAATCCGCTGCGTTCCGAACTTTGCACGGAAAGCATTGTTATGAAGGACGGCGTTGTTCGCGTATTTGATAAACCCGGCCTTGGCATTGAGCTGAATTGGGATACCGTCGAGCGTTACCGCGTCTGATTTCGGTTTTGTTGTAAACGCAAAAGTCGGCAAAAATCAAAGAGATAAGTGGCGGCGAACAGGTTTCCCTGTTCGCCGCCTTAGCAGTTCTTCGTCCTGCGGCGGCGCATCTTTCTGCGGAAAGACGCGCCGCCCGTTATTCAGCTTTCGGAAGCGTATGTGATGGAGAGGACGATATCCTGTTCGAAATCGCCGAATTTTTTCCCGAAAATATTGAAACCGCCCGGGTATTCCGCATCCGGCTTATTTCCAATGCGTATGGTAATGGGCGTGTTGGCGGAAAAGTGAAATTGATGAATCGTCAGATTCGGGACGGGCGTTCCGTTCAGAAGGCAGCCTGTTTCCGATAGTTCGAGAATGAGGAGTTTTCCATATTGCGTGCAGCCGCTGCTCCACCATTCCGGATTTAACCGCCCGCGCCGGGCGCCATAATCGCTCGGGCAGCGCCATGTTCCGCACTCTGTTCCGTTGATCCAAATGGTGATGTCGCTTGGCCAGTCTTCGTTGTAATTATAAAATTCGGAACAGACTTCAAAGGAGAGCTGAAGCCCCTTTGGCTTATCCTTCGGCGTAAGCAAATAAGGAAATTGATATTCGACAAAGCCGGTCTTTGACCAGATGAGCTGCGCAAAGACGTGATTCGGCATGAAAAACATTTCGGGTCGATCATCGGGCGCCAGATATCCGGCTTCGGAAACAATGCCGCAGCCGGGCACAATTTCGCATTTTGTGTAGCAGCCGATCGGCATGGAAATCGTTGAAACCTTATCGACGCTGTCATCCGTTTTATTGAGCCGTATGCTGATGGCATTGTGGTTCCTGCTGCATATTTTTTTCGCTCCGCGGCTGCCCTGCAGGGTTTTTGTTTTGATGAGCCCAACGTTCTCCAGCGACTTTACATATAAAGACGCGCTGGAATACGGGATATTCAGTTTTTCGGCGATTTCTCCGACGCTGTAACTGTTAAAATAAAGAAGTTTGAGCGTCTGTATGCGCGCCGGACTGCTCAGTGAAGCCGCCAATTCGCAAAGAAGGTCTTCGTCTTCCAGGCTCAGGCTGAGTATTTTGGGCATTCTATTCCGAACCTCCCTCTCCTTTTTTGCCTATTTTACCAAAATTCATGGAGAAAAACAACCGAAATCCCGCCGGACAGGAAAAGATATTGTAATTATTGACATTATATGCGTCAATTTATTATACTAATAGTACAGAAAAGGACGTAGCGGGTGGCCACCGACTTCCTTTCAACAGAACGAACAGCATAAATGAAAAGGAGAGAATAAAAATGACGAAACGCCTGATTTCATGTTTGCTTTGTTTGTGCACGCTGATCGGCTTTGCGGCCGTCGCTTATGCCGATGATCCCGTCGAGGTCGTCTTCTGGAACGGGTATACGGGCTCTGATCAGCCGACACTGGAAGCGATTGTCGAAACCTATAACAATTCGCAGGATAAAGTCCGTATCAAAATGGAAATTATGCCGTGGGACACCCTGTATCAGAAGCTGATGCCTGCCTTTATTGCGGGCAACGCGCCTGACCTTATTGGTTTCTCCGTCACGAGGTACATGGAGTACGCGATGGCGGGCAAGCTGGAGCCGCTGGATGCGTTTATCGCTTCCTCCGAAACGATTACGATGGATAATCTGGTTCAGGGGCTGTTCAAGGCCGGCAATTATGACGGCAAACAGTATACCCTTCCGATGGCCTGCGCCGCGATGGTGATGTACTACAACAAGGATATGTTCCGCGAAGCCGGGCTGGATGCCGAAAATCCGCCGGCCACGATGGAAGAGCTGTATGCCGCGTGGGACAAGCTGATTCAGAAGGACGGAAACGGCAACGTCACGCAGTACGCGCAGGCCATCGGCGTTAAATCGACCGTGGCGATGATGCCGGTATTCATGTGGGCGTATGGCGCCGATTACATCAAGGACGGCAAGAGCGTGCTGGATTCGGACGAAGCCACAGCGGCCATGACGATGATTGCGGACGCTTATGCCAAGGGCGTCAGCCCGGTCGGCCTGACGGGTCAGGAAGCGGACGATCTCTTTGCCGCGGGCAAGGCTGCGATCGAGTTTAACGGTCAGTGGGCCGCGCCGGGCTTCCGCGCCGCGGGCATTGATTTGGGCATTGCCGAGGTTCCGGCCGGCATGGATGGCCGCGACCGCAAAACCTGGGGCGGCGACAGCATTATGTGCATGAGCGCGGATTCCAAGGTAAAGGAAGCCGCTTGGGACTTCATGGAGTACTGGAACGGAAAGGAAGCGCAGAAGACGTGGGCGCTGAACGTCGGCTTCATTCCTTCCCGACTGGATATGGCGGACGACGAGGAAATTTTGACCGGCAACCCCGATCTGGCGATCTTTATGAAGGCATCCACGTATGCCCAGATGTTCATGGCCGATCAGCCTATGAGCGGACGGATCGACGAAGAAGTTCTCGTTCCGCTGTATGAATCGGTTTCCAGAGGCACGGCAGCACCTGCCGATGCGCTGAAAAAAGCATCCAAGGCTCTGGACGCCATTCTGGCCGAGTAAAAAGGCGGAGGGATTACGGAGGGGCGTCTCCGTAATCCCTTTTTATGAGCGCATCCTTCCCGCAAAGAAAGAACACAAAGAACATCGCGTTTTTTGAGGTTACGACAATGAAAGCATTCAAGAAGAAAAACGGAATTGAAAGCAGGTTGGCGCAAGCCGGAATTCGAATGGTTCTGCCCTCTATGCTGATTATTGCCGTGTTTACGATTTATCCCATTTTCCAATCGCTCATTATGAGCTTCACAAACTGGAATATTCTGAAAAACACCAGAAAATTCGTCGGTCTCAACAACTATATCCGGATGTTTGCCGATGAACGCTTTCTGAACGCGCTGAAAAATACGGTGGAGTACACGCTGCTTTATGTTCCGCTTCTGCTGCTTTTATGCATCCTGTTTGCCGCGCTGATCAATTTCAGGTTCAAAGGCGCTTCGTTTTACAAGAGCGTGATGTTTGTTCCGGCAGTCACCTCCATGGCGATTATAGCCATCATCTTTCGGTATATTCTGGATGGCAATATCGGCATTATTCCGCTTTGGCTGAAAAAATTCGGCTTGATCGCTCCGGATTTTCTTCGGGACGAGCATACGGCAATGGGCGCGGTCATCTTTACCAGCCTGTGGCGATGGACAGGGTTCAACATGGTCATCATCCTGGCCGGAATCAACGCCATTCCGGAAAGCCTCTATGAGGCGTCTGCCATAGACGGGGCGGGAAACGTGAAGCAGTTTTTCTCGGTGACGCTGCCGTTGATTGCGCCATCCGTCAGCTTTGTGTTGATTACCAATATCATCAGCTCTTTTCAGGTGTTCGACCAAGTCTACGTCATGACGAAGGGCGGGCCGATGTTCCGCACGGAAGTTCTTGTCTATTACATTTACTATCAGGGATTTACCGTGTACAACATGGGATACGCCTCGGCAATGGCTTTTTTCCTTTTCCTGATCGTTCTATTCTTCACCGTCTTCCAGCTGAAGGGCTTCAGCCGAGCGGAATCCAATTTGGAGGGATAAGCCATGAAAAGCAAATTATCCAAGGGCTGGAGTATTTTCTGGTGCATCGTGTTTGCCGTCGTCAGCGTGGTTTTTATGCTCCCGCTGATTTGGATGCTCCTGTCTTCCTTTAAGCCGGAAGGCTTGATTATGGGCAGGCCGGAATGGCTGATTCCCCGGCAATGGACGCTCGAAGGCTATTCCACGCTGCTTAAAAAAATCCCGTTTTTCCGTTTTTTGCTCAACTCGCTTATTTTTGCGGGCGGAACAACGGTTTCAATGCTGTTTTTGGATTCGATGGCGGGCTATGCGTTTGCCAAATTAAAATTTAGAGGCAGTCATGTTTTGTTTGTCGTGGTTCTGATCTCCATGATGATCCCGTTTCAAATCACCATGATTCCGACATACCTGCTCCTAAACGATCTGCACATTTTGAACACATACGCGGGCCTGATGATTCCGCGCATGACCAACGCATTCGGCATCTATTTCATGCGTCAGGCGTTTCTCGGCGTGCCGAACGACCTGCTGGATGCGGGGCGGATTGACGGCCTGACGGAATTCGGCATTTATCGAAAAGTCGCCATTCCTGTCGTCGGCGCCTCCATCGCGACGCTCGCCGTCTTTCATTTCATGGCGGGATGGAATGATTTCATGTGGCCGATGCTTATGACAAATTCGCAGACGATGCAGACGCTGCCCGTCGGCCTGGCCTTGTTCCAGGGAGAGCACACCAGCGAACACGGCCCCATGTTCGCCGGCGCGGTTCTCTCCATTCTTCCGATTTTCATTGCGTTCCTGTGCGCACAGAAAACGTTTATTCAGGGCATCGCGCTTAGCGGCATCAAGGGCTGACCAGAAGGGAGAAGGTTTATGTTTCAAGACCGTTTTCATTGGGGATTTGGAATTGAAGATACATTCATCGGCGATCCCCACCCCGTCACCGGCAAGGTGCTGGACGAATACGAACTGACGGATCACTATCGGCTGTGGAAAGAGGATTTTGACCGGATCGGAACCATCGGCTTAGATTCCGTTCGATGGGGAATCCCATGGTACCGCGTCCAACCGGAGAAAAACAAGTGGGACTGGTCGTTTACCGATCAGGTGATCCCCTACATCGTTCAGGAGAAAAAGCTGCATCTTGTTTTGGATCTGATGCACTACGGCGTGCCGACATGGATGAAACAGGCGTATCTGGACCCCGATTATCCGCAATACGTCGAAGAGTATACGGCGCGCGTTATCGAGCGCTACGGGCAGTATCTCCGTTTCGCAACGCCCTACAATGAACCGCATACGGCATGCGAATTCTGCGGAAATCGAGGCGAATGGCCGCCCTATTTAAGCGGATATCAGGGATATTTCGACGTGTTGAAGGGCGTTGTGCGCGGCACGCAGCGCCAAACGAAGCTGCTGCAAAAAGCAGGGATTCAGTGCGTTCAGGTGGAGTGTTCGGGCGGATCGCTGACCCGCGATCCATCGCTTTCGGAGCTGGCCGATTTCGAATGTGTGCAGCAGGAGATGTTTTTTAATTTCCTGACGGGGGATTTCGCCGGATTGGAAAAATGGTTCCCCCTTTTCGAGCGTTACGGGCTGACGGAAAGCGATTTGAAAGCCTTTGAGGCGCAGCGCTGCACGATTGATATCATGGGCATCAACTTCTATCCGCAATTTTCGTACCAAAATCTGAGCGTCCAACCGGACGGAAAGCCCGTCCGTACCAACTGCCAGCTTTGGACAGAGGATCTGAAACAAAAGATTTTGAATCGTTACGCCCGATTCCACTGCCCGATGATGATTACCGAAACCAGCGTGCGCGACGATGAGGAAATGAAAAAACGCTGGCTTCAGGAGGCGTCCCGCACCGTATTCGAGCTGTATCAAAACCAAATTCCCGTCTACGGATTCTTCTGGTTCCCCATCATTGATATGTATGACTGGGAATACCGGATTCACGAGGGACCCAAGGAGGATTTCAAAGCGCGCTTTGGTTTTTATAATCAGCAGCGTCAGGCCAATCCATGCGTGGAAATCTATCGTTCGATTGTAAAAGAGGTGGGCAGATGAGCCGGAGAGCTTGCTATCCGCGGCCGGATTTTAGGCGGGAAACCTGGATGAGTCTAAACGGCGCTTGGCGCTTTTCATTCGGAGACGAGGAAAAGGACAGAATGGGTCAGCCGCCGACGCTGTCTCAAATGCCGCTGACGATTGAGGTTCCCTATGTCTATCAAAGCGAATTATCGGGCATTGGCCAAACGGAAGCCCACGACGTCGTCTGGTATGGAAAAACCTTCCGCCTGCCGGATTGTTTTGACGAGCGGACGCACTTGATCTTTGGCGCGGTCGATTGGCACTGCGATCTGTTTGTGAACGGCCGCTACGCCGGAAGCCATGACGGCGGATACACCCCATTTCGAACGGATATCACGCCTTTTCTGCGCGCAGACGGCGAACAGGAATTGATTCTTCGCGTTGAAGACACCCTTCGATGCGACCAGCTTCGGGGAAAGCAATCGTGGGAAAAAGAACCTTCGCGATGCTGGTATACGCCGTCCACGGGCATTTGGCAATCCGTATGGCTTGAGCGTGTGCCCGATAACCCCATTCAATCCATTCATATCACGCCCAATCTGCCCCAATCCGAAATTCGGTGTGAAATCTCATTGAACAAGCCGCCGAAAAAGGACGGCCAATTCAAAATTGACGTACAGTATCAGGGGCATCCCGTCGCCGCGCTGACCTACAAAACCAAACAGATGAACGTGGATTTAAGCGTTCCGATTCAGCCGGAAGACTATATCGACGAGATTCATTATTGGACGCCGGAGCATCCGAATCTCTACGATGTAACCGTATCCTATGCGTCGGACGGACAGACGGATCAGGTATTTACGTATTTCGGCTTTCGAGACGTCTGTACGCGCGACGGAAAAACCCTCCTGAACCATCGGCCGATTTATCAGCGGCTCATTCTGCATCAGGGGTATTACGACGGCGGTTTATTGACGGCAGACACGGACGAACGATATCGAACCGACCTTCAAACCATCAAAGACATGGGCTTTAACGGAGTTCGGATGCACCAGAAAATCGAGGATCCGCTTTTCTACTATTGGGCGGATAAAATCGGCCTTCTTGTCTGGGGAGAATTGCCAAGCTGCTATGAGTTTTCAGAACTTGCCATGCGTCGCAGCTTCGAATCCATGCACGAATTCATACAAAGAGATTATAACCATCCCTCTATCGTGTGCTGGGTTCCGCTGAATGAATCATGGGGCGTTCGCAATATCGAGCAAAACGCCGCGCAGCAGCGTTATGCCGTCAGCCTATATCATTTCATCAAGGCGATGGATTCAACGCGCTGGGTATCGACCAACGACGGCTGGGAACAGGTGACAACCGATTTCTGTACCCTCCATGATTATTCGTTTGACGGCAAAGCCCTTTCTTCCCGTTGGGATGATCTGGACGCCCTGCTTCAATCGGCCGCGCAGGATCGAATGATCTTTGCCTCCGGTTATCAATATACGGGGCAGCCCATCCTGCTGACGGAATTCGGCGGCGTCGCTTTCAAGACCAATCAATCTGAAAAGGATTGGGGCTATTGTGCAATCGAAAAAAATGAAGCGTCGTATATTCGCCGATTAACGAGCCTGTTTAGCTATATCAAAACCAATCGCCGAATTCAGGGGTATTGCTATACGCAATTTACAGACGTCATGCAGGAGACAAACGGCCTGCTGTCCATCCGTCGCGAACCTAAAATCGCCATAGACGTGATTCGAGCCATTCTTTTCGGAACCAACGATTCGGAACCCATTTCTCCCGTTCCGTGATCGTGAATGTCTTCCACAGCTTACGAACTCCTTCCACCGCTGCGGCGGTCCCCCTCCCTCGAGGAAGGAGGTCTAGGGGCTACGCCGGTCAAGGCCTACGGCCTTGCCGTCGATTGCATATAGGGGCTTTGCGGTCGCCCCTATCACCCTTCGCGCGCCTTCTCGAAGCCTCTTATACAACAATAATTGAGCAAATTCTGCACAAAACGCGGACGCGCAATGCGCGACTTATCTCCTAGGCGGGAAATAACCCGACCAAAGAGCTCCCTCTTTGAGGGAGCTGGCACGGCACAGCCGTGACTGAAGGAGTCAGGCGGTCCCCCTCCCTCGAAGAGGGAGGTCTTAAGCTGAAAAATCGAGCGTCAACAAAAAGACGGCGGGTGTAAACCCGCCGTCTTTTACTTTATTCCGCTGTCTGTGTCAGCGTTGCGCCGACGATGGCCTGCGTCCACGTCTGGTTTTCCGTCACGCGGTAGTTTTGCAGGCGGGTCGTGTAGAAATCAAAGTACACGTTGGAGTAAACCGGGATCGCGGGCAGAACCTCCGTCCAGCGCTCCTGGAAGGCGACCCACTTCTGGCAGTAGCTCAGCACGTCGCCCGGCTCTGTCTTGCGCATGTCCACGGCGAGCTGGGCGAGCTTCTTATCGCGAATGCCCGTGCGGTTGACGGTCTTCACGTAGGCCTCGTCCGTCGAGTACGTCGTGCTCGGATCGAAGACGGTGCCGAAGTTCGTCGCCAGATAGATCATGTCACAGTCGCGCGTCACGCGGCGGTAGTAGATATCCAGCAGCTCGTTCATCGGAACGGCCTTGACCGTCAGGCGGACGCCGATGGCCGCAAGGTTTTCCGTCAGCGTCGCGTTCAGCGCGTCGCCCACGGCGTTCCCCTCCGGATAAATCAGCGTCAGGTCGAGCGCAACGGTCTTGCCGTCGATCTTCTTGGCGCGGATGCCGTCCTTGCCGAGCCGCCATTCGTCCTGATCCAGCAGCTTGGCCGCCTGATCGAGGTCGAGCGGGTAATCCTTGAGCTTGTCGAGGGACAGCGCGTCCCACTGGGCGACGGTCTTCTCGTAAGCCGCGGTCTCCTTGGCGGTCGCGTTGGCCGGAAGATCGACGACGGGCGGCTGAATCGTGCCCGCGGCGAGCTGATACATCCACTGGCCGATGCCGAAATAGCCGTTGGCCTTCAGACCGAAGTTGCCCGTGTAGGCCTTCACCAGCGCGTCGCGGTCGAAGCAGCTCGCAATCGCCTGGCGAACCGCCTTGCCGGAGACCGTCTGGCGCTCGCAGCTGAAGCTGATCATGCTCAGGCCGCTGCGCGGGTAGTTCGCCACGGAGAACGGCTGATCCGCAGTGGATTGAATCCCCTTGCTGATCGTATCGGCGGCCACCATCTTGTTGAGCAGATCGACTTCGCCGCTGAGCAGCAGGTCGATGGCCTCGTCGTTGGCGACCGTGCGGTAGACGATGGTTTCGATGGTCGGCTTTTCGCCGTCCTCGTTGCCCTTGTAATACGGGTTGATGGCAAAGCTGGCCGTGCCGCTCTGCGCGTCGTAGCTCGTCAGGGTGTACGGGCCGCTGACGACGGATGGGTGGCTCATGTAGCCGGTGGCCGCGTCCAGAATCGTCTTTTGAAGCAGGCCGGCGGTGAAAATCGCGGCGCCCGTGCCGCCGGCATTGACAATGCCCACGCCCTTTTCGGTATCGACCACCTTGCAGCCCGGCGCAAGGACGCTGATGGGATACGGGCTGTAATCAAACAGCGCCATCTCGTAGAAATACGGCTCGTAGGCCTTGCTGATCGTGATGGACATCTGCGTGTCGCTCAGCAGGCGCACGCCGCGCAGGACGGACGATTTGCCGGACTGGTACGCATCCATCCCCAGAATCGCGCCGACGGCGGCGGACTGCCCGCCCAGCTTCGCCAGCTCCGGCGAGGCCGTCAGCAGGATGGAAAACGCATAATCCTTCGCGGTGATCGCGCTCCCGTCGGAGAACTTCAAATCGCCGTAGAGGTCGAACGTGTATACGCGGTTATTCTGCGCGTCCTTGGAGACGGCCATGCCCGCGACCACGCTGTCGTTGATCTGGTACGTGCCGGTTTCGTGATCCCAGCTCATCAGGTTATAGCCGTGCAGCAGCGCCCGAACGTCCATATCCGCGGTGTTGCTGCCGAACAAATCCGTGAAGAACGCGCCGCTCATCGCCGTTGTGCTGCCGACAACCAGTTGATTTCCCGCCGCCATCGCGACGCAGCCCGTCAACATCCACAGAGCGAGCAACAAGGTGAGGATTTTTTTCATGGCCTTTTTCCTCCTGTTGTTGTAGTACGGAGAGACCGCATCCGGCGGGCACAGCGCGCGCCGGATACGGTGAAAGGGTTACTCGAAGCAATCGCCCACGTTCATGGTGATGTTGCCCAGGCCGAGCGGTACGCCGTAGTCATCCAGATTCACGCCGTCGGCGGTGTAGATGACCGTCACCTTGATATCGCGGTTGTAGACCGTGCCGCTGACCACGGTTTCGGAGGCCGTGTAGCCCGCGATGACCGGGGACGTGATATCAAACGTTTCGCCGTTCTTCAGGCCGCCGCGGTTGTAGGAAGCCGCCGCGCGCTTGCCGTTCTGATAGACGTAGTTGATCGTCAGGTTGAACGTGCGCCGCGGTTCCGGCTTCGGCTTCTCGGTCACGGTCAGCGTGCCCACGGACAGCGCAATGCTGTAGTTGGCCGCGTTGAACGCGCCGGTCGTCGTATACCGGATGGTGTTCGGGGTGCTGCCCACCTTGGTGATGGAGCCGGTCGCCTCCGCCTTCGCCAGTTCGCCCGGAACGAAGCCGTCGCCGGTGATCGTCACGGCCGGGCGGGTCAGCGCCGAGCCGTCATACGTCTTGGTCGCGGACTGCGAGGTAATCAGCACGCTGCGCTTATTGATGGTCAGCTTGCCCGGAAGAAGGGTGCGCGCGTACATCTCGGAAACATCCTTGTTGTTCGCATCGACAATCTTGATCTTTTCCGGGTCGAGGGTCAGTTCATAGCTTCCGGCGTTCACGCCGCTGCCAATCACCGCCGCGGAGAGCTTGTGGCCTTCCAGCAGCTTGCCGGACGTGATTTCCACATCCTTGCCGGTGATCGCCGCGCCGTTATAGGTCGCCGTCACGTCCTTCGGCTTGAGGGTGATCGGGGCGAACGTCTTGATTTCCACCTCGTCGCCGCCGTTCGGCTCTTTCGGCTCATCGCTCTTCGGGTCTTTGATCTTGTCGCCTGCCGCCGTCGCCGTGTTCAGCACAAAGCCTTTCAGCACGTCCGCTTCGGTGACGACGTATTCCGTGGTGAACGTCTTGGTTTCGCCAACGGCCAGCGTTTCGATGGTCTCAGTCAGCCCCGTCAGCGGGTCTTCGACCTTCACGTTCGTATACGGCACGTTGCCCGCGTTCTGAACCTTGATCGTGTAGGTGATCTTCTGCCCCAGCGCGGCCTTCTGCCCTTCCGGCACGTCGGAGGTCTTCGTCACGTTGAGCGTGGTATCCAGCTCAGCCGTGGTGACGTCATCTGTCGCCTTCCAGCTCTTGTTGCCAAAGATGGCCGTGACCGTGTTGCGGAAGACGCCCGCCAGAATGTCATTCGAGGTAATCGTGTAGGTTGCCTGAATCTCCCACGTTTCGCCCGGCTCAAGCGTCTTGGTGGCCTTTGTGCCAATCGCAGCGCCCTGCGGGTCTACAAACGTAACGCCCGGCTGTTCTTCCAGCGTGACCTCTTTCTGCTCGTTGTAGATGTTCTTGACGGAGATCGTGAAGGTGACCTCATCGCCCCGGTTGTAGCCCATGTCCTTCGGAATATGCGTCTTGGTGACCACGTTCTCCGGCTTAACAGGATCGTCTCCCGTGCCGTCGGTGACGGTCAGAGTGCCCGGAAGGAATGTGAATTTGTAGTTCTTTAGCTTCTTGCCTTCCTTCGGTATAACCTCCGTAATCAGGCTGGAACTGCTTCCAACCAGCGTCTGGCTGCCCGTTAGAATGATCGATTCAAAATCATCCGCAAAATCTAGGCCTTCCAAATACGAGTGGCCAAACTGCGTCGCTTCCAGCGGCGTTCCGTCGTAAGACTTGCTCGCGATGGGCGCTTGCAGCGTAACCGGGGCGGGCGTGATCTCAAGCGCGCCGTCAACAACCACAAACTCGACGTTCTCGAAGTTCGTGTTGATGTTCTTGAAGTCGTCAGCCGCAATACCTACCGGATATTCGCCAGCGTCCGTTCCCTTGGCCGTCCACGCTTCGGTCGGCGTTTCATCCACGTAGTCCTCTACGTCATACAGCGGGTTGTTCGCCGTCATGCTCTTGTAGCCCGAAACGATATGATCCCCGCCGTCATACGTCACGGTGCCCGATTTCTCCGTGATCGTCACCGTCACTTTGTCCGTGAAAGGCGTGACTTTCAGCGTACCGAACTTGAACTCGAAGGAGTAGTTTTTCGCACTCGTGCCTTCGTTCGCTTCAAAGGTGAACGTGTTCTCGCTCTCGCCAACGTCCGTCTGGCTGCCCGTAAAGTCATACGTCACGCCTTCGTCCTTCGCAAAGCCGTCGCCGCCGACCGTTACCGTTTCGTTCATCAGCGGTTTGCCGTTATAGACTCTTTCGGCAGAGCCGGAGGTCAGCGTCACCGGGCGCGGATTGATCTTTACATAGCCGTCTTTTTCAACGACAAATGTCACGTTCGTGAAGTTGCCGTTGTCTTTGTTGTGGAACTGGTCAGCGGTCAGCCCCATGGTGTGGGTGCCCGCGTCGGTGCCCTTTGCGGTCATATCCTCGTCAAAGCCCTCGAACTGCATATCCTCTTTCGGGTTATACAGCTTGTTGCTAGGCGTCGCATCATATCCAAAGACGCTGTGCTCCTCGCCGTCATACGTCACGGTTTTATTGAGTCCCGTGATCGTTACCGTCACTTTGTCCGTGACCGGCGTGACTTTCAGCGTGCCTTCGGTCTTTTCGATTGTGTAGTTGTCCGCCTTCGTGCCTTCGTTCAGCGTATAGGAGAACGTATTCTTGCTCTCGCCAACGTTCGTCTGCGTACCCGTCACGTTGTACGTCGCGCCTTCGTCCTTCGCAAAGCCATCGCCGCCAACCGTCACTTCTTTCTTCGTCAGCGCATTGCCGTCGTAGACCTTCTTGTCAGAAGCGGAGGTCAGCGTCACAGCGCGCTTAGTGATCGTCAGGCTGCCGTCCGTCACAACAAACGTCACGTTCGAGAAGTTCGTATTCGTGTTCTCGAAGTCCGCAGCTTCCCACCCCATGGCGTAGGTGCCCGCATCCGTTCCTCTCGCTCCCTTAGCGTTCTTATTCCAGAAGTTAGGCACTTCGTCGGGGGCTTTTATGTACAGCGGGTCGCTGATGTCGATAACATCATATTTCCAAGCCGTATGCTCCTCGCCGTCATACGTCACGGTCTTCGTTTGGCCCTTGATCGTTACAACCACTCCGCCAAGCGGCGTGATCGACAGCTTGCCTTCGTTCTTGGCGATTGTGTAGTTGCTTTCTTTGAAGTTCGCGCCCGTCGTGTAGGTGATCGTGTTCGTCACTTCACCTTCGGAAACGTTCGTTACGCTGCCCGTCGCCTTGATTTTCGACACTTCGCCTTCAACAAAGCCGTCGCCGCCAATCGTCACGTCAGGCTTCGTCAGCGGGGTGCCGTCGTAAGTCTTGCTGGCCGTTTCAGAGGTCAGCGTCACCGGGCGCTTGGTGATCGTCAGCGTACCCGGATTCGCCGCCGTAACGATATACTTTTCTGTCGTGTCAACCTTGTTCAGCGGATAACCCGGTTTAGTTTTATCCTGTTCAAATTTGACCGGATAAGTTCCGGCATCCGTTCCCGTCGCGCTCGGTGCGGTAAGGCCTTCAAAGGTGACACCTTCCGGTGCACCGGTAAAGCCGGAAACGCTCTTCTGCGTTCCATCATAAGTCTCCGTCTTGCTGTTCGCCGTCAGCTCGACGTTCTTATAATAGTAGAAAGTAATCTCGTTATTGTCCGTCCCAATCGTAATCGTCTTAGAAGCAGTCGATACCGGCGTGTAGCCATCGGCCCCGATGGGGGATTCCGTCACCGTACTATCGAACGTCTGTTTGTCAACGGTCTTGGAATCCGCAACCTTAGTGGTCGTCCCGTTCCAGTAGTAGTTCACCGTGTAGCTCAGGTTGGTCTTCTTCGTGAATATCGCTTTGAACACCGTATCCTGATACAGACCATCCGCCTTATTCAGAAGCGGTCTGGCCTTTTCATCCGTCAGCGCAGAACCCGCACCTTCAATCGTCTTTTCGGGCGTAACCCTAATCCAGTGGTCAAATTCATATCCGTCTTTCGGGTAGGTCGGTATGGTCGTCAGCTTATCGCCGATAACAGAACCGTCTTCTCGCACAACCTTGCCCGTCACGATCTGCACAAACTGCGTAATTTTCTTGATAGCGGGGCCACCCCAAAGCGTGCCGTTACCGTCCGTTATATAAATAACTTCCGCTTTCTGTTTCGTGTCCGGCTCCCACTTCGCGGTATAGGTCACATTTCCCGTCACCTTATCCGCGACCTTAGGCTCCCAGCCCGCAAACGTCCAGCCCGGTTCGCCTGTTGTCTCGCCGTCAAACGCGGGGGTGTTATCGCCATATTTCGCGTTGTATTCTTTGGCCTCAAAAGTGCCGTGTTCGCCCGGGTTATACTTTACCGTGTAGCCAATTTTCTTGTAATAGACCTTAATAACGTTCTTGCTTTCATCCGTTCCAATCGTCAGCGGGCAGTTGTCCTTATCAAACGTATAACCATTTTTCAGCTTGGGCGTGTACGTGTTGATCTCCGTTCCGCACCACAGCTTGCTTTCGCCGGTTACGGTTGCATGTTCGTCTTTTACGCCGTCGTAGTAATATTCAACCGTATACCCATACTGGCGGCGGTAATAGATATCGAACGTGTTATCAATTTGCGCCAGTTTGAACTTCTGATCCGTATCTCCGAAAATATTGTAACCGCCTTCAAGCGTTTTGGGCGCTGTATGATTGATCCAAGTACCCGGAACGCCTGTTCCCGATTTCACGTTATCCTGTAATATTATTTTTTTATTATCATAATCGACATAACGAATTTTATAACTTGCCTGAACTTGTGCGATATCGATATAACCGTCCAAATGCCAAGTCCATCCACTCCCCACATAATCATCTGCACCAGTGTCGACTGCGACGAAGCCATAGTCCCCACCTCTCCACGTCACTTTTGACCGATCAATGGATTGGTTTTTATCGTATGGATTAAACCCATACACACCTTTATCAACGGAAGACGCGGAATAACCGCTCACATTAGACATGTGTCCATAGCCATCATATGATTTGGGATTGGGCATTTCTAGTCCCGTTACTTTGCCAACAGTACACCACCCGTGATTATTCAAGTCTAATCCATTCAAATTGCCCGTAACCTTCACATAGACATACACAGTCCCATCATAACTGGCAACCGTCTCCGGCCGATACCCGCCGCTGGTAATTCCATCCGCCAGCGCCCCCACCGGCATCAGATTGACGAGCATCAGCGCCGTCATCAGAATGGATATAAAGCGTTTTACTTTATCCCTCATTGTCTTATCCTCCTGTTTCATCTCGAAGCGGCATTACCCTTGCTTCCTGATACGATCAAAGCGAATCTGCGGCCAAACGGTGCGCCGCCTCAAGAAAAGATTTGGGAAAAACGGGCGCGTCATTCCTGCGCGCCGGTTTCCGCCGCCTCGGCGGGCTCTACGGGTTCAGCCGCCGCGGGTTCGGCGGCCTCAAGCGTCGGCTCGGTCTGGACAACGGGGGGATTCTTCCAACTGATGTTATCGACGGACACGCGCCAGAAGTAATCGCGGTTTTCCTCGTTCATCTGCACGCGCAGCGTAAAATCGGTCGCGCCGTCCACGTTCGCCCAGTTCGCGTTATCCGTGGAGAACTGCCACTGGAGCGTGTAGTTCAGGTCTTCAAACCCGGTGAGAATGGCGGTCAGCACCATGTCATCGCCCAGCTCCACCACGTCGCTCTCGGCGGAAATAGCCACGCTCAGCGTGCTGAAATCAATCTCGGGGATTTCGGGTTCAGCGTCTTCCTCGGGCAGCTCGCCCTCTTCGGGGAGGGAGAAGTCTTCGTCGAGCTCGCCGTCTTCCTCGGGCTTGTCGGCGTTGGCGTCCTCGCCCTCAACGGGTGCTTCGGCGGTTTCGCCCATGTCGATGACGGTGCCGTCTTCCGTCTCGGTGACGGTCGGGCCGTCGCCGTCCGGGAGCTCGGCGGGGTCGCCGTCCATCTGATCGTCGATGAGGTTCTCGTCCTCCGCGACGGGCTGCTCGTCCACGACGGGCTGCGCGGTGCAGGTGTAGGTCACGGTCAGGCCGCGAACGTCCTTGTCGTAATCGGTCACGTCGTCCGCGTCAACGGAATAATAGATGACTTCCGCGCCGCGCAGGGTCGTCAGGTCGGCGAAGGTGTGCTGCCAGCCGTCCTTTTCGGCGAGGGTCGCGGAATAGGTCTGGCCGTCGGAGCCGCTGAGGGTGACGGCGAGGGTCGTCGGGCGCAGGCCGATGGCGTTGTCCTCGTCCTCCCACTCGATGTGCACGGTGATGTTTTCCTTCTTCACCTCGTCGGCGGCGGGCGCTTCTTCGGCCGGCTGCTCAACCTTGGTGACGGGGACGGCCGGCTGCTCGACGGGCTTCTCTTCCGGCTTAACGTCTTCTGTCTTCTTTTCTTCGGCCTTCGGTTCCTCAGCCTTCGGTTCTTCGGCCTTGGTTTCTTCGGCCTTCTTCGGCTCTTCAGCCTTCGGCGCTTCCGGAGCAGGCTCGGCCTTCGGCTCTTCAGCCTTCGGCGCTTCCGGCGCGGGTTCGGCCTTCGGCTCTTCCGTCACCGGCGCGGGCGCGGGTTCGGCCTTCGGTTCTTCAGCCTTCGGCGCTTCCGGCGCGGGCTCGGCTTTCGGTTCTTTCGTCACCGGCGCGGGCGCAGGCTCGGCCTTCGGTTCTTCAGCCTTCGGTTCTTCCTGCACCGGCGCGGGCTCCGGCTCCTGCACGGGTTCCGGCGCTTCCTCCTTCGGAGGTTCTTCCTGAGTCTGCTGCTCGACCACCTCGACGACTTCGGTGTTCTCGTCCGTCTGCGTGTCCTCGGCAAAGCCGGTCACGCCGCAAGAGACGCACAGCGCCGCCGCGAGCAGCAGCGCCACAACCTTGTTCCAACTGTTTTTCATCTTGAAAAACCTCCTTCAGATTGGTTTGTATCTATCGTTTAACGTCCTGCGCGGCCTTTCCGGGCGGCGCTTTATCGTCATGGGGAAACGAAATTGTTTCGCGCCCGTCACATCTGCGTGCTCCGGCGGCGCGGCCTCCGTCCGTCCTTTTTCTGCGTTTGATGGGAATGATCCGGACAGAACATATTGTTTTCCGTTTAAAAAAGCGCGCATCCGCACGGCTTTCCGCGAAAATCGTTCATTTTTTCAGTTACACACGATGCGTCGTTATCTTACGTTTTCGCGCCCGCTTTCCGGGTTTTCGTCACATTTCTGTAACACTTATTTTCGGGACACATTGTCCTCTTCCCCGCCACTTTTTTCCAATTATAGCATAGCATTTCGAATTTGTGAATCCTCCAAATAACATTCAAAACGGTTTTTTTACTCCGGTTTCACCTTTTTTTAGCAAAATCCGGAAACTAACCGTTTTTTCGCGTAACCCTCACACCCCGATTATACCACAATCTGTCCGTCTGCGGATGGAGCGCGGACGGGTCATTCGTGCCGAAAAACCGCCGTTCGGCCAGTTCGGCCTGCCCACTCCAATTCTTCGGAAACAAAAAAAATCATATGCCCGACGCACGCGGCGCATGTCGGGCATATGACTGGGGATTTGGTTCAATCTTTCCCCCGCTCCCTAAGACCTCCCTCCTCGAGGGAGGGGGACCGCCCGCAGGCGGTGGAAGGAGTTCGTTCCCCTTACGAGGTTGCGGAAAACGGGGGGAATCATCGTCTGCGGACGATGGGACGCGCTCCGCTAGGCCTAGGGGATTAGGGGGAGATTTCGATTTCTCCCCCTTAAATCCCCTAGGAACCCCATAACCCCCATTGAAACGAGCAGG
>ERZ1673730.1165-NODE-1165-length-21528-cov-15.321194_pt1 | contig 21528 bp, 9 predicted proteins | sample MGYA00580200_ERZ1673730 | MGnify/ENA primary metagenome ERZ1673730 (study PRJEB41218, sample SAMN15661761) | gut metagenome | host: Homo sapiens | place: Canada: London | collected 2015-08-20/2019-03-30 | study: EMG produced TPA metagenomics assembly of...
TCTTTACTACTCATGAATTTCTCCGCGTTTTTTTCGCATTCATCTCGCTAACTTGGCTTATTATGGGGATCAGATTCAGGGATTCAAGGGAAGTACTCACATTGTCACTAATCTTCGTTACAAGGACCTCGAGAAAATGAACAAACATTTCAAGTGTATTGGCATTGTGGGGCATCCACGTCACCCCACTGCACTGACCACACATGAAATGCTCTACCGTTGGCTGTGCACCAAAGGTTATGAGGTTATCGTTGAGCAACAAATCGCCCACGAACTGCAGCTGAAAAATGTGAAAACCGGCACGCTCGCAGAAATTGGCCAACAGGCAGACCTCGCCGTGGTAGTCGGCGGCGACGGCAATATGCTGGGCGCCGCACGCACCCTGGCACGTTATGACATCAAGGTTATTGGCATTAACCGCGGCAACCTCGGTTTTTTGACCGACCTTGACCCAGACAATGCCCAGCAACAGTTAGCTGACGTGCTGGAAGGCCACTACATCAGCGAAAAGCGCTTTTTACTCGAAGCTCAGGTGTGTCAACAGGATTGCCAGAAGCGCATTAGCACTGCCATCAATGAAGTTGTGCTGCACCCCGGGAAAGTGGCGCACATGATTGAATTTGAAGTCTATATCGATGAAATTTTTGCCTTCTCCCAACGTTCAGATGGGCTGATTATCTCGACGCCGACCGGCTCTACCGCCTACTCGCTCTCTGCCGGAGGCCCAATTCTGACGCCTTCTCTGGATGCCATTACGCTGGTACCCATGTTTCCGCATACGCTTTCCGCGCGACCGCTGGTGATCAACAGTAGCAGCACCATTCGCCTGCGCTTTTCCCATCGCCGTAACGATCTGGAGATCAGCTGTGACAGCCAAATCGCCCTACCTATACAGGAAGGTGAAGACGTATTGATTCGCCGCTGTGATTATCATCTGAACCTGATACATCCAAAAGATTACAGCTATTTCAACACATTAAGCACTAAGCTTGGTTGGTCAAAAAAATTATTCTAATTTAACGCCAACCTCTTTACTGTATAAAAAACCAGTTTATACTGTATGAAATTACAGTTATGGTTTTTCATACAGGAAAACAGCTATGTTGGCACAACTGACCATCAGCAATTTTGCTATCGTTCGTGAACTTGAGATCGATTTCCAGAACGGAATGACCGTTATCACCGGTGAGACCGGTGCGGGTAAGTCCATTGCCATTGATGCTCTCGGTTTGTGTCTGGGCGGACGCGCAGACGCAGACATGGTGCGTGCAGGCGCCATGCGAGCCGACCTCTGCGCCCGTTTTGCCTTAAAAGATACCCCCGCAGCCCTGCGCTGGCTGGAAGAGAACCAGCTTGAGGAAGGCCGTGAGTGTTTGTTGCGTCGCGTTATCAGCAGCGATGGCCGCTCCCGTGGATTTATTAACGGAACCGCCGTTCCGTTATCGCAGTTGCGCGAGCTGGGCCAGTTACTTATTCAAATCCATGGCCAGCATGCACATCAGCTCCTGACAAAATCAGAACACCAAAAATCCCTGCTTGATGGTTACGCCAATGAAGCCTCTCTGACCCAGGAAATGGCTGCGCGCTACCAACTATGGCACCAAAGTTGTCGTGACCTGGCGCATCATCAGCAACAAAGCCTGGAACGCGCAGCCCGGGCGGAATTGTTGCAATACCAGTTAAAGGAACTGAACGAATTCAATCCGCAGCCGGGTGAGTTTGAGCAAATTGATGAAGAGTACAAGCGCCTGGCTAATAGTGGGCAATTGCTCACCACCAGCCAACAGGCGCTGGCTATCCTGGCAGATGGTGAAGACATCAATCTGCAAAGCCAACTGTACACCGCAAAACACCTGATCACTGAACTGGCAGGCATGGACGGCAAACTTTCAGGTATTCTGGATATGCTGGAAGAGGCCACCATCCAGCTCAGCGAAGCCAGCGACGAGCTGCGCCACTATTGCGATCGTCTGGATTTAGACCCTAACCGCTTGTTCGAACTCGAACAGCGTATCTCCAGGCAAATCTCGTTGGCGCGTAAGCATCATGTTGCCCCTGAAGTGCTGCCACAGTTCTATCAGTCGCTGCTGGATGAACAACAGCAACTGGACGATCAGGCCGACTCGCTCGAAACCTTAACCCTGGCGGTGAACAATCACCACCAGCAGGCGCTGGAAACGGCAAAAATGCTGCACCAACAGCGTCAGCATTATGCGCAGGAACTGGGGCAACTTATTACAGAGAGCATGCATGCTCTCTCGATGCCGCACGGTGTCTTTTGCATTGATGTGAAATTTGAGGAGCATCATCTGAGCGCAGACGGTGCCGATCGCGTGGAGTTTAAAGTGACCACTAACCCAGGTCAGCCGTTACAGCCAATTGCGAAAGTCGCTTCCGGCGGGGAACTGTCACGTATTGCGCTGGCTATTCAGGTCATTACAGCACGTAAGATGGAAACGCCTGCGCTAATTTTCGATGAGGTGGATGTTGGTATCAGCGGCCCGACGGCTGCGGTAGTGGGTAAAATGTTGCGACAGTTGGGCGAGTCAACGCAGGTAATGTGTGTTACTCACCTGCCGCAGGTTGCGGGCTGTGGTCATCAACATTTCTATGTCAGCAAAGAAACAGATGGCGCGATGACGGAAACACACATGCAGCCGCTTGATAAACGCGCGCGCCTGCAGGAATTAGCCCGTCTACTTGGCGGTAGCGAAGTGACGCGCAATACCCTCGCAAATGCAAAAGAACTGCTGGCGGCATAAACTTTTTTACCTTGTGAAGGTCTGAGTTCAACATAAAATCGCCGACCGACCCGACAGCAAAAGGTTTTAAAGTGGTGAAAGGTCTATTATCATCGGCATATTACATATGAGCCGCGTACTGCTCGGGCCCGAAAAGGAATCAAATCACTATGCGCTGTAAAACGCTGACTGCTGCTGCAGCAGTACTACTGATGTTGACTGCAGGCTGTTCCACTCTGGAGCGAGTGGTTTACCGCCCTGACATCAACCAGGGAAATTATCTGACACCTACCGATGTCGCTAAAGTGCGCACGGGTATGACGCAACAGCAGGTTGCTTATGCTCTGGGTACACCAATGATGTCCGATCCTTTTGGCACTAACACCTGGTTTTATGTGTTCCGTCAGCAACCTGGACATGAAGGCGTAACCCAGCAAACGCTGACGCTGACCTTTAACAGCAGCGGCGTATTGACCAACATTGATAACAAACCCGCTTTGACCGATAACAAGTAGGTTTGAGAGATCAAAAAAAGGTGCTCAATGAGCACCTTTTTTATTGTCTGTTACTTTTTAGCGGATTTCTCTGCTCGCTGTCTGCGCAGCTCTTTTGGGTCAGCAATCAGTGGCCGGTAAATTTCCACCCGATCGCCGTCATGCAGAACATCAGCAAGCTTTACCGGACGGCTGTAGATACCCACTTTATTTTTACTGAGATCGATATCGGTACGTAATTCCAGCAGCCCGGAAGCGCGGATAGCCTCTTCCACCGTTGCACCCTGCTGCAGCGTTACGCGCTGTAAATACTGTTTCTCGGGTAGCGCGTACGCCACTTCAACGACAATTTTAGCCGACGCTGACACTGTAAACCTCTTTCGCGCGAACCGTGAAGGCCTGCACCATATTTGAAGCCAGTTCTTTAAAGATACGGCCAAACGCCAGCTCGATTAACTTATTGGTGAACTCAAAATCGAGGTGAAATTCAATACGACACGCTTCATGACTCAGTGGCGTAAACTTCCAGCCGCCAATCAGCTTCTTGAACGGCCCATCGACCAGATGCATCAGAATGCTCTGATTACTGGTCAGTTGATTGCGCGTGGTGAACGTTTTGCTGATCCCTGCTTTCGAGACATCCACAGCGGCCGTCATTTGTCCCGGAGTCGACTCCAGTACGCGGCTACCGGTGCAACCCGGCAAAAACTGAGGATAGGACTTAACGTCATTCACTAGCTGATACATCTGTTCCGCACTGTAGGGTACTAAAGCGGTCCGGCTAATCTGAGGCATAACAATTCCCATCAATATCAATCACACAAATAATACCATTTATCACCCGCTAAAAAAAACGCTATAGCCTAACTCGTGCTAAGATAGCGCCTTGCGCCCCGCTGGATGAAATGGGGTGTTTTTCGATTCCAGATTACCTATACTGAGCGGCATTATGACGAAGAAAAAAGCACACAAACCTGGCTCAGCCACAATCGCGCTAAACAAGCGCGCACGACACGAATACTTTATTGAAGAAGAGTTCGAAGCAGGACTCGCCCTGCAAGGTTGGGAAGTCAAATCCCTGCGCGCGGGTAAAGCCAACATCGGCGACAGCTATGTCATACTCAAAGACGGCGAAGCGTTCCTGTTTGGCGCCAACTTCACGCCAATGGCGGTGGCCTCAACACACGTGGTATGCGACCCCACTCGGACCCGTAAACTGTTGTTAAACCAGCGTGAACTCGACTCCCTGTATGGTCGTATGAATCGTGATGGTTATACCGTCGTTGCGCTTTCGTTGTACTGGAAGAATGCCTGGTGCAAAGTGAAAATTGGCGTTGCGAAAGGTAAGAAACAGCACGACAAGCGCTCTGATGTGAAAGAACGCGAATGGCAGTTAGATAAAGCGCGTATCATGAAAAATGCTGGCCGCTAAATGCTACTCCCCTGTGACCAGTCTCTCCTCCTGAGACTGGTTCTTATTTTTTAGTTATCGAAACCCACACAATACATTCACCGAGTTTATAGTTTATTTATGCTGAATCGTTCAGATATGAAATAAACCCCCTGCCATTACCGTTGCGGTCTATAGTCCAATAATATAAAAGTTCAAGACCATAGCATTCATATTTCCATTTATTTAATAACACTATTATTACTATTGTTTATTATATTGACATTCATTTCAATAAAAACAAAATCATTTAAATACAATTAGTTGCCATGAAAACAACCGTTAAAAGCAAACTGGAAAGTATCCTTTTCAAATGACTAATTACTTTTTTAATATGGATAAGTTGCAGAATACTTTCTTTCTGACTATATCATCTAATACGAAAGAACTATTCAGCCGAAAGGGCCCAGACGTATTTAATCAATAAACTAACATCTATGTGACCTAATCAATGAAATTACATGTGTAAATTCATCTTTATGATGAACGGAGCCCCTGTCTGCTCATTTTCCCAGCGCGCTGTTGCGGATTAATACTCCCGGCATGCCATCAGGAGTGAACATATGCGTCTACTCGCCGTTGTATCAAAATTAACTGGCGTTTCCACAAATGTTGAAGCCTCTGAAGTTACGCTCAGTTCACCTTCTATCGTGAAACTGTCTGTGTCGCGTGAGGAGGTGAGTCAACTCACGCGCGTTAATCAGGATCTGGTTGTCACACTCCGCTCAGGTGAAACCATCACCATTAAAAATTTCTACCTCGGAAAAGGCGAAGCGCAAAACCAACTTGTTCTGGAGGACAGTAATGGCGCACTGTGGTGGGTTCAGGATACTGACGGAGCATTCCATTTCCAGCACCTGGACGATCTCACACCGCTGATGACGGCCGAAGGCAGTCATGAAGGCGGCGCCGTCTGGCCGTGGGTTCTTGGCGGGATCGCTGTCGCTGGCGGGATTGGCCTCGCTGCGGGTGGCGGCGGCGGCGGCGGTGGGAGCGATAATAACGCTGGAAACGGTAATGCCGGGAACGGCAATGGTAGCGGCGGCAATGGCAACGGTGGCAACGGCGAAGGTAACGGTAACGGTAATGGCGACGGTGATGGCGACGGTGACGGTGATGGCGGCACACCGCCAACGACAACCCCTAACAGGCCTGACGTACCCGTTATCACCAGCATAATCGATAACCAGGACCTGATTACTGGCCCTGTCAATCAGCAGGAATCCACCAACGATAATACGCCGACACTCCAGGGCACCGGCCCCGCGAATGCCACATTACATATTTTTGATAACGGCGTCGAAATAGGCCAGGTGACAATCGATGCCAACGGCAACTGGTCGTTTACGCCATCCTCTCCTCTGGCAGACGGCACGCACCAGTTTACCGTCAGCGCTTCAGACGGTACGGGCAGCAGTGGCATGTCGGACAGTTGGGAAATTATTGTCGATTCGCTTGCCCCCGACGCCCCCGTGGTCACTCAGGAAACCGACAATGTCGGTTCCATTACCGGCTTTATCGCCAATAACGGCGTAACCGACGATGCCACGCCGACGCTCACGGGCACAGGCGAAGTAGGTAGTTTCATCAGCATTTCTGATAACGGCATTCTGATCGGCATGGCCCAAGTGGATGACAATGGTAACTGGACATTTACACCGGACATTCCGCTCAGCGATGGTGTTCACAATCTGACGCTGACGCAAACTGACGCCGCGGGTAACGTGAGCGCGGAAACGCGCATACCGACATTCACCGTTGATACCACCCCGCCTGCAGCCGCAGTCATTTCCTCCGTTAATCCAGAAGGTACAACGGTAACTGGTAGCGCTGAGGCGGGAAGCCTGGTCATTATCATCGGCAGTAATAATCAGGTTTTGGGTTCAACAACGGTCGGTCAAACCGGCAATTTCGTCATCGCGATTTCGCCCTCACAGACGCACGGTGAAGCGCTGATCGCGAAAATTCAGGACCAGGCAGGCAACATCGGGCCAGATACCTCTTTCAATGCCACCAACTCTGGCTACCCGGGCGTGCCTGTTATCGTCAGCATAATGGATGATTTTGCCCCCTCAACCGGACCATTGAGCAATAATCAGGCCACCAACGATAATACCCCCACGCTCTCTGGCACTGCCGACGCCAACAGCACGGTTAACATTTATAACAATGGGGCGTTTGTCATAAGCGTGCTAGCTGATGCCAGCGGCAACTGGACCTGGACCTCCAACACCAATTTGCAGGACGGCTTATACGCCTTCACCGCCACCGCGACAAACCAGTCAGGTACAGGAGGCATGTCACCAGCGTTCAATATCAGCATCGACACACAACCACCGTCAGCGCCGGACGATCTGAACGTATCTGCCGATGGCACTGTTGTTACCGGGACGGCCGAGCCGGGCAATACCGTGGTTATCACCGGCAGTGGCGGAACTCAGATCGGCAGCGGCGTCGCCGGAACGGACGGCTCATTTACCATCACCATTAACCCACCACAGACCAATGGCGAAACCATTGAAGCCATCGCAACCGATCCGGCAGGAAACCCAAGCCTGCCAGAAACGGCGCTTGCACCAGACATTACCGCGCCACAGCCCCCAACAAACCTGCTAGTTAATGGCACTGGCGACCAGGTCACCGGCAAGGCCGAACCCAACAGTACGGTCAATATTCTGGATCCAGATGGCAATATCATTGGTACGGCAACTGCCGATACGGATGGGGATTTCACCGCAACGCTGGTTCCGCCGCAAACCAACGGCGAGACCCTTACGGCAAATGCGACCGACACCGCAGGCAACAAGGGCGACGACGCCTCTGTCAACGCACCGGACACCACGGCACCTGATGCGCCAACCGGCGTCACCGTCGCCGGAGACGGCGGTTCTGTAAGCGGACATGCTGAAGCGGGAAGCACCGTCACCGTTAAAGACAGCAACGGTAACCCGATTGGCATAGGCCAGGCTGACAGCGGCGGCAATTTCACCGTGTCTATAGCGCCGTCGCAAAAGAACGGCGAAACGGTAAACGTCACAGCAACGGACAGCAGCAATAACGAGAGTCAGCCTACCTCCGCGTTGGCTCCGGATATCACTGCACCAAACCAGCCAGTTATTATTGCCGTTACTGATGATGTTGACGATTTCACTGGCCCCATCAATAACAATGGGTTAACCAACGACGATAAACCGAAAATTGAAGGCATCGCCGAAGCAGGTTCGCGGGTCAAAATTTATGATAATGGCACCCTGCTTGCGACCGTTAACGCTGATAACAACGGTAACTGGAACTATACGCCCACCGCAGCACTAAGCCAGGGCGCGCACGTATTTACGGTGACGGCAACAGACGCTGCCAACAACACCAGCAGCGCCGCCAGTTGGAAAATTATTGTCGATAGCATCGCCCCAACCGTTCCAGTAATAACGTTGGTTAACGATGATGTTGGCAGCATTACGGGCAACGTTGCAAATAACGGTTGGGTCACCAACGATAACACGCCAACCCTCTCGGGTACCGGTGAACCCGGTTCGCTGGTGAGCCTGTACGATGGCAGTCTGTTGATGACGGTTATTCTTGTCGACAGTTCGGGCACCTGGAGCTATACCGTTCCGGGAAATCAGGTGCTCGGCGACCGCACTCATCAGTTTACGGTATCGGCAACCGATGCCGCCGGTAATGTCATCACCTCACCCACAGTGGTCAGCGTTACCGTAGATACTCAACCGCCAGGCGATCCTGTCATTTTGGCTGCCACCGACGACGTTGGGAATGCGCCGATCGATCTGCCTTCCGGAAGCCGTTCAAACGATACCTTACCAGAGCTGAAAGGAACCGGAATAGCCGGTTCTACAATCACCCTCTATGAGGGTTCCACGCCAATTGGCAGCACAACGGTTTTACCCGCCGGCACCTGGAGTATTCAACTCAGCCAACCGCTCAGTGAAGGCGCACACAATTTATCTGCTATCGCCACGGACGCTGCAGGCAACGCCAGCAATGCCGGGAACTTTACGCTGACGATTGATACCACCCCACCAGTTGCCCCGGTTATCAGCTCCGCAGAAGGTCTGATTGGGACAAATCTACAAACGCTGAGTAACGGCAGCAGTACCAAGAGCTCGAATCCCGAACTCTCCGGAACCGGCGAGCCCGGCGCGAAGATTACGATTTATGATAATGGCGGTTCTATTGGCATCGTCACCGTACAGCCAGACGGCACCTGGACATTTACCCCAACCTCACTCGCCGACGGGCCGCATAAATTTACCGCCACGGCGACTGACGTCGCGGGCAACACGGGGATCCCGTCGGCAAGCTTTACTCTGACAGTAGACAATACGCCTCCCGCACAACCAGCCGCGCCAATCATTACCGACGATGTGGCTCCGGTAACGGGTGTGGTCACTAATGGCAATACCAATGACACCACGCCAACCTTTAGCGGCACGGGGAACGTCGGGGATCTGATTACCCTCTATCTTGCCGGTACTCCCCCATTGCAGGGAACAACAACAGTAGGTGCAGACGGTAACTGGAGCTTCACTCCGTCAGCACCGGTTGCTCCTGGTAGTTATCAGGTAACTCTCACCGCAACCGATCCAGCAGGCAACGTCAGCCTGCCATCTAACGCCATAACACTGAACATCGACACGACGCCGTCTGCACCTCCGGTGATTATCGCCGCCAACGATAATGTCGGTGACGCCACGGGCGACCTTGCGCCAGATGCCGTGACTGATGACACCACGCCAACCATTCGCGGTACTGGCACAGACGGGGATACCATCACCCTGTATAACGGGGGGACGGTGATCGGTACTACAACGGTGGCTGGCGGAACCTGGAGTATTACGCCAGGGACTGCGCTGGCGAATGGAAGCTACACGTTAAGCGCCACCGCAACCGATCCGGCAGGTAACATCAGCGACAATTCAAACAGCATTTCGTTTACGGTTAACAACACGAAGCTGACGTTGCCGCAGGTAACGGATATTCAGGATAACGTTGGAATCTTTACCGGTTCGCTAACCAGTGGCAGCGTCACGGACGATACCTCCCCGACCATTAGCGGGACCGGCACACCGGGCAGTACAGTGTTAATTTTCGATGGCAATAATCCCGTCGCAATTGCTACGGCTACCGTTGCTGCTAACGGCACCTGGAGTGTGGATGTTCCCCTCACGCCTAACGTCTCTCACACACTGACGTTCGGCGCCGTGGATGCTGCAGGTAACTCACTGGCTGCAGATAACCCGCTGACGGTGATTGTCGATACCCTGCCGCCTGCAACGCCTACGGTTACCAGCGTAGATCCTAACGGGACGCTGGTAAGCGGTACGGCCGAAGAAGGCAGCACCGTGATTATTCGCAGCGGTAACACCATTCTCGGCCAGGGGGTGGCAGACGGTTCTGGTAACTTTGCTGTCACCATTTCGCCAGCGCAAACAACCGGTCAGGCGCTCAATGCCATCGCTCAGGACCCCGCCGGAAATCAAAGTGATCCGACAACGTTTAACGCCGCTACCTCCAGCGTTCCGCATCCACCGACTCTTGAGATCGTTGATGACATCGCGCCCATCATGGGGGTGATTGGCAACGGTAAAACCACCAACGACACCTTACCGCTGCTGCAAGGGACCGCCACTGCAGGGGCATCGGTGACTATCTATCAAAATGGCGCATTCATCGCCACGGTAACCGCCGATGCCGTGTCTGGCGCATGGAGTTATCAGCTACCCACTGCGCTGACTAACGGCATTACCTATAACTTCACGGTTTCACAAACGGTGGACGGTACCCCAAGTGGTCTGTCGCCCAACTACGCAATCACCATCGACACCACGCCCCCGCAGGTGCCAACTATCACCAGCATTATTGACGATATTGCCCCCGGCACCGGATCGTTGGATAAAGGGCAAATTACCAACGATTCACGCCCAACGTTTAACGGAACCGGCGAAGCGGGGGCAACCATCACCCTTTACGATAATGGCATCGCTTATGCCACTACCACGGTAAACAGCAACGGATTCTGGAGTTTTACCCCTACCGCTCCGCTGGGAGAAGGCGACCATATCTTTACCGCTCGCGCAACAGATGCCGCAGGCAACCAGGGAGATCCATCCGGTGATTTCCAGATCATTGTCGATACCCTGGTGCCGAATGCCCCCTCTATTGTGACAGTCACGGACAACGTTGGTACAACCCAAATCCTAACCTCCGGGCAGTTGACCAACGATAATACTCCAACGCTTGCTGGCGTTACCGAGGCGGATTCGATTGTTACCATCCGCGATAACGGGGCGGTCATCGGCACAACCATCAGCGATGAAAACGGCAACTGGAGCTTTACGCCTGCGCCTGCTCTCGGTGAAGGCAGCCACTCGCTGACTGCCACCGTCACAGATGGCGCGGGCAATATCAGCCCGGCAACGCCGCCGTTTGTGGTTGTCGTCGACACGCAGCCGCCAGCGGCACCGACCATTACCTCCGTAATTGACGATCAGCCTGGCAATACAGCGCTGACCAACGGACAACTGACGAACGATGCGCAGCCTACGCTGAACGGCAAAGGCGAGATCGGCGCCATCATCACGATCCGTGATAACGGCGTCGCCATCGGTACAGCGCAGGTGGACGAGTCAGGCAACTGGCGCTTCACACCGGATGCACCGCTGGGACAGGGACAACATATATTCACCACCGTTGCCACCGATCAGGCAGGTAACTCCGGTGGGGTATCATCATCGTTTACTATTGAGCTGGACTCAGTTGCCCCGTCAATCCCGGTCATCAGCACAGTTCAGGACAGCACCGCACCGACAACAGGCCCGATAACCAACGGGCAGACCACGAATGAATCCCGTCCGGCCCTGAGCGGCACCGGTGAAATTGGCGCGACCATTACCGTCCTGAGCGATGGTCAGCCCATCGGCACCACCACCGTTGGGGCTAACGGCACCTGGAGCTTAACCCCAACGGATGCACTCAGTAACGGCCCGCATACGCTGACCGTCACCGCCACCGACAGCGCCGGTAATACCAGCCAGCCATCCAATAGCTTCACGCTTATCGTGGATACCGTGTTGCCTGGTACGCCAGCGATTACTCAAGTTGCAGATGATGTCGGCCCGCTGATCGGTAATCTGAACAACGGTCAGGCCACGAACGATCCACTCCCGACGCTAAGCGGCACGGCTGAAGCCAATGCCACGGTAAGAGTTTACGATAACGGATCGTTTATCGGCTTTACCTCAGCGGATGGCACGGGCGCCTGGAGCTTCACGCCAGGAACCGAGCTTGGCAACGGTAACCACGCGCTGACGGTGACAGCCACCGACGCTGCCGGAAACGTCAGCCTCACGTCCGCTGGATTTAACATCGTTGTTGATACCGTCGCCCCGCTTGCACCAACGATTATCCAGGCTTTTGATGACGTGCAGCCGGGAACCGGAACGCTGTCGAGCGGGGCCTTTACCAACGACACCCGTCCCGTACTCAACGGCTCGGCGGAAGCCGGTGCCCGGGTAGCCATTTACGATAATGGCACGCTGCTGGCAACGGTAACTGCGGCGATAGACGGCACCTGGGAATATCTGCCTGCCGCGCTGGGTAACGGTCAGCATGTGTTTACCGCTATCGCCACCGATGCCGCCGGAAACGTAAGTCCCACCTCCGGCGGGTTTATTATTAATGTCGACACCATTGCGCCATCCGCCCCGCTGCTGGTCTCAGTGGTGGATGATATCGCAGGCGGCGTGTTCAATGCGGCGCTCAACAACGGACAACTGACCAACGATGCGCGCCCGACGCTGAACGGTACCGCCGAGGCAGGCAGCACCGTCAGCATCTATGATGGAAGCACCCTGCTGGGTACGGCGCTGGTGCAAAGTAATAACAGTTGGTCGTTTACCCCAACTACGCCGCTGACGAATGGATCGCACACCTTCACCGTCACCGCGACTGATGCGGCGGGCAACACCAGCAGTGCGACGGCAGGCTTTAGCGTGGTGGTCGACACCACGGCGCCGACGCAGCCTTCAATCAGCAGCATTATTGACGACGTCGGGCCAAACACCGGGGCGATTGGCGCTAATCAGCCAACCAACGACGCACGCCCAACGTTAAACGGCACCACAGAAGCCAACGCGCGGGTCGATATTTACGATAACGGCAGCTTTGTCATCAGCGTGACAGCGGACGGCAGCGGCAACTGGAGTTACACCCCAACCACCGCGCTGGCACAAGGTACCCACTCCTTTACCATCACCGCAACGGACAGTGCGGGTAATACCAGTGGCATATCGTCTGCGGCAGCGATCGTGGTCGATACCGTCGCCCCGGGCATTCCTACAGGGCTGGCGGTAAACGCCAACGGTACCACGCTCACCGGCATTGCCGAGCCAAACAGCACGGTCATTATTACCTCCAGCGGTGGAACGGTGCTCGGCACGGCAACCGCCAACGCCTCCGGTAATTTCACCTTCACGCTGAACCCACCGCAAATCAGTGGGCAAACGCTGCAGGTCAGCGCCCAGGATGCCGCAGGCAACATCGGCACGGCGGGTAACGTTCTGGCACCGTTTACTGGCGTACCGCCTGCGCCGGTTATTGCCACCGTTCTCGATGACGTCGGTACGATCACGGGGCCCGTCGCGGCGGGCAAAACCACCAATGATACGCTGCCAACGCTCAGCGGAACGGCGCAGGCTAACGCCATCGTCAGCCTGTACAACAACGGCGTGCTAATGGGCACCACGACCGCAGACGGTAACGGGATCTGGAGCTTTACCCCATCCGGGGCGCTCAGCGAAGGTAACCACGCGTTTACCGCCACTGCAACAAACGCCAACGGCGCAAGCGGGTTGTCCAGCTCGTTCAGCGTGATTGTGGACACCACGCCACCGACCGCGCCAACGATACTGATCAGCGCCGATGGCGGCATCGTCAGCGGCGTCGCCGAAGCGGGAAGCACGGTCACTATCTCCCTGCCCGGCGGCACCAGCGTGACGGCAATCGCCAACAGCAGCGGTGTCTACAGCGTCAACCTGCCGGTTCGCCAGATTGAAGGCCAATCGCTGTCCGCCACGGCGACCGATGCGGCTGGCAATACCTCATCGCCGACAAGCGCTATCGCACCGGTATTGCCACTGCTGGCTGAAGACAACGTCACCAGTCTGCCGCTGCAAACCGATGTTATCGTCAGCACCGATCATCAAAGCGATTATGGTTTCCTGCTGGTTAATGCGTTGGGGAATGTCGCCAACGTGCTGGGGAACGATACGGCAAGCGTTAATTTCAGCATCGCTTCTGGCGGCAGTGGGTCCATTACGATCAATGCCGCCGCGACCGGCGTGGTGCTGTCGCTGTTAAACACGCTTGAAGTCGTTATCCAGCGCTTTGACACCGGGCTGAATGCCTGGGTAACGGTGGTGGATACCGGGAAACCAGACTTCGCCAGCCTGCTCACCCTGGGTGCCTCGGGCGTAACGCTCAATTACAGCGGGCTGACTGGTGGTGATTACCGCGTGGTCAGCTACAACACCAACCTGCTGGCGACCGGCGCATACACCAGCCTTGATGTCTCGGTGGTGAAAGCCAGCGCAGGGACCATCATCGGCGGTACCACGGAATCCGGGAACATCATCACGGATACCGATCCCGCCAACGGGCAGGATAATGCGCCTTCCGGCACATTGGTCACCGCCATCACCGACGGTAACGGCAACGTCGTGAATATCCCGGCGGGCGGCATTGATGTGCAAGGGAAATACGGTATTCTGCATATCAATCAGAACGGTAGCTACACCTATACCCTGACCAATACGTCAATCTCGGTGTATGGGCGCTCCGAAAGCTTCACCTACACGCTGACGCATGGCAGCGATCACTCCTCGGCAAAACTGGTGGTAACGCTCGGTCAGGCTCCAACCACCAGCACGGTAACCGCGGCAGACGATGCAGCAGTGCTGACTTACGGAACGCAGGTCATCGCGGTTGACCACTTGCCATCACAACAAACCGGCTTCACGCTCGCCAGCGTCGGACTCGGCAATGTGCTGGACGTCAGTCTGGTCAACGGTCTGACTAACCCGATTAAGTTCAACGTTGACGATGGCGCAACCCGCACGCTGACCGTACAGGCGAATGTTCTCGGCGTGACGCTTGGCGGCTTCGATCTCTATGTTTATCGCTTCAACGAGTCAATTCAGCAGTATGAGCAGTACCGGGTACAGCCAAACTGGGTCACCGCCCTACTGGGCGGAAGTTCGTCAGCGTATACCATTACGCTACCGGGTGGCGATTATCTGTTCCTGCTTAACGCTTCCGGCGGCCTGACGCTGCTGACCAGCTATACCCTGAATATTCAGGCCGATCACACCTACGCCGTCGACAGCCTGAGTGCGACAACCAATGGCAATCTGCTGGTCAACGACTCGGCTCCGGCCAATACCGTTATCACCGAAGTAAACGGTATCGTCGTTAACGGGACGGGCACTACCACTATTAATGGGCAGTACGGCACGCTGACTATCGATGCGAAGGGGAACTACACCTACACGCTAAGAAGCGGACTGGGTGCAGACGGTATCAACACCCCGGACAGCTTCGTGTATAAGGTCAGAGCACCAAACGGCGATACCGGCAGCGCCTCGCTGAATATCAAACCAACGCCGCAGCCGCTGGACGCCGTAAATGACGTCAGCAGCACGATGGCGGTCACCACGCAGGCGGACACCTCCAGATTGTTTGCTGACAACAGCGTCGGGAACGCCAGTTGGAACGCCCAACTCCTTTCTCCCACCTCACAAAATGGCACTGGCGTCATTGAGGTCGCGACGGGAACGGCGGTGCAAAACGCCATACTGCATTTTAACGTTGCTTCAGGTCTGACGCTGGGCGGACTGACCGTCACCTGGGCGCTGTATGACAGCAACAACGTCAAGGTTGCCAGTAACTCATTCAACGGTGGATTGCTTATTGGCGGCAATATCGATATTGCCTTGGGGATCATGTTGCACCCCGGTAACTATCGACTCGACTACACCGGCAGCGTCGGGGCTTTAGGGCTGGGGAATATCACCATCACCCCTAGCGTGAAAGGCACGATAATCGACCTGCAGAACGTCGAAACGTCCGCGGCAAACAGCGTCGCCGGCAACATTTATGACGGGGACCATATTGCCAGCGTGCATACCTTGCTGACGGTGAGCGGCACGGGCGGTAGCACCGCCACGCTGGATCCGCTGAGCAGCACGACCAGCGCCATCATTAACGGGTTGTACGGCAAACTGACCATTGGCATTGATGGTCATTACACCTACGCCCTCAACAGCGATGTCTCACTTTCCACCATCCTCACCAAAGAGACATTTACTTACACCCTAAACGATCAGAATGGGCATACCGATACCGCTACGTTGACCATCAACATGAATCCGCAGGTTGTAAGCACCGTAGATGCCGATCGTTTTACCGGCAGTGTCTACGGCGATACGCTGATTTATCACCTGCTCAACGCCAACGACGCTACCGGTGGTAACGTTGGCAATGTTGGCGTTGGACCTACCGACAACTGGACCAACTTCTCGCTGGCCCAGGGCGACAAAATCGATATCGGCGACCTGCTGGTGGGCTGGAACGGGCAGAACGCTACGCTCGGCAACTACCTCACCGTGACCACCAGCGGTAACAACACGGTGATTGCCATCGACCGCGACGGTACGGGCAACACTTATCACTCAACCAATCTCATAACGCTGGAGAACGTACACACCACGCTCGATGAGCTGGTGCAACAAAATCACATTGTGCCCTGAAGCTAACGCATAACGTTAAAGCGCCATAACTACAGCCCCGGATGCCATGACGTCCGGGGCAATAACAGTCGTCGCTGCCGTATTTTGTAAGGGATAAACTATGAGAAATGTCGCGCCTGTTGCCTTACTGCTGGCATTAACGCTCTGTACCCTGCGGGTGAATGCCGAAGATGAACCGCAAATTATTACGCCGGAAGGCCTGGCCACCAGCCAGATGCTGCCCTCGCTGGACGGCGCGGTTGCCGATCTGCCGCTGAGCGCCGCCGCCCCCGGCAGCCTGACGCTCAACGACGCGGTGAGTCGCGCCGTGAGCTGGCATCCTTCTATTCGTGAATCCATCGGCAAACTGCTCTCACAAAATGAGCAGATCGATGTGGCGAAATCAAAATATTACCCGCAGGTTTCTGCCGGGATAAATAACGGTTACAGCAATACTTACACCGATCACGGCTTTAGCCCGGCTCTGGTTATTTCAGTGTCGCAAATGCTGTACGACTTCGGCAAAGTGGCAAGCCAGGTCCGCGCTGAAACCGCCGGATCCGCACAACAGCAGGCGAATGTGTTACTCAGTATTGATACCATCGCCCACGCAACCGCCAACGCGATAGTCCAGGTGCAGACGTGGCAGCAAATGGTGGACGCCGCCGAAGAGCAGCTCAGCGCCTTGAACGGTATTGGTCGGCTGACCCGTCAACGCAATGATGAAGGGGCAACCTCGCTATCCGACGTGGTGCAAACCGATGCGCGTATCGAGTCTGCACGTTCTCAGTTGGCGCAGTATCAGGCCAATCTCGACAGCAGCAAGGCAACGCTGATGAGCTTCCTCGGCTGGAATTCGCTTAACGGCATCAGCAACGAATTTCCGGTCAAACTGGACAGCAGTTGTGATGTGGTCAAACCGGACGATAAGCTGGTTCCTGCGGTGCTGGCGGCATGGGCGCAGGCGAATGTGGCCCAGGCAAATCTCGATTACGCCAACGCGCAGATGACGCCCACTATCTCCCTGGAACCGTCGGTTCAGCACTATCTCAACGACAAATACCCCAGCCATGAGGTGCTCGACAAAACCCAGTACTCCACGTGGGTAAAAGTCGAGATGCCGCTGTATCAGGGGGGCGGACTCACCGCCAGACGCAACGCCGCCAGTCACGCGGTAGAGTCTGCACAGTACTCCATCCAGCGTACCCGACTTGAAGTGCGGCAGAAATTACTGGAATCCCGCAGCCAGGCGATGAGCCTCGCTACTGCCCTGCAGATCCTGCGTCGCCAGCAACGGCTGAGTGAACAAACGCGCGAGCTTTATCAACAGCAGTATCTGGACCTCGGGTCACGCCCACTGCTCGACGTGCTTAACGCCGAGCAGGAGGTATATCAGGCCCGTTTTGCTGAACTCCAGACTCAAAACCAGCTGCGCCAGCTCCAGTTGAACTGCCTCTATAACACCGGCTCGCTTCGCCAGGCGTTCGCCTTAAATAACCGCAGTATTCAATCGGTGGAGATAAAGCTATGAGCGACGTCGATACACATGCGGAAGATGCGATTGGCGAACACGCCCTGAGCCAGTGGGCGCAGGCAATGACGCATATTGCCAGCCACTATCGCGTTGCCTGTTCGCCCGGCGCAATCCAGGCCAACGCCCCGTGGTTTGCGGGAAAAAGCCGAACCATGGCCCTGTCGCAGTTGGCGCGTCAGGCGGGGCTGTCATTTCATGCGCTGGATACCGCCACGCAGGCGTTCGGCCAGTGGCGTCTGCCGGTGGTGGCGGAACTGCGCGACGGCCAACTGATGGTGATAGAACATTTCAACGGTGAAGATACGTTGGATGTTTTTATCATCGCCGAAGAGGGCCAGCGTAACCGACTCACAGTTGCAGAACTTCTGCCGGAGATCGTGAGCATTACCGCGCTGCGCCCGCTGTCGGCGCTGAAGGACAGTCGGGTAGACCGCTATATTTCGCGCTTCAGGCCCGACTGGATGCGCGAACTGGTGTTACAGGACATCCGCCCTTACCTGCCGGTCATGGTTGCCGCCTTTCTGATTAACGTCCTGTCGCTCGCCGGGATTATCTTTTCGATGCAGGTCTATGATCGGGTGATCCCCGCCCAGTCTTATCCAACGCTGTATGTTCTCTCCACCGGCGTTCTGGTGGCGGTGCTGTTTGGCTTTTTGCTGCGCGAAGCGCGTACCCACATAATGGACCTGCTCGGCAAACGCGCTGATATGCGCATTTCCGATCGCGTGTTCAGCCACGCATTGCGGCTGCGCAACAGCGCCGTTCCCCGCTCGACGGGGAGCTTTATTTCTCAACTGCGCGAGCTGGAACAGGTTCGCGAGATGATCACCTCCTCAACCCTGTCGACCCTTGTCGATCTGCCGTTTTTCTTTTTGTTTATCGTGGTGCTGGCCTTTATCGCCCCGCCCTTGGCGTGGATAGCCCCCGTCGCGGCCCTGCTGATGATCCTGCCCGGTTTGCTGTTACAGAAGAAACTGGCGGTGCTCGCCAACCAGGCAGCGCATGAATCCACCCTGCGCAACGCGGTGCTGGTCGAGAGCGTTCAGGGGCTGGAAGATATCAAGCTGATGCAGGCGGAAAACCGCTTTTTACAACAGTGGAACAGCTACATCCGTATTACCGGAGAGTCCGGGCTACGCACGCGCAAGCTGACTCAGGGGCTGATTGGCTGGGGCATGTCGGTACAAAGCCTGGTCTACGCCGCCATCATTATGTTCGGCGCGCCGATGGTCATTGAAGGCACAATGACCACCGGGGCCGTGGTAGCCGCGTCGATGCTCGGTTCCAGAATGATTGCCCCGATGGCGAACTTGTGCGGCGTGCTGGCCCGCTGGCAGCAGGTCAAGGCGGCGAAGATGGGGCTAGACAGCATCATGCAGCTTCCCACCGAAACGCAGTACGATGAAGACCGGGTGCATCAGGAGATTTTTCACGGCCATTATCTGTTTGAAAACGCGCACTTTCGCTACCACAGCGACGATCAACGCGTTCCGCTGCGCATCTCGCGTCTGGAGGTCATGCCCGGCGAACGGGTGGCGATCCTCGGGCGTAACGGCGCCGGGAAATCAACACTGCTGCAGGCCATGGCTGGCGGTGTGGAGATTATCCAGGGCGATGTCCGACTCGATAACCTGAGCCTGGCGCAGATCGATATGGCCGATTTACGCCGCAATATCGGTTTTCTCAGTCAGAATGCGCGGCTGTTTTTCGGTACCCTGCGCGAGAACCTGACCCTCGGCGCACCGCATGCCAGCGACGGGCAGATCTTCGAAGCGCTGGAGGTCAGCGGCGCGGCGGCTTTCGTTAAACAACTCGCCAAAGGGCTGGCACACCCCATTATGGAGGGCGGCAACGGTCTGTCCGGTGGACAACGGCAGTCGATCCTGCTGGCAAGAATGCTGCTGCGATCGCCCAATATCGTGCTGCTCGACGAACCCAGTGCCTCGCTGGATGAACATACCGAACGAGAGTTTATTCAGCGCCTGAACCAGTGGCTGGGCAACCGAACATTGATTGTCGCCACCCATCGCGTGCCGGTTCTGGAGCTGGTCGAGCGCGTAGTGGTGTTAAAAGAAGGTCAACTGGTCATGGATGCCCCGAAAGCGCAGGCGCTGAATGCGAGCCGGGCACCAGCCCCTACTCACGGTCGGGAGTGGAAAAATGAAAACCAATCCGCATGACGCTGCCATGGACGACCTCGATATCCGCCGCGAGCACCGTTTTTCCGGGTCCAGCCGCATTATTCTGCTCAGCACACTGCTGTTTGCCGTCCTGGGTATCTGGGCGTATTTCGGCAAGCTGGATGAAGTCTCGACCGGCAGCGGGAAGGTCATCCCCAGCTCGCGCGAGCAGGTCTTGCAGTCGCTGGATGGCGGCATTCTCGCCGAGCTCACGGTACGCGAAGGAGATAAAGTACAGGCTAATCAGATTGTCGCGCGCCTCGACCCCACTCGCTCTGAGTCCAACGTTGGGGAGAGCGCCGCCCGCTATCGCGCCTCACTGGCTTCCAGCGCAAGGCTCAATGCCGAAGTTAACGATCTGCCGCTCGTGTTTCCCGCTTCACTACGCGCCTGGCCGGATCTCATCGCCTCCGAAACGCGCTTGTATAAAAGTCGCCGCGCGCAGCTCGCTGATTCTATGGCAGAACTGCAGGATGCGCTGGTCTCGGTAAATAAAGAGCTGGCCATAACCCAACGGCTGGAAAAAAGTGGTGCCGCCAGCCACGTTGAAGTGCTGCGTCTGCAACGACAAAAAAGCGATTTAGGATTAAAAATCACCGATCTGCGCTCACAATACTTCGTGCAGGCGCGGGAAGCGCTGTCAAAAGCCAATGCCGAAGTGGATATGCTGGCGGCTATTTTGAAAGGACGCGAGGATTCCGTCACCCGCCTGACCGTGCGCGCGCCGATGCGCGGTATTGTGAAAAACATCCAGGTCACTACCATTGGCGGCGTTATCCCGCCCAATGGCGAGATGATGGAGATTGTACCGCTGGACGATCATCTGCTGATAGAAACCCGCCTGTCTCCGCGCGATATCGCGTTCATCCACCCCGGCCAACGGGCGCTGGTGAAAATAACCGCTTATGACTACGCGATTTACGGCGGTCTGGAAGGCGTAGTCGAAACTATTTCCCCGGATACTATTCAGGACAAAGTGAAACCGGAAATATTCTACTACCGCGTGTTTATCCGCACCCATCAGGACTTCTTACAGAACAAACTGGGACGCCATTTCTCCATCGTACCGGGAATGATTGCCACAGTGGATATAAAAACAGGTGAAAAAACCATCGTCGACTATTTAATCAAACCGTTTAATCGCGCAAAAGAAGCGCTGCGTGAGCGGTAAATCCTTGAGGATTAGGGGTTGCGGGGGCTGGTCACGCGTGTCACAAGTCTGTTATACTTGCTCTAACACATTGGGGCTGATTCTGGATTCGACGGGATTCGCGAAACCCAAGGTGCATGCCGAGGGGCGGTTGGCCTCGTAAAAAGCCGCAAAA
>ERZ1673730.1201-NODE-1201-length-20854-cov-51.640992_pt1 | contig 20854 bp, 17 predicted proteins | sample MGYA00580200_ERZ1673730 | MGnify/ENA primary metagenome ERZ1673730 (study PRJEB41218, sample SAMN15661761) | gut metagenome | host: Homo sapiens | place: Canada: London | collected 2015-08-20/2019-03-30 | study: EMG produced TPA metagenomics assembly of...
GTCGATGATGGGACGGATGCCAATGACGGGATATTCGCCGATGTAACGATTCTTTTCCATAAAAACTCCTCCTGTATTCTGCTGCCATGCAGCCTTTTCGATGATTTGATCTCGGTTTGTATATTATAATGAATGAAATGCACGGTATGTGTGCCGGTGCGCAGAAAAAAGCTCAGCCCTTGCGGGGGTTTTCGTGCAGCAGGCAGGCAAGGCGCGTCTGCCGCGGCTCCTGTGTGCTGCCCTCCAGCCGCTCAAGCAGGTAATCGGCTGCGAGCGTGCCGAGGCGCTGCTCCGGCTGCTGCACGACGGGCAGCGGCGGATTGAGCATGGCGCAGACCTCCACGCAGTCAAAGCCGAAGATGCTGATATCCTCCGGGATCCGGACGCCGCGTTCGCGCGCGGCCGTGATGAGCCCCATCGTGATGTCGTAGTTGGTTGAGAAGATCGCCGTCGGAGGCGTGTGCAGCGCCATGAGCTGCAAAAAGCCCTTGTAGCCGGTTGCAAATGCGTTCGGCCCGCTGATGACGAGCGAATCATCATAGAGATAATTATGGTCGGAAAGCGCCCGCAGATAGCCGACCAGACGCTCCTTCGCTGTGAGCACGGACTTCGGGCCCGTGATGATCGCAACGCGCCGGTGCCCATGATCGATCAGGCGTGAAACGGCGTCATAGACCGCGCCGGTGTTGTCCACCAGCACCGCGTCCGTCTCGACGCCCTGGATCATGCGGTCGACCTGCACCACGGGCACAACGCAGTTCGTGGTCAGCTCGTGAAATTCGTCCGCTGAGAGATCCTCGGGGATGTACAAAAGCCCGTCGATGCCGGCGCTGAGAAGAAAACGCAGATTGTCACGCTCCAGACCGTGGTTGGAGCCGTAGCAGGAGGTAAGCGTGTGGTAGCCGTTTTCGCGCATGACCTTATCAAAGGCGAGCAGCACGGAGCCGAAAAAGGGCGCGTTCATATCCGGCGTCAGAATGCCAATCGAACGCGGCGGCTGCGTTTTCAGTCCGCGCGCGTAGGGGTTGACGCGGTAGCCCAGCTCCGTGATCGCCTTCTGGATCGCTTCGGCGTGCTCGGGGCGGACGTGGCCGCCATTGATATACTTTGAAATTGTAGAGGGCGCAACCTGTGCACGCTGCGCGACATCCTTGATAGTAGCCATAATTCCAATCCTATAGTCGCGAAACGATTCGCGATTTTCGTGATCCTCCTTGTGTTGTGCAATTATATAGTACAAAAATATTTTTTCCGTGTCAACTGAAAAAAATAAAAAAATGCCTTGATTTTTCCGAAAAAATTGATTATAGTGGTTAAAAAGAAAGTTGTTCATCAGCCGTATTTATTCAAAACGACCAATACCAGGACGCGAATTTGTTCGCGATTTCCCTTGAACTGGAATAGTGCATGAACGAAACGTTTCGCGTTTGTGCACTCCGCCGGAAACCTGTTTGATTTTGATAAAATGGCATGATCTGTCAGCAATAGAAAGGTGATGTTTGGATGGGCGAGATCATTCTGCGGATGCAAGGCATCCAGAAATACTTCCCCGGAGTGCATGCGCTGGACAATGCGCAGCTGGAAGTGCGCGAGGGGGAGGTCATGGCTCTGGTCGGTGAAAACGGCGCGGGCAAGTCGACGCTGATGAAGATCCTGACCGGTATCTACCAGAGCGACGGCGGTACGATCGAGTATTTTGGCAAAGAGGTCCACATCAGTGACCCGCGCGCGGCGCAGGCGCTCGGCATCTGCATCGTCCATCAGGAGCTGAACCTGATGCAGCATCTGAGCGTGTCGGAGAACATCTTTATCGGCCGCGAGCCGATGAAGGGCCCGTTCGTCGATATGGCGAAGCAGAACGCCATGACGCAGGAGCTTTTCGACAAGCTCCATCTGGATCTGAACCCGAAGGCCATTGTCAAGACCCTGTCGGTCGCAAAGCAGCAGATGGTCGAGATCGCGAAGGCCCTGTCGCATGAGCACACGAAGCTGCTCATCCTGGACGAGCCCTCCGCCGTTCTGACGGACACCGAGATCGACGATCTGTTCGTCTTCATCCGCCAGCTCAAGAAGACCGGCGTCGGCATCATCTACATCTCCCACCGTATGGACGAGCTCAAGCGCATCACAGACCGTATCACGGTCATGCGCGACGGCCAGTATGTCGATACGCTCAACACGCCGGAGGCGGAGATCTCCGAGGTCATCCGTCTGATGGTCGGCCGCACGATCTACGAGGAGCCCAAAACCAAGTCCATGTGCCCGCCCGACGCACCGGTCGTTCTCGAGGCGGAGCACCTGTGCTCGCTGGATGTCAAGGACGTCTCCTTCCAGCTCCGCAAGGGTGAGATCCTCGGCTTTGCGGGTCTCGTCGGCGCAGGCCGTACCGAGACGATGCGCCTGATCTGCGGCGCCGATCCGATGGATTCCGGCGTTATCAGGGTCGGCGGCAAGCAGGTCCGCATCCACAGCCCGAAGGACGCCGTCCGCCACGGCATCGGCTATCTCTCCGAGGACCGCAAGCGCTACGGCCTGTGCCTGAACCTTTCCATCGCAGACAACACCGTCCTTCCGAGCCTGCAGCAGCTTTTCAAGGGCCCGTTCGTCAATGACAGAGCGGCGCACCGCCATGCGCAGGATTACGTTGAGAAGATCCGCACCAAAACGCCGTCCACGCGGGCGCGTGTCGGAAGTCTTTCCGGCGGCAATCAGCAGAAGGTCGTCATCTCCAAGTGGCTGCTGCGTGACTGCGACGTGCTGATCTTCGACGAGCCGACCCGCGGCATCGACGTCGGCGCAAAGAGCGAGATCTACAAGCTGATGTCTCAGCTTGCCGAGGAAGGAAAGTCCATCATCATGATCTCCTCGGATATGCCGGAGCTGCTGCGTATGTCTGACCGCGTGGTCGTCATGTGCGAGGGCCGCGTGACCGGTGAGATGGATATTTCCGAGGCTTCGCAGGAAGCCATCATGACGTTTGCAACCAAAAGAGAAGTGGGGGAATAAACTATGGAAACTCTGAGCAAAAAGAAGCTGGATATGCAGAAGCTGCTCGCGCCGGCCGCGCTGGTCATTCTGTATGTCGTATTTTCGATCTTCGGCAATAACTTCCTGTCTCTGGATATGGTCAAGAATATCCTCGAGTCCAGCTATTACATCGGCTTCATGGCCTTCGGCGTGACGTTCATCATCATCACCGGCGGCATCGACCTGTCCCTCGGCACAGTCATGATGTGCTCGGCGCTGCTGGGCGGCTACGCCTTCAAGCAGGGCTGGCCCCTGATCCTTGCCATTTTGCTGACGCTCTTTGTCGGCACCGCATTCGGCTTTGTCAACGGTCTTCTGATCGCCAAGCTCAAGCTGCCCCCCTTCATCGCAACGCTCGGCACCCAGATGATGGCCGGCGGTCTCGGCTCCATCATCACCAAGGTGCAGTCCCAGACGTGGCCGACCGCAACGGCGGAGATCGGCGGCTGGTTCAAGAAGGTCTTTATCCGCGCCGAGCTGTTCGGCATCAAGGGCTTCCCGGTCGGTGCATTCTGGCTGGTCGGCTTCTTCATCATCGCAACGCTGATCCTGCACAAGACCAAGTTCGGCCGCTATGTCTACGCCATCGGCTCCAACGAGGAAGCGACGAGACTGTCCGGCATCAAGGTCGATAACTGGAAGGTCGGCGTCTACACCCTCTCCGGCTTCTTCATCGGCATGTGCGCCCTGTTCTATGCAGCGGCCTACACCACCATCACCCCGGGCACCGGCGCCGGTCAGGAAATGAACGGCATCACCGGCGTCATCATCGGCGGCACATCCATGTCCGGCGGCTCCGGCACGATGGTCGGCACGCTCATCGGCGTGTTCATCATGTCCGTGCTGAAAAACGGTCTGTCCTCCTGCGGCCTGCAGGCTCCGTGGCAGACGTTCCTCACCGGCGCGGTCGTCATCGGCGCGGTCCTGCTCGACATCGCAAGAACGAAGGCTGCCAACCGCGTCAAGAAGGGCTGAGCCCGCCCCCAATTCTGTATTGAACACAAAAATGTGTTTGATAAAATATTTTAGGAGGAATTCCCAAATGAAAAAACTGATCGCTCTGCTTCTGGCAATGGTCATGGTTCTTGCTCTGGTTGCCTGCGCAGCCAAGCCCGCGGATCCCGCGCCCAAGACCGATGCCCCCGCAACCAACGACAACAAGACTGAAAACACCGAAAACAAGGAAGAAGACAAGACGAACGAAGAAACCACCGGCGAGAAGATGTACATCCCCGTCATGGCGAAGGGCTTCCAGCACCAGTTCTGGCAGGCTGTCGCTGCCGGCTCCAAGGCTGCTGCTGAAGAATTCGGCGTAGAGATCTACTTCGACGGCCCCGCTTCCGAGACCGAAATCGACGCGCAGGTCAACATGGTCAAGAACGAGCTTGCCAAGAACCCGAAGGCTATGGCTCTGGCTGCCCTGTCCACCGACGCTGTCATCGAGGTCCTCGAGCAGTGCGCTGAGAAGAACATCCCCGTCATCGGCTTTGACTCCGGTGTTCCCGGCGACCCCACCGGCGCTGTTAAGGCGACCGCCTGCACCAACAACGAGAACGCTGCCGCGATCGCTGCTGAGAAGTTCGGCGAGAACGACACCATCGTTGAGGCCATGAAGAACGCTACCTCCGACGCACCCGTCATCATCGGCTGCCTGTCTCAGGACGCTGTCTCCGCTTCCGTCACCGGCCGTACCACCGGCTTCGTCGATAAGATGTATGAGATCGCTGAGACCTATCAGCCGGGCAAGGTCGCTGTTGAAGGCCACGCCAAGTGGGAAAAGAAGGTTGACGCTCCCGCCATCGTTATCCAGGTCGCCATCTCCGCTACCACCGAGGCTACCGCTGTTCAGACCGCTGCCAACTCCCTGCTGGGCATGAACCCCGTTGCGATCTTCTGCTCCAACGAAGGCGCTGTCACCGGCTTCCTGTCTGCTGTTTCCGACGGCGAGGATCTGGCTGAGGGCGGCAAGTACGCGGGCCTGGTCGTTGCTGGCTTCGACGCCGGCGCTGCTCAGAAGAACGCTGTCCGTCAGGGTTGGTTCTATGGCTCCGTCACGCAGGATCCGTACCAGATCGGCTATCAGGCTGTTAAGCTGGCTGTCATGGCCGCCAACGGCGAGGCTGTCGAAGACGTCGACACCGGCGCTCAGTGGTACGACGCTTCCAACATCGACGACGAGATGATCGCGATGCTGGTTTACGATTGATTTTTGAATCTGATCTAACACCTGAAAACTTCTGGCGGGCGCTGTGTATGCAGCGCCCGCCAGTCCCGCCTTTTCGCCGGACGGCGGAAAGCAAGGAGGAATTTACCATGAACATTGATCTTTCGGCGTGCGCGATCGGCATTGAGTTCGGCTCCACCCGCATCAAGGCCGTTCTGACCGGGCCGGATCACACGCCGCTTGCGACCGGAGGCTATAGCTGGGAAAACCGGATGGAAAACGGCGTATGGGTCTACCATCTTGAGGACGTGGTGACGGGAATGCGCGCCTGCTACCGCGCGCTGCGCGAGGACGCCGAGCGGAAGCTGGGGTGTCCGCTGAGGCGCGTGGGCGCCATCGGCATTTCCGGCATGATGCACGGCTATCTCGTGCTGGGACGTGACTTCGAGCAGATCGCGCCCTTCCGGACGTGGCGCAACACCATCACCGCGGAGGCCGCGGCCATTCTCAGTGCGCGCTTCGGCCACAACATCCCGCAGCGATGGAGCGTCGCTCACCTCTATCAGGCGATTTTGAATGGTGAGGAGCATGTCCCGCAGCTCGGCTGGCTGGTGACGCTCAGCGTCTATGTCCACCACCTGCTGACCGGCAGGATGGTCGTCGGCGTGGGCGAGGCCTCGGGTATGCTCGCATATAACGAGGCCGACGGCGGCTTTGACAGACGCATGGTGCAGAGCTTTGACGAGCTGATCGCGCCATATGGCTTCCCGTGGCGGCTGGAGGACGTCCTGCCGGAGGTCCTGCCCGCCGGTGCGGACGCAGGATGCCTCACGGCGGAGGGCGCACGCCTGCTCGATGAGAGCGGCACGCTGGAAGCGGGCATCCCGTTCTGTCCGCCGGAGGGCGACGCGGCGACGGGCATGGTCGCGACCAATGCGGTCTATCCGCGCAGCGGCAGCATCTCCGCCGGAACGTCGGGCTTTGTGCTGCTGGTGCTCGAACAGCCGCTGACGCACTGGTATCCGGAGGTGGACGTTGTTGCGACGCCGACCGGAAAGCCGGTTGCGATGGCGCACTGCAACACCTGCACAACGGAGATCGACGCATGGGCGCGGCTGTTTGCAGACCTGCTGCGCCGCTGCGGTCAGAGCGTGGACATGAACGCGCTCTATCAGCGCCTGTACACGATCGCGCTGGAGGGAAGGCCGGATGGCGGCGGCATGGTCGCCTTCAACTACTATTCCGGCGAGCCGCTCAGCGAAACGGCGCAGGGGCGGCCGATGCTCGTGCGCCTGCCGGACGCCGAGATGGATCTGGCAAACCTGATGCGCGCCCAGCTCTACGGCGCGCTTGCGACGCTGCGGCTCGGCATCGACCTGCTGCGTCAGAAAGAAAACGTCCGCATTGACCGCCTGATCGGTCACGGCGGCTTCTTCAAAACGCCGCACGCCGGACAGCAGATCCTGGCGGACGTTTTTGACGTCCCCGCGGTCGTGCTGGAAACGGCCGGAGAGGGCGGCCCGTGGGGCATGGCGATGCTGGCGGCCTACCGCGCAGAGCATACGCCCGGACAGACGTTGGAGGACTTCCTCCGGACGTGCGTCTTTGCAGACACCGCCTCGGAAACGCTGGCGCCGGACGCGGCTGGCGTCGCCGGTTTTGCACGGTATTTCGAGCGCTACTGCGCGGCCATTCCCGCACAGCACGCCGCCGCCGATATGACCTGAAAACATCGCATTTGTACACAAAAGCCGGAGGAGAGAAGCTCTCTGCCGGTAAGACAGTAAAATTCAAATTTCTTGGAACAGGCATGATCTCGGTCATGCCTGTTCCGCTTTTAGCAGCTCATCCACGGGAATGTAGCCCACAAGGTCGTACTCGATATGTACCTTCTGCCTGCGCTTGCCGCTGGACTTGTCCGGGGCATCTACATAGACCGCCTTGACAAGCTCTCTGAGGGCATAGGGGGTCAGTTCCGTGAGGGTGCTGTTCCTCTTTACCCGCTGAACAAACTGCTCTATATTCTCTGCCTGTTGTTCCTGTTCATGTATTTGCTGTTGCAGACCCTTGACCTCGGCTTTGAGGTCTTTTTGTTCCTCGGTGTAGTTTTTGCTCATCATGGCGAAGTGCGCGGTTTGTTATTATGTGCGAAAGAGCTAATAAGCTCCGACGCACTTATTTTTTTACGCAGAAACGGAGGCGAGGTTATGAAATACGAGTGCTTGAAGCTCGAGGAGCGGCGGATTATCGAGGAAATGTACGCAAAGGGCGCAAAGCCGGGCGAGATTGCCGAGCGCGTCGGCAAGTGCCAAGCGATCATATACCGCGAGCTCGAGCGAGGCAAGACCGGGGAAACGGACTCCCGCTTTCGTCAAGGGTATAGCGCGGCGGTAGCGGAGGCTCGAGTAAATCGGTCGTACCGAAATAGAGGCCGTCGGAAAGCGGCTCAATAAAGAAACGGAGGTTACTCATACCATGATTTACACACTCGAGAAAGGACATACTTTCGGCGGCGGAACAATGTCGACCCATTGGGAGGTACGGAGCTACCCCCAGAGAAAAAAGCAGGATCGGACAGGACAGGATGCGGGAGCGCGAGAGCTACCGGGAGATCATTTTGGAGAATATCGACTACGATATCCTCACCCAGGATGAAAAGCTGGATAGGGACCGTCTGGACGAGCTGGTGGAGCTCATGGTGGATACCGTCTGCTCCAACCGGGAGATGATCCGTATCGCCGGGGACGACTACCCCGCCGAGGTGGTGAAGTCCCGGTTCTTGAAGATCGACAGCTCCCACATCGAGTATGTGCTGGAACGGATGCGGGAGAACACCACCTATCTCATCCAGCCTCTCCTGTATCTCCCGCATATCCGCTTTGTACGCGCCGCCTCCGGCGTTGACACGCTTGGCGATCTGATTGACGTTCCGACCAATGGCGGACAGGGCAGCGTTCATCCGCTTGATATCCGTGGTGTCAAGCTGGATGATATACCCGTCTATCGCCATCTTCCGCAGATACGCGCCGTACCGCCGTGTGGGGAGCTGCGCCATCTTTTCATCTATGAGCCGTTTTTCCTCCTCCGTCACATAGAACTTCATCTGAATGTTCCGCTTTCGGTTTGCCATGGGCAGCCTCCGTTTCTCATAAGGGTCTGGGATATCCCAGCAAGCAATTTTGACTGTTCGGGCAAGGGACCTGAACAGCGCAAAATCCGCAAGCGGGTACTCGCTTGCTGTGCTTGCTGACTACTTCGTACCCCCGTATTTCCCCCTCTACCCATACTACAATCCGAACAGGGCGTTTTGGCCAGTTTCGGAGGATTTTTTCAAAAAACATCAATCTTGTCCGTAACTTTTCTCTGCCCACTTCGCCGGATGCCTTGTATTTCTTCGGATATTCGTATATAATGTATCGTGTTGAGTATTATCCATGCGGAGGTGCGGTATGAACGGGATCAAGGGCTATATCTCCATTCGGGAGGCGTCCTACCGTTGGGGCGTGTCAGAGCGGCGGGTCAACCAGTATTGCGCCGAGGGGCGGATCCCCGGCGCGTCCCGGTTCGGGCGTTCATGGGCGATCCCGGAGGACGCGGAAAAGCCGTCCGACCCGCGCAGAAAAGCTGCTGAAGGAGGCGATGGGCATGGTTTCCGATGAAGCTGCATACCGGCGGTATTTAAGCGGAGAGGAAAAGGCTGCCGACCTGCTGGCCGAGCGCTACGGCGATGCGCTGACGCTATACATAAACGGATACATAAAGGACATTCACGAGGCGGAGGATCTGATGATCGAAGCTTTCGCACAGCTTTTTGCGAAGGAACGGCTTATCGGGGGCAAGGGCAGCTTTAAGGCATACCTTTACAAAACCGCTCGCCACCTTGCCCTTCGGCATAATCAGAAACACCGTTTTGTGTTCCTGCGCTTGGATGAGCTGGACTTCGAGCCGCAAAGCGACACCCTGATCGATACTGATCTGCTTCGCAGCGAACGAGACCGCCAGCTTTATGATGCGCTTGAAAAGCTGAAAGCAGAATACCGGGAAGCGCTCTATCTGGTCTATTTTGAGGATATGAGCTACCGCGACGCGGCAACGGTCATGAACAGGAGCGAGAGCCAGATCACAAAACTGGTCTACCGCGGAAAGCAAAGCCTGAAAGCGATTTTGGAGCAGGGGGGATTTTCATATGCGGACAAATGAAGCACGTGCCCGCCTGATTCACAGGCGGACAGCGGAAATCAAACAGGAGCGTCGAATAAAAAGACAGCGCCGACTGGATGCGGTGTGCATGGCGGTCTGCCTGCTTCTGGTCATCGGCATCGGCGCACTGATGCCGGGACTGATGAGAAACACAGCGGACGGCGGGATCGTCCACCCTTCTGGGACGGCAAGCCTGCTCGGAAGTCATGCTGCGCTGGGTTATATCATAATGGGGCTTCTGGCGTTTCTTCTTGGGGTTTGCGTGACGGTTTTTTTGTACCGTCTGCGCCGGAGGGAGGAAAGAAAGAGGCGGGAGGATGCTGAAGATGGAGAGCTTTGAACTCATTGACAACTTCTTTCAGATCGTGGTGCTCCTTTGTGCCGCCGCTGCCGCAGGCATTTTTGCTCTGCGGCGCAGGAGCCGTGATCTTTTGATCCTGTCCCTCGCCTATGCCTGCTTCGCCATGGGAACAATGTACTATGTGCTGTATCTGGTCATCATCGGTATCTGGCCGCAGGTTTTCTATGTGGCGGAGATTTCCTGGCTGGCTGCGTGGCTCTTTTACCTATCCATGCAAATATTGCGGACAGAGGGGATGAAGCTTTGTGTTTCGCTCCCTGCCGGAGCCGCGGCTGCGATCATTGCAGCGGTTGCTTTTCTCGACCACGATTTTGGCCCGTCTTATTTTGTTTCCGCACTGTTTGCGCTTACGGCGGGCGCGACCGTGTATCTCTCGGTGTCCCACATACAACACGGCGGCTTGTATCGAAAGAGGGATATTCTGATGGTCATCTGTGTTGTGCTGCAGGTGCTGCTGTATCTGATTTCTAATTTCACGCACGACTATACGCGCTTTCAGCTCTACTATGCTGTGGATCTTGCGCTGACGCTGTCTATGGCGGCGCTGCTGCCCCTGACGCTGCGGGAGGTGAAGCAGGCTTGACCTATATTGAAAACATTTTCCTCTGCCTTGCGCTTCCGCTGATTTTATCCATGTTTTTCATCCAGGGGCGCGTTCGGCGCTATGCGCTGTTTTTGACCGTCGGTATGGCCGTTTGTCTGCTCAGCGCCTATGCCAGCAGCTTCTTCATGGGGCAATACGGCGTGGACGGCACAGTTGCCGCCATCGAGATCACGCCCGTATGCGAAGAAGTCATGAAGCTTCTGCCGCTGCTGTTTTTCTATCTGGTTTTCGAGCCTGAGCCGAAAGAGATGCCGGCGGCAGCCATTGCGATCGCCGTAGGCTTTGCTACCTTTGAAAACGTCTGCTACCTGACGGAAAACGGCGCGGCCAATTTTAACTTTCTGCTGATCCGCGGAATCTCCGCCGGGGCGCTGCATCTTCTCTGCGGCGTTCTTTCCGGTTTCGGTGTTTCTTATGTCTTTCGCCGCCGTTGGCTGGCAGCGACCGGCACTGTGGGCGTTCTCGGCGCCTGCATCGGCTTCCACGCCATCTATAATCTGCTCATCACGGCGGAGGGCGCATGGAAAACGGCGGGATACCTGTTCCCCTCGTTTCTGATCGTCTGCCTGTACCTTGTAAAACAGCTGCTGCCAAGACAGCGAGGTTTTCTTTGAACCGCATGGAATCTCACATATGAGCCGTCCCGGATCGGGCGGCTCAATTTTTTTTGTAAAAATTCAGATTTTGGTGGAAGGATTTTCGGTTTTCTGTCTTTTAGTAAGTAGAGGGGCTGTTTACCGGCCTCGGTAACGAAAAGCGAAGGGAGGCATTGAACATGACCGGCAGAACGGGGAGCCGTATGCTGGAGATCCGGCGAAGAACGCGGCAATACAGAAAGCGGCGCGAAGGGCGTGTGCTTTTCACCTTGCGCGTATGCAGTCTGCTTCTCTTTGCAGATATCGGCATTCTTTTGCGGCAGGTACAGTCGGGCGGTCTCCCCACCGTAACGGACAGCTATGGCTCTGTGCTGCTGCAAGGAGGCGCAGGTGCATACATTGTAGTCGGTATCGCAGCTTTCACGGCAGGTGTGGCAATGACCGTGATCTGCATCCGATGCAAAAAGAAACAAACGATCCGCATGGAGGCTGCGGAAGATAAGGAGGAGAAATCAACATGAAAAAACGATTGCTCAGCATCCTGCTCATCCTTTGCATGGTGCTGACCATGCTGCCGGTGACGGCAGCAGCGGAGGGAGAAAGTGCGACCGCCCAAGGCGGTGACGCGACGTTCACGCTCAGCGCGTCAAGCGCCTCCTGCGCGGACGGACACACCGGCGAACTTGGAAGCATACAAGTAACCGGTGTTGACATTTCCCGGTGGAAGTCAGACAAAAAGATTACGCTCCAGTACGATGTGCAGTATCGCTGCACCGATTCTTCGTGCGAGTTATACAGCAGCGGCGATTCGTTCTTTTCCTACAGCGGAACACATACCTTCATAGATACAAATACGGAGTTCTGCCACAAGAAGATCAGCGAGTCCTTTGCGGCGACGATTCCGGCAACCCTTCCGTCCGGCGGCACCAAGAATTTCTCTATTTCCTTTGCGCTGACATCGGATAAGGGGATTTATGCGTCGGTACTTCATGAGCAAAATGTCGACCTCTGCACCGAGTACTATTATAACCCGCGCTGCTGGGAATGCACCGGCTGCGGGTATTTCTTCCTGAATGCGGATATGTCCGGTAATAAATTTACAAAGGACAAAGTGTATTTTCCTCCGGCCGGACATGATCTGAAGCATGTCCCCGCAAAAGACCCCACCTGTGTTGCCAAGGGTACAGTGGAACACTGGCACTGCGAACGCTGCACTCGGAACTTCGGCGATGAGCAGGGAACATCCGAACTTACGACGATTGAAACCAACGCGCCGCTTGCAGCGCACCAGTATGGTGCCGACGGTGTCTGCAAGGTTTGCAGCAGGAAGGCCGCCGCGGGCGTCCAAGCAAACGCGGGCATGGTGTGGTACGATACCATGGGCGAAGCGCTGACCGCACTGACGGATGGCGCACAGCTGGCAATCAATGCAGATTATACGGATACCATCACGCTCAATCAGACCTGCACAGTAGAAGTCAAGGCGGGCGTAACGGCCGCCGACATCCAGATTGAGAACGCGGAAAACTGCGTTGTCGCCATTGTCAACAACGGCACCATCAGCAATCTGAGCGGCTATACCGGCAAGCTGGTGCTCAAAAGCGGCAGCGGCACCTACGGCAACATCACCAACAGAAGCGAAGGTGGCACAGTGGGTGCGCTCCTGTACCGGGAGAGTGCCACGAAGTTCTGCTACTGTCGCACGACGGCTGGCCAGTGGCTCCGTCCGGAGCAGGCGACGGAGAGCATCATCAAGAACGTGATCGTGTCCTACGCGCCGCTGGCGACGCTGACGATCACCGGAGGCAATGTCACCGGTGGGGACGGCAGCTATGCACTGACGGCGAACAAGGATGACACAGTCACTTTGACTGCTGCTGCATCCAACATGGACGGCAACAGCAGCACATCCGCGGCCTATCGCTGGTATTACGAGAACGACCCCGATACGGCGCTTTCCACAGCATCCACGCTGACGCTGGAAACCGTCAGCGCCGGAAAACGCACCATTGTCTGCACGGCGACGGTGGATGGCTACAGCATCACCGCCAAGCTGGTACTGACGGTGGGGGGACAGAAGGATGCTCAGAGCTTTACGCTGAAGATTGCCAAGGCTGCTGTGGGGATCCGCGAGAAGGTCCTGCCGTTTCTCTCTGTCGAGGGCGTGCAGGAAGAGGCGGCCGTGACGTATTATCAGATGCTTGGCGAGACGCCCGCTCCGGAAACCGACACCGCGATTGACGCGGACTTTACCTTCACTACGCCGGGCAACTATCAGCTTTACGCCTATACCGAGGAAACCGACAACTATGCGGCGACGGCCTCTTCTCCTGTTGCCATCACTGTCACGCCCCACGCCGACCACTGCATCTGCGGCGGTACGTTCAATCACACCCATAAGAACGTGGAATGGCAGGCGTGGGACGGCAAGAGTGAGATTGCCTATGAAGGGAAATGGATTCCGATCAGCGCCACCGGATCGCTCTGGTACAAGGTTGCTTATGTCTATCTGACGGGCGATGTGACGGCCAACCTGACGATCAGTGGGCGGACGATTCTGCATCTGTGCCTGAATGGCTACAGCTTCACCAGCGCAGACCCGTCGAAACCGGCGATTACGGTGGCGGGAACGGAGAAAGCCTATGTGGCGAAGCTGGATCTGTGCGATTGCGCCGATACGGGCACGCTCGGCGGAGCCAGCGTGAGCGGCGGCAGTGTTCATGCCACGTGGGCGGAGATCAACCTGTACGGCGGCACACTGACGGGCAACAATGCCACAGGAAATGGCGGCGCCGTATATCTGTCAAACAGCAGCTTCACCATGCATGGCGGCGCGATTAGCAACAATACTGCTTCCAACGGCGGCGGTATCTATGCAGGTTCAAGAGGTGAGACAGTCAACATCAATGGCGGCATCATTTCGGGCAATCGGGCTACCAAAGGCGGCGGTATCTACGCCTCCTCCGGCGCAAAGTTCCATCTCAACGGCGGCGAGATTCAGAACAACGTAGCCACCGAAGCGGGCGGCGGCGTCTACTGCAGCAACCTCTACAGCCAGAATACCGGACGCTGCGAGTTCTACGGCGGCACGATCTCCGGCAACACGGCCCAACGGGGCGGCGGCGCGTATGTCCGCGTCTGCTTCATCGGTTACCGGAACTGCCGCATCACCGGCAATACTGCCGCCGAAGCGGGCGGCGGCCTCTATCTGGTGCCGTTCGCGTCTGAAAAGAGAATATACATGGGCAACGTGTATGGAAGCGGCGGCACGATCGCTCCGTATATCTATGACAACACGGTCAATTCTGCCCAGAACAACCTCTATCTCAGCGATCCGGACACGCAGATCCAGTTTACCTCCCACATAGACACGAACGCAGACATAAAGCTCGGCGTTTACTTCACCGGCATCACCAGCAACGGTGCGTCTGTCCTTTTGAATTATCTGCAAATCAATTCGGAGTCTCGGGCGAAGACTTACCTCGACCGCATCTTCTGCGACAACCCGGAGTACGGGCTGCTGGAGATACAACAAGATGGCGAATACTATAATCTGTACCTGCGCAGCACCATTTCTGCGGTCAAGGTTACCCTCGACCCGAACGGCGGTACACTAAGCGCGGGCGAAGAGAGCAAATTCGTTCAGCCCGACTCGACCTACGGCCCGCTGCCGACGCCGACGCGCGACAGCTACCGCTTCGACGGCTGGTTCACCGAGAAGGACGGCGGCACGAAGGTGGAGGAAAGCACCGTTATGACCTCCCGTGAGGCGCATACGCTCTACGCCCACTGGACATTCCTCCACGAGCACTGCATCTGCGGCGGCGACACTGCGGTGGGGGATCATACCGTGCACACCTCTCAGGTGTTCACGGCATGGAACGGCACAGACGCCATTTCGTACACCAATAAGACGGCCTATGTGTATCTGTCGCAGAACGTCACCTTCAACAGCAATCTGGAGGTGGACGGCGCGACGCTCTACCTCTGCCTGAACGGAAAAACCTTCGCCAGCAACGGCACGAATAAGATCACAGTCAAAAACGGCGGACGGCTCGTCCTCTGCGACTGCGCCGGAGGCGGCACGATCAAGGGCGCAACCAACGGCTGGGGCGGAACCTGCGTGTATCTCTACCAGAGCACACTGGACATTTTCGGCGGCAAGATCACCGGCGGTAAGGTCACCGGAAAGGGCGGCGGCGCCATCGCACTGGATGACAGCAAGTGTGTGCTGAACATCTATGGCGGCGAAATTTCCGGCAACAACGGCAAAAATTCCGGCGGCGCGATCTTCCTGAACAATAAGGACAAAAAAGGCGGCACCGTGAACATGTACGGCGGCCTTATCGCCAACAACACGGCGACCAACGGCGGCGTGATTTACTCCGCCTGCGGCGGCACGTTCAATCTGGTCGGAGGCACAATCTCCGGCAACAAAGCAAACAACGGCGGCGTAGTCTACGCTACATCCGGCGGTGTGGTCAACTTGACCGGCGGCACGATCACCGGCAATAAGGCCACGAAGGGCGACGGCGGCGTCATCAACATGGCAGGCGGTACGGTCACCATCTCCGGCGCAAAGCTCACTGGCAATACGTCCAGCCAGTACGGCGGCGCGGTCTATCTCTACAATGGCGTAACGGTGACTATGACCGGCGGCGAGATCAGCAGCAATCAGGCGGCCAGCGAGGGCGGCGCGGTGCATGTGTACGGCACATCCACGTTTAACCTCTCTGGCGGCAAAATCACCGGGAACTCGTCTGTGGACGGCGGTGCAATCTACCTTAACCGCGAACCGTCCGTACTGAATATGTCCGGCGGCGTTATCAGCGGAAATACCGCCACGGGCAACGGCGGCGGCGTCTATATTTACCGCTCCGGCTCGATCTGCAATCTCTCCGGCGGTACAATCGAAAACAACACGGCGGGCAGCGGCGGCGGAATTTATGTAAATCCCAGCAATTCCGGCCAGCTGAAGCTCAGTGGTGCGCCCACTGTGAGAAACAACACCGTCTCCGGTGCGGCAAACAACGTCTATCTGCCCTCCGGCAAGACGCTGTCCATCGTCAATGCTATGACGGACGGCGCGCGGGTTGGCATCACCACGGCGAACAAGAACTATCCCGTGGCGTTCTCCAATGCCTATGGCAGCAATTACGAGAGCAGCTTCTCCTCGGACGATGCGGACGCCAGCGCGGAATACAACACTGGCGACCAGAAGCTGTATCTCGTTGCGAAGCAGTATGACATTACGGTTGAGATTGAGGGTAACGGCGCCGCGTTTGCAACGCCTGCACGCGCGGCGGCGAATACTGAGATTACTCTGACGGCCACGCCCACCGCGGACAGCCACTTCAACGGCTGGCAGGTGGTGGAGCCGCAGAACCTCACCCTGGACGGCAATACGTTCACCATGCCCAAGAGCACCGTGACCGTCAAGGCGACCTTTGCGCTGCACAGCTTCACGGCAGAAGTTGCCGAGGAGCAGTACCTGAAGTCCGGTGCAACCTGCACGGAACAGGCGGAGTACTACAAGTCCTGCTCCGTCTGCGGCCTGAGCTCCGAGGGTACGGCGGAGGAAGCGACCTTCTTCGCCGGCAACATCCTCGGTCACGACTGGGGCGCATGGGCTTCCAACGGCAATGACACACATACTCGCGTCTGCTCCAGAGATGCAAGCCACACGGAAACGGACAATTGCACCGGCGGCACAGCTGACTGCAAGAACAGAGCTATCTGCGAGACCTGCGGCGGCGAGTACGGTAACCTTCTGCCGCATACCTTCACGGCTGAAGCAGCAACAGAACAGTACCTGAAATCTGCCGCGACCTGCACAGAAAAAGCAGTCTACTACAAGTCTTGCACCGTCTGCGGTCTGAGCTCTAAGGGCACAACCGATGAAGCGACCTTTGAATCCGGCGAGCCGCTCGACCACGATTTCGGCGCATGGACGTCCAACGGTAACGGCACGCACACCCGCGTCTGCTCCAGAGATGCAAGCCACACGGAAACGGACAATTGCACCGGCGGCACAGCTGACTGCAAGAACAGAGCTATCTGCGAGACCTGCGGCGGCGAGTACGGTAACCTTCTGCCGCATACCTTCACGGCTGAAGCAGCAACAGAACAGTACCTGAAATCTGCCGCGACCTGCACAGAAAAAGCAGTCTACTACAAGTCTTGCACCGTCTGCGGTCTGAGCTCTAAGGGCACAACCGATGAAGCGACCTTTGAATCCGGCGAGCCGCTCGACCACGATTTCGGCGCATGGACGTCCAACGGTAACGGCACGCACACCCGCGTCTGCTCCAGAGATGCAAGCCACACGGAAACGGACAACTGCTCTGGCGGCACAGCCTCCTGTACGATGAAAGCTGTCTGTGAGGTTTGTAAAGCGGAATACGGTGAAAAAGATCCTGAACATCACGCGGAAGGCTGCGAACTTGAATGGGTCGTCACCGAGACCGATCATGAGCAGAAATATTCGCTTTGCGGCAAGGTGACCATTGCAAAGGAAAAGCACACCTTTGGCGATTGGACGATCACCCAAAGGCCAACGTTAAATCGGGATGGTGAAAAGGAACGTATCTGTCAGATTTGCCAGTACAAGGAGACGAAAACAATTCCCGCCACAGGCAGCAATTACAGCTACTACACCATCAAGGCAACGGCCGGAACTGGCGGCTCCATTTCTCCCTCCGGCAATGTCAGCGTCCGCGAGGGCCGGGATCAGACCTTCACCATCACCCCGGATAAGGGTTATGCCATCTCCAACGTCAAGATCGACGGCAAGAGCATTGGTTCGGTGAAGTCCTACACCTTTGAGAATGTCAGCAGAACCCATACCATCGAGGTCGTCTTTATGAAAGCCAACGGCAACCCCCAGACCGGCGTGTTTGTGGATGTAGCCACCGGCAGCTATTATGAGGACGCCGTGGATTGGGCAGTGGAGAACGGCATCACCACCGGCGTCAGCGCAAATCGCTTCGACCCGAACGGTGTCTGCACCCGCGCGCAGGCCGTGACCTTCCTGTGGCGTGCCGCCGGAAGCCCGGCGCCGAGGTCGCGCACCATGCCGTTTACCGACGTTCCCGCGGGCAGCTACTACTACGATGCGGTGCTGTGGGCGGTAGAAAACGGCATCACCAAGGGCACCAGCGACACCACGTTCAGCCCCAACGCCACCTGCTCCCGCGCCCAGATCGTCACCTTCCTGTGGCGCTCTGAAAAATCCCCGGCAGCGGGTACGGCCAATCCCTTTGCCGATGTGAAGTCCACGGCCTACTACGCCGATGCGGTGCTGTGGGCGGTCAAGGAGGACATCACCAAGGGAACCACCAGCACGACCTTCAGCCCCGACGCGGATTGCACCAGAGCGCAGATTGTGACCTTCCTCTGGCGCTGCAAGAAGTAACCGGCTGACATGAACCTATAAGCGAACAATGGACAGCGCAGCGGATAGGCTTTTCGCCTTGACGCTGCGCTGTTCCTTTTTCGCTACGAGAAACAAATCAATGACATTTTGAGCTGCGCCGCTATCCCATCGCGGCAAGGAGACAGCATGCTGCAGGAAGTATGACAAGGCCAATACCGGCAATCAGCGGCTGGTGGTCATGGCGAAGCTGCTGCCAGAGGGCGCAACCGCACAGGACTTCACTGTGTCCCTTGTGGAGAATCCTGAAATGCCCTAAAAGAAATCAGAATACGACGATAGCCTAAGTGATTGTATTCCCTGCGTGGTTTCATCTTTAGCGCGGAAATAAGTGTCGATTTCGGTACTTGTTTGAATGCCCGGAAAACGAACCAAAAGCCTCTGTCGATGCCCGTTTTGGGTGTCGGCAGAGGCTCTTTTTGTATAAGTGATTGCGGAAATTACTTATGAATCACCCGTTTCCCAATGATTCCAATGCCAGCAAGAATTTCCGCGACGGATAAGCCCATCAGAACGCCAGAAACAAAGTCCTGCACGTCTGTTCCTCCGGTGGTCTTGGATATGGCACCGCAGGCAATGCCGAGAACGATAAGAACAAGACCGTAAAGAATGCCATTCTGACGCTCCAACTCCTGCGTGCGGCGCAATAGGTCGAGGATCTGCGCATCGTCATAGACGCGCACACTGCTATCAGCCGCATCCTCGCCGTCCATCAGTTCCGGAAGCGTCACGCCGAGCGCGTCGCAGAGCGTTTGAATGATGCTGTAATCCGGCATACACTTCCCGTTCTCCCACTTGGAGATGGTCTTGTTCGACACACCGAGCTTTTCTGCTAACTGTTCCTGCGTGAGATTCTTCGTCCGCCGCTTCTGTGCAATATAGCTGCCGATGGTTGTTTGATTCATTTTGAAAACCTCCTCGTCTTTTGGATGTCTCAAGCATACAGAGGAAGATGGAACGATGACATCCCTCTGTGGTAGAAAACGAGGGGAACCGGTCAACGAAGTGCTTTTGTGGGACAAACTTTCGTGCATTCATAGCAGAGAATGCACTCCGTTCCGTTTTTTCGCTTGCGGGATTCTTTGTTGACCTCCACGTTCATGGGACAGACCCTCAGACACTTCCCGCAATGAATGCACTTATCCTCATCGCAGTGGACGCGCAGCAGAGAAAAATAGCTCATAGGCTTGAGAAAAATCGTAATCGGACACAGATACTTGCAGAACGCACGATTATCTTTGAATAGGAAGGCAAACACAAACCCGGCAATGTAATAAAGCGCATTCCCGGCAAGGAAAAGCCAGAACATAATTTGCTCCAAATGCGCCACCTTCATCAGAAACAATCCGGACACCAATGCCAGAGACAGAGCAAACATCACATAGCGTAGGATACCCAGTTTTTCTTTTCGCGGCTTCTGTGGCTGTTTGTAAGGCAGAAAGTCCAGCACCATCGCTGTCCAACAGGCGTAGCCGCACCAGCCACGCCCAAAAAGCAACGGTCCAAAAATCTTTGCAACCGCGTAGTGGATGGTCGCTGCTTCAAAAACGCCAAGAAACAGGTAGTACCAAAACCCTTCGATCTGCATATTCTCACGGGAAATCACGCCAAGGTATAGCAACATATAGCTGCCCACTGCCAACTGGACAAAATGGCGGGCATAACGTTTCCCGGCAGTAAAAAGTGCCGTCCCCAATCCAAGGCACGATCCGATATAACTGAAATTCAGCAGATAGAACAGATTATCCTTTGTGAGCCACAGCGTAACCGCCACTGCTTCAAACAGCAGAAACAGCATCATGGACGGCACATATCTGCGAAGTCCGTTATTACTTTTCATCGTCGCTCTTTGTGTTTGATTGTCCGGAGCGCTTTTATCTGGTTTCATTGTCAATTTCCTCCGGGATAGGTTTTCCCTGTTGCTGGGCAGCATTCGGCAAACGAAATACCAAAATCGCCTTGGCAGAATTTGTGACCGAAAACGTCATCAGCTCCCATCCCTCCTGTGCGCGTTCATTCGCTGTTCTTTCAATAGCCGCTGCCATTTCCTTTGCCTTGGGTGCATAGTCGATCACGATTGTCTTGTAGGTCATACTGGTCACCTCGATTCGCAGAATTTCTTCAACCACACAAAACTGTTGTATTTTTATATTCATAATTAAGTGTAGCAGACAAATGAAAAAATGCAACCACATTCTGGTAAAGCATTGGTAAAATACGCAATGAGCCTCTGTCGATGCCCGGTTTGGGTGTCGGCAGAGGCTCTTTTTTTACGACATGTTCAAAATAGCGGACAGCAGCTCTTGAACCTGTTGCCGGTATTCCGGCTTTACACCCGAAATACGTCTGGCAAGCGCAAGGGCTTCCGCTTCCGGCTCGTCAGTCCCAAAAATAATTCGGTCTGCGCTGACGCCGAGCAAACGGCAAAGACGCTGCAAGGCTTCAAGAGAGATACCGGAAGCACCACGCT
>ERZ1673730.1203-NODE-1203-length-20814-cov-5.472181_pt1 | contig 20814 bp, 18 predicted proteins | sample MGYA00580200_ERZ1673730 | MGnify/ENA primary metagenome ERZ1673730 (study PRJEB41218, sample SAMN15661761) | gut metagenome | host: Homo sapiens | place: Canada: London | collected 2015-08-20/2019-03-30 | study: EMG produced TPA metagenomics assembly of...
GTTTTATGAACCCTTATATAAGTGCGCCCAAAAATCTACTTTATTTTTCACTCTTCCTCCTTAAAGCTAAAGACGAAGCTTCGTTCCTTTACTGTCTCTGTGCTGCGGTTTAATCCGCTGCAGTTCCACATACTTGTCTTTATATACAATATCCGGATCAGGCATGGCTGCCAGCGTATAATAAACAGCTTCTACATGATCCTTATCAGAAAGCTTCATTCCACGTACACCCACAGCCGACTTCTTCTTTTCAGGAACTTCCTCTAATCCAAACCTCAGGAAATATCCTTCAGCGGACTGCAGAATGACCTGCTTCTGCTCCCTGATAATTTCAACGCTGATGACCTCATCGCTATCCTGCAGCTTCGTTGCTGCAACCGTTCTCTTTGCCACATCAAATTCACCACCGTCAACGATCTTCATCATGGCTTGGGCGGTAACAAACAGAATCCGGTAGAGATTCAAACTCGTCTGGCTTTCTACCGTGATGGCATATTCCTTCTGTGAGTCATAATTACTGATGTTATCGATCGGAACACCCTTGTCACGGAACTTTCCAAACGGAACATCCTGTAATTTTACCGTGTGAAGCTGTCCGGTATTTGTAAAGATACAGATTTTACCGGTGTTCTTACAGAATACCACATATTTATTTTCTGAATCCGCCGCTTCCTTGTTCCGTTCATAGGTTGGAACATCCACGGAACGGGCATAGCCGAAGCGGTCCATTAAGAAGACAATATCCATCTCCTCAATCTTTTTCTCTACATAAACGGCTTCTGCAACATTTTCAATGACTGTTTTTCGTGGTTTCCCATATTCCCGGCGGATGTCATCAAGCTCATTTATGATAACCTGTGCCATGGAATCCCGGCGGTCTAAGATATCCTCATACCGGTAAATATTGGCAAGCGTATCTTCGTGTTCGTTGATCAACGCTTCAAGTTCGAGTCCGATTAATTTATATAAACGCATCTCCAGGATGGCGTTTGCCTGCTTTTCGGTAAAACAGAGCTGGGAAGCCATGATTCTGGATTCCTTGGAACGGAATTTGATGCCATCGGTCTTACCCTCTACCAGACAGGCTTTTGCCATGGCTCGATCTCTGGATCCACGTAAAATTTCAATCACAAGATCGATGACGTTGCACGCTTTGATTAAGCCTTCCTGAATTTCCTTGCGTTCCAGCTCCTTTTCAAGAAGTGTGGTATATTTTCGTCGTGCTACTTCAAACTGGAAATCCACATTGTGTCTGATAATCTGTTTAAGGCTCATGACCTCCGGTCTGCCATCGGCTATGGCCAGCATGTTCACACCAAAGGTATCCTCGAGCCGTGTCTTTTTATAGAGCATGTTGACAAAGTTTTCAACATCTGCATCCTTACGAAGTTCAATGACAATACGGATTCCTTCCTTGGAGGACTGGTTCGTAATGTCTACAATATCCTGCGTTTTTTTTGTTTCGGAAAGAGCTGCTACATCCATCAGGAACTTGGAAATGTTGGCACCGATCATGGTATAGGGAATTTCGGAAATAACCACATTGGTCTTGCCGGCTTTTCCCTTTTCGATGTCTACCTTGCCACGAACCTTGATCTTCCCGACACCGGTTTCATAAATTTCCAGCAGCTCATCCTTATTGGTAACGATACCTCCGGTCGGGAAATCCGGACCTTTGATATATTTCATCAATCCTTCTGTGGTAATCTCTTCATTCTGCATGTAGGCTTTTACTGCATCGGCAACCTCACCGAGATTGTGAGGCGGAATACTGGTTGCCATACCAACGGCAATTCCTTCGGAACCATTGACTAAAAGGTTTGGAATCTTTACAGGCAGAACAGAAGGCTCCTTCTCTGTTTCATCAAAGTTTGGCACAAAATCAACAACGTTTTTATCAAGGTCGGCCAGAAATGCTTCCTGTGTCACCTTTTCAAGACGGGCTTCCGTGTATCTCATGGCAGCCGCTCCGTCTCCCTCAATGTTACCGAAGTTACCGTGTCCGTCAATTAAGGGCATTCCTTTCTTGAAATCCTGTGTCATTACAACAAGCGCATCATAAATAGAGCTGTCTCCATGGGGATGATATTTACCCATGGTATCACCGACAATACGCGCACTTTTACGGTACGGCTTATCGTAACGGATTCCCAGTTCATGCATATCGTATAGCACACGGCGCTGCACAGGTTTCAACCCGTCTCTGGCATCCGGCAGAGCACGTGCGATAATGACACTCATGGCATAATCAATATATGATTTCTGCATCACTTCCGAATACTCGGTTTTGATGATTTTCTCTTCCATGAAATAATTCCTTTCTAAGAAACTCCGGAATCTGTTTTAACAATCAGATATCCAGCTCTGCATCGGTGGCGTGTTCGTAGATAAATGCCTTTCGGGGAGGAACCTCGGTTCCCATCAGCATTTCAGTTACTTCGGATGCCATACGGGCATCTTCAATCTCAACCTGCTTTAAAATTCTGGATGCCGGATCTAAAGTCGTTTCCCATAACTGCTCCGCATCCATTTCTCCAAGACCCTTGTAGCGTTGTAAGGTAAAGGGACCTTTATGCTTCTTACGGTACTGCTCTAATGCCTTGTCATCGTACAGGTACTCTTCCGCTCCCTTCGAGGGCATCGCCTTATATAACGGCGGCATGGCAATATAAACATGTCCTTCATAAATCAGTTCCGGCATAAACCGGTAGAATAAGGTCAGAAGCAGTGTGGAAATATGCGCGCCATCCACATCGGCATCGGCCATAATAATTATTTTGTCATAACGGAGCTTCGTAATATCAAAGTCGTTTCCATATCCTTCAGAAAATCCACAGCCAAACGCATTGATCATGGTTTTGATTTCGGCATTAGCCAATACCTTATCTATACTTGCCTTTTCCACGTTCAGGATTTTACCACGGATTGGCAGAATTGCCTGATACGCACGGTCTCTGGCTGTCTTGGCACTGCCGCCTGCGGAATCTCCTTCGACAATAAAGATTTCACATTTTGAAGCGTCCCTCGATTCACAGTTTGCAAGCTTTCCGTTTGAATCAAAGGAAAACTTCTGCTTCGTGAGCATGTTGGTCTTTGCTTTTTCCTCGGTTTTACGGATTTTGGCCGCCTTTTCGGCACAGCCAATGATACTCTTTAAGGTCTCTAAATTACGGTCAAAATAGCGGACCAGTTCATCACCGGTAACCTTCGCAACGACCTTTGCTGCATCCTGGTTATCGAGCTTCGTCTTCGTCTGTCCTTCAAAACGGGGATCCGGATGCTTGACGGAAATCACAGCGGTCATACCGTTACGCACATCGGCACCGGTGAAGTTGACATCCTTTTCCTTTAAGATATTCAACTCTCTGGCATAAGTATTGATAATATTCGTGAACGCAGTTTTAAAGCCGGTAAGATGCGTACCGCCTTCTGCATTGTAAATATTATTACAGAACCCCAAAACATTCTCATGGAATTCATTAATATACTGGAAGGCACCTTCTACGGAAATGCCTTCACTCTCGCCTTTAAAATAAACGACGTCACAGATGGTTTCCGTGGATTTGTTCATATCCTTGATAAATCCGATGATTCCATCCGGCTCATGATACTCCACATGCTCTGTTGCTTCTTTTCTTTTATCTTCAAAAATAATGGTAAGTAACGGATTTAAGTATGCTGTTTCATGCAGACGGCTCTTGATGTCATCTTCTTTAAAACGTGTACGGTCAAAAATGGTATCATCCGGCAGGAAATTAATCTTTGTGCCGGTTCCTCTTGCTTTCCCGATCACAGGAGGGAGTCCGTCTATCAAATCTACCGCAGGGATTCCTCTTTCGTAACGGTCTTCATAAAGATTTCCACCGCTCTTTACCTGAATGGTCAGATACGTGGATAAGGCATTTACGACTGAGGAACCAACACCATGCAGACCTCCGCTTGTCTTATATGCGGAATCGTCGAATTTACCGCCTGCGTGAAGTGTTGTAAGCACCAGACGTTCTGCACTGATTCCCTTCTCATGGAGACCGACCGGAATTCCTCGTCCGTTATCTTCAATGGTTGCCGATCCGTCTTTCTCGAGCGTTACCCAGATTTTGTCACAGTAACCGGCAAGATGTTCGTCCACGGAATTGTCTACGATTTCATAAATCAAATGGTTTAAGCCCTTCGTAGAAACACTTCCGATATACATTCCCGGTCTTCGCCTGACCGCTTCCAAGCCTTCCAGCACCGTAATACTGGAAGCGTCATAAACCGCTTCCTTTGCCATTTATTAAACCTCTTTCCTGATTTTTTTGCAGCATGCAACTGCAAGGGAACCCGGTCCGATATGACAGGCCACACTTAAGGATAAGGGCTGCACGACAATTTCAAATTCCGGGAATTCCTTTAATAATTCTTCTTTAAACTGCAGGGCAGTTTCCAGATCCTTCGTATAAGCAATCTCTAACCAGATATTTTCCGGTGTTGCACCGCCAAAACGAGTTTCCATATCCTTACGGATAGCAGATATCATAGTCTGCTTTCCCTGGGATACGGTTCTTGCTTTGGAAAATGCATCAAGCTTTTCTCCCTGAATGGTAAGCACCGGCTTCAGCTTCAGTAATGAACCGATTGCTGCGGCAGCAGGAGTGATACGACCGCCTTTTTTCAGATATACAAGTGTATCTAACATAATATAAATACTGGAATTGAATTTATCATTTTCCAGAAATGTCTTGATTTCTGCACCGGTAAGTCCCCATTCTGCAAGCAGTAAAGCATCCAGACAGGACTGCCGCTGGGTGACCGAAATACGCTGGTTATTGACAACATGGACACGGCCTGCGTAATCTGCTTCCTGTGATAACATGACTGCGGTCTGGCAGGATCCGGATAATCCGCTGCTCATCGGGATATAAACAAGCTCCTCATAGTCTGCAAGGAGATCATCCCACAGCTTCATGACCGAATCCGGGGAAGGCTGGCTGGTTACCACACTGGCACCGCCCTCAAGCATCGCATAAAAACCCTCCTGTGTCAGGCTGATGTCTTCAAAGTACTCCGCATCATCAATCATAAAAGGCATTGGAAGCACAAATAACCCAAGCTCCTTTGCTTCCTTCTGCGTTATTCCGCTGTTTGAATCTGTTACTACTGCAATTTTTTTACTCAATCGGTTCACCAATCCTTCCCAAATATCTTACTTTCAGATCGACTTAAAGTCAATCAGTTTCATCGTATTCTCTTCCATATATTCCCTTAATGCGCCATTTGAATTTTGTATCAGTTCTTCATCTTCTGCAAGCAGATGATCTACCGTCTGGCTTATTTTTTTGAGAAGAGCTGCATCCTGATAAACATCCGCAATCTTAAATTCCATTAATCCGCTCTGCCGGATTCCAAACAGATCACCAGGGCCTCGCAGCTTCAAATCCTGTTCTGCAATATAAAAGCCGTCATTGGAATCATTCAGAATCTTTAAGCGTTTATTGTTTTCCGGTTTCTCGGAATGATTCATGAAAATACAGTAGGACTGCTCTTTTCCCCGTCCGATCCTGCCCCGGAGCTGATGGAGCTGCGCCAGACCGAATCGTTCTGCATTCTCCACAAGCATAACGGTTGCATTCGGCACATTAATTCCGACTTCAATCACGGTTGTGGAAACTAAAACATCGATATTTCCTTTTGCAAACTGATCCATGATTTCCTGCTTCTGATCGGCCTTCATCTTACCATGGATCATTTCCACGCGGATCTTCGTATTCAGCTTCTCCCGAAGAAGCCCCGTATAGTCCGTTACATTCTCAACATCATGCAATGCTTCGTTTTCCTCGACCATCGGGCAGATTACATAAACCTGTCTTCCAAAGGCAACCTCCTTCTCAATAAAGGCATATGCCTTTGGACGGTATGAAACACCTACCACACAGTTTTTCACAGGAAGCCGCTCGGCAGGGCGCTCGTCCACGAGGGAAATATGCAGGTCCCCATACAGGATAATCGCAAGGGTACGGGGAATCGGCGTTGCACTCATAACAAGCACATGGGGACTGCCGCCCTTTTCCCCGAAGCGTCCTCGCTGACGCACACCGAAACGATGCTGTTCATCAGTAATGACAAGCGCAAGTTTCTGAAACGATACCTTATCCTGAATCAGGGCATGGGTTCCAATCACAAGATTCACACTGCCATCGGCAATCTGCTGATAGGATTCCTTTTTGGCTTTGGCAGTCATGGATCCGGTTAACAGGACCGGTTTAAAAGGAAGCTCATATTCCTTCGTCATGGCGCAGATCTGTTCAAAATGCTGGGTAGCCAGAATCTCGGTCGGAGCCATCAGCGCTCCCTGATAACCGTTATCCACACATAACAGGAGGGCTAAAAAGGCAAGGATCGTTTTGCCGGATCCGACATCCCCCTGAATCAGCCGGTTCATGCATCTGCCACTGGTAAGATCCTCTACGATTTCTCCATAAACGCGTTTCTGTGCTCCGGTAAGAGGATAAGGAAGCTGCTCTATAAGACGCCCGGGCCATGCAGTTTCCAGCATAGGGTACATGGTATCCTCTTCCTTAATCTGCTTCATTTTCCGGATCATCAGAAGGAACAGAAACAATTCGTCAAAAACAAGTCTCCTACGGCCCTCGGCAAGCTCCTCATAGTTTTCCGGAAAATGGATCCGTTTCAGGGCTTCCTTCCGGTCAGGAAGGTGATATTCCTTTACGATTTCCGGTGGCACAAATTCCGGCTCCTCATATTCCGTAAGAACCTGTGCGATGCACTTCCGGATCAGATGATTGGTCAATCCCTTAGTCAGTCCATAGACCGGCTGGAGCTGCATGCGCAGCTTTTCATATTCGTCCCTGCTATAGATCACCGGCTGCTCCATACGATACTGCCCGTGCTCCTTCTGCAGTTTCCCATAGAAAAGATAACAGGCTCCGGAGACGAGCCTGGATTTCAGGTAGGGCATATTGAAAAAGGTTAAGGCTACCGTATCCTGTCCGTCGGCTGCCTTTCCGGTTCCAATTGTCAGATTCCGAAACTTCTTAAATGAAAAGGTTTCCTGTAATTGCAAAAATACCGCAATCATTTCTCCATTCTGCGCAGCTTTCAATTTCTTGGGTTCCGGATAAACCACATAATCCCTTGGATAATCGTGAATGAGATCCTCTACCGTATCAATCCCGATCTTTCGAAAAAGTCTGGCTGTTTTCTCACCGACACCTTTTATTGACAGGATATCGTTTGTTGAATTCATTTTTCACCCCTTACAACCACTATATGTAGCTTTTGTTTCTACTTCTTACCATATGCAAAAAGGACGGTTTAACCGTCCTTTTGCAATATATTTGATTGCTGCATTCACTTTGTAACAGTTCAGTTCCGATATTTATTCCATGGAAATCACATAATAATAAATCGGCTGTCCGCCCATCTGTAATTCCACATCACAGTCCGGATAAGTTTCTTCTACCTTCGCCTTAATTGCCTCGGCAGCTTCTTCACTTACATCCGAGCCATAGTAAATACTGATCAGTTCCAGATCATCATGCATCATGGCCTTAATCATGTTAAAGGTAACCTCTTCCATGTCGCGTCCTACAGAAAGAATGCCGGAATCACCGATGCCCATGTAGTCACCCTGTTTGATTTCCTTATCGTCAATCATGGTATCACGAACAGCATAGGTAACCTGACCAGTCAAAACATTCTTGATTTCACATTCCATGGTTGCTGCATTGTCCTCCGGATCCATATCCGGTACATAATTAATGATCGCAGTAATTCCCTGTGGAACAGTCTTCGTCGGGATAACAATGATCTTCTTATCTTCTACCATGGTCTTTGCCTGGTTGGCAGCAAGAATAATGTTCTTGTTGTTTGGAAGAATAAAGATGGTATCCGCATTCACCCTGTCAATCGCATTCAGCATATCTTCAGTACTCGGATTCATGGTCTGACCACCCTCGATGATGTAGTCTGCACCAAGTCCCCTGAAGATTTCACTCATGCCTTCACCTACGGATACAGCAATAAAACCAACCTCCTTGTGAGGCATTTCCGGTTCCTTCTTCTGCTCCTGTTCTTTCATCTGCTGTTCTTTATTGATCTTTTCCTGATGCTCCAGACGCATGTTATCAATTTTCATGTTGGATAATGCACCATACTTCAAAGCTCTCTGGATGGCAAGTCCGGGATCATTGGTATGTACATGTACCTTAACCACATCCCCGTCAGCAACAACCACAATGGAATCGCCAATGGATTCCAGATATTCCTTGAAATCAATTTCGTTCTTGATATTAAAGGTCTTATTTAATAAGATGATAAATTCGGTGCAGTAACCGTATTTAATCTCCTGATCTACGGAAGAAGCAGATCCCTCTTTAACTGAGCTCTCCTTCGAAGCTTCTAAGGTAAAGTCAATCTCCTTGCCAAGGAATGCATCAAATGCACCCTTCATAACCTGCATCAGACCCTGACCGCCGGAGTCTACCACGCCTGCCTGCTTTAAAACAGGAAGCATATCGGGGGTCTTTGCCAATACCTCATCTCCGTACTCGATGATCTGACGGAAATAAAGCTCCATATCGTCACAGCCTTCTTCAGACAATTCTCTTGCTTTATCTGCCATTCCCTTCGCTACGGTAAGAATGGTTCCCTCCTTGGGTTTCATAACTGCCTTGTAAGCAGATTCCACGGCCTTCTCGGTTGCAGTTGCCAGTGTCGGGATATCGATTTCTTCATATTCACGGATAGTCTTCGTGAATCCACGGAATAACTGGGAAAGAATAACACCGGAGTTTCCTCTGGCACCCCGCAGGGAACCGGAAGAAATTGCTTTACAAATTGTCATCATATCTTCATCCTGGAGGTTTACCACTTCCTTGGCTGCGGACATGATGGTCAACGTCATATTTGTACCGGTATCACCATCAGGAACCGGAAATACATTCAGTTCATTAATCCATTCTTTCTTAACTTCAAGATTTTTCGCACCGGCTAAGAACATCTTTGCAAGCATCTTAGCATTGATCTTATTGCTATTCACTGTAAAGCTTCCTCCTAATCAATCACTTTTACACCTTCGACAAAGATGTTTATTTTCTCAATTTCGATTCCGGTAAATTCCTCTACCTTATATTTCACATTGCTGATCAGATTATTCGATACAGCAAGGATACTTACACCATAAGCGACAATAATATGAAAGTTAATCACCAGCTTATTGTTACGGACCATAACATTGATTCCCCTGGTCATGCTGTCCAGTTTAAGAAGCTTCACAAGACCATCTCTCATGTTGATTCCTGCCATACCGACAACACCAAAGCATTCCATTGCAACGCTGCCTGCATACTGTGCAATTGCTTCATTGTCAATGGAAATATTTCCCATGCTGGTATTAATTGAAGTCATTTTATTCGAATACTTCGTTGTAGAAGATTTCATAAGTAGCCCTCCTTCTTTTTAAACATATATTAGGTATTATAACCTCTGTCAACAAAAAATGAAACTCATTTTTTTAAAAATATCACAATTTTCAAAAACATGTAAAAATTCCACTTGCATTCTATAAGGATATCTGCTATTATACAACTGTTGCGGTTATATTTAAATTGTTAGGAGGTGCTACGATGGCTAAATGTGATATTTGTGGTAAGGGCGTACATTTTGGAAATAACGTCAGCCATTCTCATAGAAGATCTAACAGAATCTGGAATTCTAACATCAAAAATGTTAAATGTAAAGTAAACGGAGCTTCCAAAAGAATGCATGTTTGCACAAACTGTCTGAAGTCCGGAGCTGTTGAAAGAGCTTAAATATTGATTGTACTAAATGAAGGCAAATGACTTGGGCAAGCGTTTTTCGCTTGCCCTTTTCTTTTCCTCTTTCGTCTTCTGTTGTTAATTGTTTCTCACATTAAGTTCTTAATCTGTCCGTTTTGATTTTTATTTTTATGCCCAGCGGCCAAATTCATAGCTTCTTTTTAGTTCTTCATAAATCCGGTTGATAACAAGAACCATTTCGGCATCTCCTGCCACGTTGTCCGGATGAAACATCTTTAACAGATCCCGGTAACGTTTCTTTAATGCAAGCTGACTGTTCACGCCCTGAAAAAGCATTTCTGCCATCTGGTCGTTCCGTTCTCTGTGAAGATCCCGCTCATGTACCTTCTGTTCAGAATGAAACTGCAGCTTTTCTTTTTCAAATGCTTTCCGCTCTGCATCAAGCTGGACAAAACCATTCTTTAAAATTTCCATTTTCTTGTCAAAGAACTGCTCGTCCTGCTTCAGACGTTTCCGTTCAACGACCAGTTTCCGGTTTACTTCCAGCATTTCATCCCGAAACCGGGTACGCTCTTCAATAAACTTCTCCTGTGTATGAAGAAATTCGCTGCGTTCCATTTCCAAACGGATATTCTCACGGAACAGCCATCCTTTCAGTTCATTTAATTCTTCCGTATCTCCTGTCACCAGAATTCTCTCAAAATCATCGCGACAGTCGACCAGCTTCCCCTTCCGCTCACCATCCATGGTATCTCCTCCGGGGCACAGCCCCGTTATCCACAATAATAACAATTGTATCCGATTAACAGTAATAATCCGATAATAATCAATGCAATCAGATAATGATGCGTCAAAAGCAGCATCAGAACCATCCCGACCGCAATCCAGAATGCAATAAAGCCAATTAGTTTTTTCAAGATCATCCTCGTAATTGGATTCTTATCTTATTTTATGCAGCACGGTCTGTTTCCATGCAGAAGGAAACCACTATGCTTCCTTTTTCTCATCCGGAAAAGCCGCTTCTACGGCTGCATCATCATCAATCATCTCTTCCTTCGGAGCAGTGAACTTGTCTACGATATCCGGAATCATATCAAGTACCTTCGTCATGGTATCCTGATTCTTGATATTGACAAGCTTCGTGGAACCATTCTTAATAACAAGTACCGCGCTCGGCGTCATCTTGCCGCTGAATCCGCCGCCACCTCCATTCTTCTTATCTCCTGCAGAGGCACCTGCGCCAACGCCAAAGGAAACATCCACAAGCGGCAGAATGATGGTATCTCCAATCTGTGTTGCTTCTCCGACTACCGTTTTCGTAGACAACACCGTATTCATTCCCTTCATGAGGGATTCAATCACTCCCGCAAAATTATTATCAGCCATTATGCTACCTCCCTTTTCAACAGCCTGATGAGTTTTTGTAAATCTTTATCAAAATAAATGGTACATGCTATTCTTACAGCCTGAAATAATGTGATATTCCCCCGGATCTTAAGTGTTCCTTCCAGAATCACATGTTCAAAATCCGGAACCACATCTATGTGTTCTCCAATCAAAGGATACAGCATTCCGTAATAGCCAAGGATCTGTCCGGTTGTTGCCGGATCCTCCATTCCAATATGCAGGTATCCTTTGATCTTCCGTGGGGCAATGCGCTTTAAAAGACATAATACTTCCTTTGAGTACTTCTCCCATGTTCTGTCAAACAGCTCACTCTGGAGCACCCTATAGTAATATCGGATATGATGAATAATATTCCTTATCTTATCATAGATTGACTGAATTGTGTACCGTATATTTTTAAGCAGCTTCCAGAGCTTTTGAATGCACCAGAGGATTTTCTCTCGCAGCAGTTCCCACTTTGAGGTTGACTCCTCAGAATCTGCTTCTTCCTTTTCCTCTTCCGCATTGGCATCTGCTGGCTCAGAATCTATTTCGGTATGTGTTGCATTCTCTGTCTGATTTTTCGGAGCATCTTTTAGCTTAGCTTCCGTTTTTTCATCTGGCTTTATTTGTGTGTTGTCAATAGGGCTCCAGCCATCTTCGTCCATGGTTTGAGGTTGTTCTCCTGAACCTTCCACATCTTCTGTGGCAAGTAAAGTATCTTCGGCTTCTCTGGAAGCTTTTGAGGTTTTTACAGTCTTTGCCTCACTTTCTTTTTTCTTCTCAGCCGCTGCATTTTTCTTAGAAGAAGCCGCCTCCTTCGTGGGCTGGTCTGACCGGAACAGGGTAAAGCAGGCAATTCTCACACGTAAGTACGCTTCCTCCGGATAAAGAAACCGGATATTCAAAAGATGAAGGAGCCACGTCACCTTAATCAGTGCATGAATCTGTTGTTCGCCCTCTGCATCCTTTGAAGCATCAATCCGGTAACGGATTGGTACAAAAAGCACCAGCAGCAGAAGGAACAGAATCAGCCCCAAAACAACAAGCAATATAATTCCTATGATTTTCAGTATGGTCAAAATTACCATTCCCATGCATTACGAACCTTTCTTCTGATCTTTTATCTTGAGCTTCAAATATTCCTTGAGGTCACATGTTCCGGTTCTTTCAAGGCTTTCTTCCACTATCTTCTGCACAATTGCAACAGCCTCCTCATAGTTCGAAGCAATTCCGATAATAATCGGTGCATGTTTTCTGAAATATTTCTGTTTTAGCAGCATGGAAGAATAGATTTCCAGCTGATCGTCTCCACAGGCAAGTGTAACCAGGTAAACCCGTACCATTGCATGTATCTTCAGTTTTTGTTTCAAAATTCCTACATGCTCAACTGTTTCTCCTACATAGAGATACTTATAAAATTTCATATAGAAATTGCTCCTTCTGCTTTTGTCTGCTTCTCAGGACTGTGGCTGTGTCAGGTATGCATCAAAAATCCGCTTTGCAATCGGAACGGCATAATCGCCTCCGGCTCCGGCTCCCTCGATAATAATCGTCACGCAGACCTGTGGATTCTCTGCCGGTGCATACCCGGTGAACCAGGCATGGCTTTCCCCCTTCACGGTACCGTATTCCGCAGATCCTGTTTTCCCGGCAGCCGTATAGGATAAGTCCTTTAACCGCGATGCCGTCCCCTCTGTGACAACTGCCTCCATGAGAGCCTGCATGGCAGCTGCTTCTGTTTCTGTCATCAGGTCTCCGTAAGCAGATGGTTTAAATTCTCTGGTGATGGAGCCGGCACTGTTTTTTACGGAGTCTACCAGATAAGGCTTCATAAGCCTGCCGTTATTGGCAATCGCACAGGTAATCATATTTAACTGCAGCGGTGTGATTCCGGCAGCTCCCTGTCCGATTGAAATCTGCATCATATCTGCATCTGATGTATTCTCATCCACAACCAGATTACTTACCGAATGCTGGAAGGTAACCGGAAGCTTCTGGTTAAAGAGAAGCTGGTTTAAGGTGTCACCGAACTCCTTCCGGTCAAGAGAAAGTCCGATATTGGCATAAGAGGTATTGCAGGACTTGGCAAAGGATCTGGTGAAATCCACCGAACCATGTACCGATCCATGATAACACTGAATCCGGTCCTCGCCCCATTTGATGGAACCGACACACTGATACCGGTAATTCTGATAGGTGTCCGGATGCTCCCTGATATATTCTAAGGATGTAATGATTTTAAAGGTAGATCCCGGCGGGTATAACCCTTGCGTTACACGGTTAAGAAGAATGCCACTATCGGTATCCTGTAAGTAATTGTCCCATTCCTGAGCTACCGTAGACGGGTCAAAATCCGGATGAGATACCATTGCAAGAATTCTTCCGGTCTGTGGTTCAGTCACCAGAATGGCTCCCCGGTAAACGCCAAGTGCCGTGGAAGCAACCTGCTGCAGGTTCGTATCCAGTGTCGTATAGACATTATCACCCGGATATTTTTCACCCTTTGCTTCTAAGGATGCCTTTTGGGAAAGAGGGGCATTCGAATTAATCAGATAATAATTGCACTGGGATTCCAGTCCCATTTTACCATTAACCGCATAGCCGACCACATGGGAAAACAGATTCCCGTATGGATATTCGCGTACTTCTTTTCCATCTTCTCCTTCGACGGTCCGGGCCAGAATCTGACCATCTCCGGAATAAATGCTTCCCCGGCGGTTCTGGGCAAGAAGCATCTGCTGACGTCCATTATAGCTGTTATTAATCAGTTCCTGCTTATGGGTTGCGGAATAATAAATAATATAGCCGGACATGGAAAGCAGTAATAACGTAAAAAACCAGGTTACTGCCATAATCTCCGGATTCTTTTTTTTCTGGGATTTCTTCTTCGGTGCACGATTATTCTTCACCTTCAAATTCTTCTCCTTCATTCTCTGATTCATTCCAGTCTTCGATAAAATCATCGTCTTCAGTATAGGAAGAGCGTACAGGTACCGGTCTGTCCGGCCGTTCCCGACGATCCGGCCATTCCGGTCTTCCGGTTGTGGGACGTCTGTGGGTGGCTCTGTTTGGAGATCCCGGACGTCTTCGCCGTTTCAGAAGCATCTGTTCTTCAATTTCCTTTTGCCGGAGAACATAAAGCCCCTCTACAATTGCAAACATCATTAATGTGGTAAGCACGGAGCTTCCACCGTAGCTGATTAACGGCAGGGTCACTCCGGTAAGCGGAATGAATTTTGTACCGCCGCCAATCGTAAGAAACACCTGAAAAATATAGGTTACACCAAAACCAAATGCAATCAGCTGATAAAACCTGTCATTCAGCCGGATGGAAATATTCATAAACATAATAAAACAGCTCACACAGATGAGAATTAGGCAGACTGCAAACAGAATTCCTAACTCTTCCGCAATTGCAGAGAAAATAAAATCCGCTTCAACCGTTGGAATGGATTCCGGTGTTCCTTTGTATAACCCAAGTCCGAAGAAACCACCACTCGATATGGCAAATAACGACTGGGTAATCTGATAACCGGCGGAATCAATAACACTCCACGGATCCTTCCAGGCCTGTACACGTACCTGCACATGCCGAAACACCTTGAATGCAAGGTAAGCTGCAGCTGCACCACCCCCTGCTCCTGCTGCTACATAGAGCGGATTCTTCGTTGACACATAGACCATAAGGACATATACAACAAAGAAAATCAGGGCGCTCCCAAGATCCTTTGAAATCACGAGCACAATGACATGCGCTGCCGCAACCACGGCCGTCGTAAAGACCTCTAAGAAGCCCGAAGATTCATACAGTGCACTTGCCACAAAAAATACAAATAAGATCTTAACAAATTCGGATGGCTGAAAGGTGACGCCGCCGATGGAATAGGAAAGCTTACTTCCATAGGTGGTCTGACCAAGAATCAAAACCACAGAAAGTGCAAGAATACCAATCAATGCATAAATCCATTTCAGCTTCTTCAAAAAGCGTATCTTTTCAATCAGGAACGGAATCAGAAGGGCAATTGCTAACGCTCCAGCCACAATAATAAACTGTTTAACTGCCTTTTTCATATCAAGACGAGTCAGGATCACAAAACCAATACTAAGCAGCATACACATGTTGTTTACAATCAGCCGGTTGGCTTTCGGGTAAATCATGCGGTACAGCATAATAGCCGTAAACAGCAGAATCTGCTGGAACGCATAAAAAAACAGATAGGTAAAATCTCCCGTTTCAAAGCAGATGACCAGAAAGCTGCAAAAGTGAAATGCAAACATTAAAATATTCTGCCGGATGTAAATGCCGTTGCGAGCCTCTTCGTTATCATACCGGAACACGGCAAAGCATTCATACGTGTATAATGTAATCAGCAGTGTAATTACATATTTTGAAAACTCGCTGACATATAATTCCATTATTCCACTCCTCTTTTTATATGTCCCGTTGTATATTCCTGATAGGGAGGTTTCCGGTCCGTACCGGATAATAAATCAGCAAAATAGCGGACAACTGACACAGTTTCGTCTCCGTTTTCGGTTGTGAAGTCAAGACGGTAAGCCGTAATGCCCTGCATGCCCTTTTCCACGAGGGTATGAAGGGACAAGGGTACACTGTTATAGATGATATTATAACAGCTCCGACAGTTATGCAGTACCGGAAATGAAGTCTTATAACGATCTGTAAGAACACAGATTCCGGCTTCATGCCGGCAGCTCTTTAAGGTACTCTCGATACAATTTGCCGTAACCATCATTGGAAGATATCCGTAAACAAGAGCGGCTGCTTCCATTGTATCCGGAGTTTTTGCAAGGAGTTCCTTCCATTCTGACTGATTTTCCTCGACCGGAAGCGTATATTCGTTGATCCGGTTTTCCCAAAACAGCACTGTTTCGTGATTCCAGAAGTACAGATTATGATCCGAAATCAGATTATAATCCGGCAAAACCTTTTTCATATAAGCATAGGTTTCAAGATTACGGAATAAAAGACCTGCAAAGCAGCCGCCTCGCAATGCGGCTTCCAGTTTAGACAGATCTCTCCGGTTATGCTCCCGGATGACATAAGGACCTGCAAGAAACAGTCTGCCAGCCCATTGCTCCTGTGCATCGGAAGAAATATCTTTTCCATCCAGTAATGCATAGTCCAGATAAATCCGGCGGATCGGAAGAGATTGCCTTTTCTTTATATCCAACTGCTCAGAAAGAGCATAAAACTGTTCTTTCGTTGACACGTAAACATCCAGCATTTCCGGATACCTGTTCCTGTGCCGAAGCTTTTCATGGATACCTTTTCCGGATAATGGATCCATTGAAGAACAATAAACAGATTCCTCCTCCATATGACGCTGGCAGGAGAACCCATTCTCACGAATCCGTTCCTCTTCCAGGTGAATCACTGCTTCTCTTCGCAGATCATTGAGCGCCCGTACCGGTACAAAAATATCCTCATCCATCAGAATCTGCAGATCCCGGATCTTAAATGAGGTATTGCCCAGCTTATTCATCTGTTTTCGGACATCCTCTTCTCTTAAGGGCTGTTTCAACGCCTCCTGTGGTATAGAGCCTATGGCGCTGGCCTGTACGTTACCGTCTGTAAGCAACAGATATCCCGGTTCTCCCTTTTTGAGAGAAATTGTGGCATCAATTTCAATTTTTCTGTTCTGTTTCAGATATTGGTTTTCAATCGTTTCCAATACCTGTTCACTGGTTTTGGAATATGCAGGGGAAGACAGGGTAATCATATTCCTGCCGTTCTTCTGATGATAATAGCCTTCTCCCACTTCACTGCGGATATACAGGGAGGACAGGAATTCCCGGTCGGCTTCAGCAACCTCATAGGGCTTTCCGCTATAATATAAATCAATATATTTCCGATAAATAGAGGTAACGCCTGCTGCATACGCAGGCTTTTTCATACGTCCTTCGATTTTAAACGAATCAATGCCTGCCTCAAGCAATTCAGGAAGAATTTCAAGCGTACACATATCCTTCATGCTTAAGGGATAACATTCTTTCTGGTTCTTCGTGGCATAGGGAAGCCTGCAGGGCTGTGCACACCGCCCGCGGTTACCACTCCGGCCGCCTAAGATACTGCTGAACAGACACTGTCCGGAATAACAGTAGCACATTGCTCCATGAATAAAGGTTTCTATTTCAATTCCGGTTTCTTCCCTGATTCTCCGGATCTCTTTCAAGGATAGTTCTCTTGCCGGAACGATTCTGCAAATTCCTTGTTCCTTTAAGAAGCGTGCACCCTCCGGACCGGTAATCGTCATCTGGGTGCTTGCATGAACCGGAAGATGCGGGAAGTAACGCCGGATAACCTGCACAGCACCAAGATCCTGTACAATGACACCATCCAGTCCGGCTTCGTACAAGGGCTGTAAAAAGGTCACAAGCTCCGGAAGTTCTGCTTCCTTCACAAGAATATTCACTGTCAGATAGATCCGTCTGCCATAAATATGTGCCATACGGATTCCTTTGCACAATTCTTCTTCTGTAAAATTATCTGCATATGCTCTGGCTCCAAAGCGGTTACCCGCCAGATATACAGCATCTGCTCCTGCACAGATTGCACCCTCGAGTGCTTCATAATTACCGGCAGGTGCCAATAGTTCTACCTGTTTCATTCAAAAACTCTCCCTGCTCATGGAAAACCTGATAATAGAAAAGCTGTCTAAAAAGACAGCTTAAAATTAATTCTTCAATTCCGTTTCAAGCCGAATGATTTTTTTCGCATTTTCATTTGCTTCAGCCTGCAGCTTCTTAACATTCTTCTCGGTATTTTCGAGTTTGATCTGTGAGGCAATCAATTCATGCTTCAGATTATATAATTCCTTCTCCTTCGTCTGAATCTCTTCTTCCAGAATATTGATCTGTTTCTTAGCCTTGAAATAATCATCCGCAATATTCAACTGTAATAAGACATTCTGCATATCCAGCGTCAGACGCTTAAAAGATTCGTTTTTATTATATTCTGTAATTTTATTATTAATGTAGGAGGCAACCTTCTGCAGATATTCTTCACTTTCGTATCCGCTTAAGGTGAAAACCTTTCCTCCGATAATTACTTCGGTATCTGTCTTTGATGACATGAACACACCCCTCATCTTCCACCGCTACACGTAAAAGAACCCACCGGATCATTTCCTGATGTATAACAACTAAATATAGGAATTAAATATTTATGCTATACAAGATCCATTATAAACAGATTACCGGGTGATTTCAAGTCCTAAATGGGAATATGCGTAATCCGTGACAACACGTCCCCGCGGTGTACGGTTCAAAAATCCGTTCTTGAGCAGATAAGGTTCATATACATCCTCAATCGTTCCTGCATCTTCTCCGATTGCCGCCGCCAGAGTATCAAGACCAACCGGACCTCCTCCAAATTTATGAATCATGGTAAGCAGGATATTCCGGTCGATATGGTCAAGTCCCATGCGATCCACATCCATAAGGTCAAGGGCTGTCATAGCTACCTCTTCCGTAATGATACCATCATGCTTTACCTGTGCATAATCCCGGACACGTTTCAAAATACGGTTGGCAAGTCTCGGCGTTCCCCGGCTCCTTCTCGCCATTTCCATTGCGCCCGCAGGCTCTAAGGGGGCATTCAGCACCTCCGCAGAACGCATGATAATCGTCTGTAATTCCTCTACTGTATAAAATTCCATACGGTGAATGATTCCGAACCGATCCCGCAGCGGAGCAGTCAAAAGCCCCGCTCTCGTTGTGGCACCCACAAGTGTAAAATGGGGAAGATCCAAACGGATGGAGCGTGCTGTCGGTCCCTTCCCAATCATAATATCGATCGCATAATCCTCCATTGCCGGATACAACACCTCCTCCACCTGTCGGTTCAGACGGTGAATTTCGTCCACAAACAGAAGATCTCCCTCCTGCAGATTATTTAAGATTGCTGCCATTTCTCCCGGCTTCTCAATTGCAGGCCCGCTTGTCACCTTCATATGGACACCCATTTCGTTCGCAATAATTCCGGCAAGTGTTGTCTTTCCAAGACCCGGAGGTCCATAAAACAACACATGATCCAACGCATCATTCCGCTGCTTGGCAGCCTGTATATAAATCTGAAGACTGTCTTTGATTTTGCTTTGTCCGATATAATCCTTCAGCTTCTGCGGACGTAAGGTACCTTCAATCTTCCGGTCCTCTTCCTGCAGATCTGTTTCTATCATTCTTCTGGCCATAAACGAAACCTCTTAAAACATATTTTTTAATGCTGCCTTTAAGACAGCTTCAACATCCATTTCTTCTGAAATGACAACCTTTTTAACCGCCTGTAATGCCTCCTGCGCGGAATAACCAAGGGCAGTAAGCGCTTCCACCGCTTCAGTACGGATCTGGTTATCATCTGCAAAGGAATCCTGTGCCGTCTGTTCGGTCATCCGACGGTGAATCATCGTATCTTCCATGGAAATCTTATCCCTCAGATCAAGAATCACGCGCTCTGCCGTCTTCTTGCCGATTCCGGGAGCTGTCGCAATCATCTTGGCGTCTCCTGACATGATGGCAAACCTCAGGTCATCTGCACTCATCACGGAAAGCACGGCAAGTCCGCCTTTCGGTCCGATTCCGCTTACCGTAATCAGCTTCTTAAATATTTCAAGATCATCTTTTGTAAGGAAACCATACAGGCAAAAAGCATCCTCCCTTACATAAGTATAGGTATACAGCTTCATCCGCTCGCCGATGGACGGAAGTGCTGCTGCGGTATCACCGGAAATTTTAATTTCGTATCCGATCCCGTTCACATCTAAAATGACTGCTTCTTCGGAATAATCTTCAACGATGCCGTTTACAAATGCGATCATAAGGAATCTCCTTTGGATAAATAATTTTGCAGGTAAGGAAGCACCAGCGCGGAAATACTTCCGTTCACGCCTCCCATCAGGAGCCCTGCAAGTAACAGAAACGGAATGTAATATACAATTCCATAGGTCTGCACCATAAAAAAAGCAACAAGGAGCTGTCCGATATTATGTGCCACGCCTCCGACGGCACTTACAACCGGAACATGAAAGCCGTTACTGCGCTTCAGAATATACATAACAAGGCAGCTTAATACGGCTCCGGATAAGCTATATAAAATCATCACCGGGTTGCCAAACAAAAGGCCTGAAAGAATAGCCTTGCTGACCGATAACAGCATAGCCTCCCGGAAGGATAACAGGTACAGGCACCAGATAACGGTAAGGTTCGACATTCCTATCTTAATCCCAGGGATGGCAACTGAAAACGGAATCAGGGTCTCCACATAGGACAGAATCAACGCAAGTGCCAGTAACAGGCCAAGGTAAACAGATTTCAATTTCATTGTTTAATAGGTCACCGCATCCAAGGCGCCTTCCTCCTTCGCATAGATCTGTAAAACCAGCTTATGCGGCAGACAGATGATACTCTCTCCGTTCTTCGAAATAGAACGCTGTTTCATACAGAGCTGATCGGGACAGTCTGCATCTGTTATCCGGACCGTTCCATCCTCAATCATAACCAGATTATAGCCATAATCCTCCTCTTTGACCGGAAGGGTCTGGGGCTGCGACAGATCATATTCTCCTCGTAGTTCTCCATTCTGATAGATCCGGAGAACAGCTTCAGCCTGCATGGACTTTATATACGG
>ERZ1673730.1231-NODE-1231-length-20378-cov-13.360823_pt1 | contig 20378 bp, 20 predicted proteins | sample MGYA00580200_ERZ1673730 | MGnify/ENA primary metagenome ERZ1673730 (study PRJEB41218, sample SAMN15661761) | gut metagenome | host: Homo sapiens | place: Canada: London | collected 2015-08-20/2019-03-30 | study: EMG produced TPA metagenomics assembly of...
AGATCATGCCTGTTCCAAGAAATTTGAATTTTACTGTCTTACCAGCAGGGGGCCTAAGCTCCGTTTTCCTTTTCTTTTTTCGGTATGTCACCAGACTGTGCGTGCCGAGAATACTGAAATAAATGACCCAGGGACTGTAGAGCATCGTTCTGGTCGCCCAGACGAAGACCACGGACACCAGACAGCACACACATGCGCCGACACGCCCGGCAATATTCCCGGCCTGCTGTGCTGTTGCCGCTTCCGCAAGATCCCGGTTCTTGTTTTCCCGGCGGCTGATCGCCAGAATTTCTTCCTTTTCCATATCGATCCTCCTATGCCAAGTTTTCTTGTCGTTATTATAGCAACGCCAAGTAAACTTGTCAACAGGAAACAATGCTCCTTGCCCGGCGCGGGGAATTGTGGTAAAATTCATATCCAATCTTTTGAAGGAGACACCACGCATGGATAAATTCACCCCCCTTCTTGCGAAGGAGTTTTCCCGCCGGGAGGAGCATATAGAGAACATCCTCCGTCTGCTCGACGAGGGCAACACCGTCCCGTTCATCGCGCGCTACCGCAAGGAGATGCACGGCACGACCGACGATCAGACCATCCGCGCCATCGCGGACAGGCTCGCGTATCTGCGCGGTCTCGACGAGCGCAAGGCCGCCGTCGTGAGCGCCATTGAAGCGCAGGGCAAGCTCACGGACGAGCTCTCCGCCGCCATCGAAAACGCGCAGACGCTCGCCGAGGTCGAGGATATTTACCGCCCCTACAAGCAGAAGCGCCGCACGCGCGCCACGATCGCGCGTGAAAAGGGACTTGCTCCGCTCGCGGAGCTGCTGCTCTCGCAGACGGTCACATCCGGCACACTGGAAGCGCTGGCCGCGCCGTATGTGAACGAAGAAAAAGAAGTTATGTCAACTGATGACGCGCTCGCCGGTGCGGGCGATATCATCGCCGAAACGATCTCGGACGATGCCGCCATCCGCGCCGCGCTCCGGCGGCTGTACCGCACGCGCGGCGTGCTCTGGGCAAAGGCCGCAACGGACGAGGACAGCGTGTACCGCCTGTACTATGATTACCGCGAGCCGGTGTCCAGGGTGCAGGGCCACCGCGTTCTCGCGGTGAACCGCGGCGAGCGGGAGGGAATGCTCAAGGCTGGTGTGGAGATCGAGGACGCGCTCGCTTTGCAGGAGATCCGCCGGGCGGTGTTCCGCGGCATCAGCATCTCGAATGCCTTCGTGAACGCCTGCTGCGAGGATGCCTGGCGGCGGCTCATTGAGCCGTCCGCGGAGCGGGAGATCCGCGGCGAGCTGACGGACGCGGCGGACGAGGCGGCCATCCGCGCCTTCGGACAGAATCTCCAGCCGCTGCTTATGCAGCCGCCGCTCCGGAACCGCGTCACCATGGGCTTTGACCCGGCATACCGCACCGGCTGCAAGATCGCCGTCGTGGACGAGACGGGCAAGGTGCTGGAAACCGGCGTTGTGTACCCCACGCCGCCGCACAACCGGAAGGACGAGGCGCGCAAAACTCTCACCGCCATGATCCGCCGCCACGGTGTCACCGCCATTGCCATCGGCAACGGCACGGCGTCCAAGGAGTCGGAGATATTTATCGCCGATATGATCCGCGACCTTCCCGGCGTCGCCTACATGGTCGTGAACGAGGCGGGGGCGAGCGTCTATTCGGCGTCCAAACTCGGCGCGGAGGAGTTCCCGGACTATGACGTTTCGCTGCGCTCTGCGGTGTCCATCGCGCGGCGCTTGCAGGACCCGCTCGCCGAGCTCGTGAAGATTGAGCCGAAGAGCATCGGCGTCGGGCAGTACCAGCACGATATGCCCCCCGCGCGGCTGGACGAAACGCTCCGCGGAGTGGTGGAGGACTGCGTAAACTCCGTTGGCGCCGATCTGAACACGGCGTCGGCGCCGCTCCTTTCCTATGTCGCCGGGCTCAACGACACGGCGGCGAAGAATATCGTGACCTACCGCGAGGCGAACGGCGCGTACCCGTCGCGCGCCGCGCTCAAAAAGGTGCCGCGCATCGGGCCGAAGGCGTTTGAGCAGTGCGCGGGCTTCCTGCGCGTGACGCAGGGGAAAAACGTTCTTGACGCGACCGGCGTTCACCCGGAGTCTTACGTTGCGGCGGAAAAGCTGCTCGCCCTGTGCGGCTATACGGAGGCGGATGTGCGCGCGCACCGCGTCGGAGAGCTGCGTGAGCGCGTAAAGGCGCTCGGCGAGGAAAAAGCGGCGGCGCACTGCGGCGTCGGCGTGCCTACGCTCTCGGACATCGTGTCCGATCTGATGAAGCCCGGCCGCGACCCGCGCGACGAGCTGCCCGCGCCGCTGCTGCGCACCGATATTCTGGAGCTCAAGGATCTGAAGCCCGGCATGAAGCTGCGCGGCACGGTGCGCAATGTTGTGGACTTCGGCGCGTTCGTCGATATCGGCGTGCATCAGGACGGCCTTGTGCATATTTCGCGCCTTTCGGACAACTTTGTGCGAAAGCCCTCCGACGTCGTGCGCGTGGGCGACGTGGTGGATGTTACCGTCGTCGAGGTGGACGCGGCGAAAAAGCGCATCGCGCTTTCAATGCTCGCTGCCGACGTTGGCAGAAACTGACAGAAAAAAGTCAAAACTGTAACTTGCCCGAGCGCCCCGCGGCCCGTATACTTGATTTACATAAAAAACACTCTTTTCACTTATGTAAATCATGAAGGAGGCGCACCATGCGCATTACATACATCCGGCACAGCGCGTTTCTTGCGGAATGGGAGGATATTGTCTGTCTTTTTGACTATGCCGAGGGCGAGCTGCCGGAGATAGACCGCGATAAGCGCCTGTGCGTTTTCGCGAGCCACCATCATTCCGACCACTTCAATCCGGAGATATTTACCCGCTTTGCCGACTACCCGCGCCACACGTTCATTCTCTCGGACGATATACGCACCGTTCCTGCCGGGGAAAAGGCCCCGGTTGTCCGCACAGGGCCAGACTGCCGCCGCATCTTTCCGGGCGGAAAGAGGGGGGCGATGAGTGTTTCCACCATAGGCTCGACCGACTGCGGCGTTGCGTTCGTTGTAAACTACGCCGGAAAGACCGTATACCACGCGGGCGATCTCCACTGGTGGGCGTGGCCGGACGATACGCCGGAGGAGGAGCGCGATATGAAAAACCGCTACTTTGCCGAGATCGCCAAGCTCAACGGCGTCCGGCTGGATGCGGTGTTTCTTCCGCTCGACCCGCGTCTCGGCGCAAACTACTGGATGGGCTTTGACGCCATGATGCGCTCGGCGGACATCCGCAAGGCGTTCCCGATGCACATGTGGGAAAAGTATGAGTATATTTCCAAGTTCAAGGCGATGAGCGTAACGGAAGCCTACCGCGATAGGATCGCCGATATAACCGCGCCCAACCAGACATTCACGATCTGAAAGGAAGAAAAGCCATGCAGTTCAAAATGATCCATGAAAACTATAACGTCTGCGACCTTGCCGCCTCACTTGCGTTTTACGAGAAAGCGCTCGGCCTGCACGAAAAGCGGCGCAAGGAAGCCGCTGACGGCTCGTATATCATCGTGTATGTCGGCAACGACGCTTCCGACTTTGAACTCGAGCTCACGTGGCTGCGCGACCATCCGCAGGCCTACGACATCGGCGAGGAAGAATTCCATCTCGCGTTCCGTGCGGACGATTTTGCCGCGGCGCACGCGCTCCACAGCGAAATGGGCTGCATCTGCTTTGAAAACGCCGCCATGGGCATCTACTTCATTCAGGACCCGGACGGCTACTGGCTGGAGATCGTCCCGACAAGATAAAATCTCCCGGCGAACACGGAGAAAACGTATGATTTATTTAGAAGGAGAAAACGTACGATTTATTTAGAAACGGAGAGGCTGTCTCTTCGGAATCTGGAGCTATCCGATGCGGAAAGCATCAGCGGATACCGAAACGACGAGGCATGCCGACGGTATCAGCGGTGGGAAGCCTTCACGCTTCCGGATATCGAGGCGTATATTGAGAAGTTTCAAAGCGATGTTTTCCTGTCAGACAAGCAGGAACAGCACTTTGGGATTGCCCAAAGAAACAGCTTGGAGCTTGTAGGCGAACTGGCGTACTTTTATAAGCCGGGGGACTGTATCACGCTGGGTATCACCGTTGCCCCTCGTTTCCAGAGAAATGGATATGCCTGCGAAATGCTGCGCGAAGTGATCCGTTCCGTCCGGGAAAAGTATCCGACACTGGATATTGTGGCGCTGATCGACAAAGACAATCGGAAAAGCCTGTGCCTTTTTGAAAAGCTGGGTTTTCGGCAGGAGTGCTACGCGGATTCGATTGCCTCTTTTGTTTATGTGCTCTCTGCATAGGAAAAGTCCGCGGCGAAAATACCGCGGGCTTTTCCTATTTCGGAAACTGTGCTATACTGAAAAAAACACAGCAGGAGAATATTATGTCAACTAATACACTGTATCTCGGCTACCACGTATCCTCTGCCGGAGGGTATATGGCGATGGGGAAGCGCGCCGCGGCGCTCGGCGCGAACACGTTCGCCTTCTTCACGCGCAACCCACGCGGCGGCGCGGCGGCCAAGGTGGAGGAAGCGGACGTCGCGGCGTTCCGCGCGTGGGCGGCTGAACAGGGCTTCGGCCCGCTCGTGGCGCACTCGCCCTATACGCTCAACCCGTGCAGCGACAAGCCCTCGGTGCGCGACTTTGCCAAACGCGCCTTTACGGAAGATCTGGAGCGTATGGAGCTCACGCCCGGCTGCTTTTATAACTTCCACCCCGGCAGCCACGTCGGGCAGGGGACGGAGGCCGGGATCGAAATGATTGCGGAGCTTTTAAACGCGGTTCTCTCGCCGGACATGCACACAACGGTGCTTCTGGAGACGATGGCCGGAAAGGGCAGCGAGATCGGCGGAAAGTTTGAGGAGCTGCGCGAGATCATCGACCGCGTGGAGCTTAAAGACAAGCTCGGCGTCTGTCTCGACACGTGCCACATCTGGGACGGCGGCTACGATATCGTCTCCGACCCGGACGCGGTGTTTGCCGAGTTTGACGGCGTGATCGGTCTCGACCGGCTCAAGGCGGTACATCTCAACAACTCCCTCAACGGTCTCGGCAGCCATAAGGATCGCCATGCCAAAATTCTTGAGGGCGTTCTGCCGCCGGAGGCGCTGGTGCGCATCGTCTGCCACAAAGCCCTTGCCGGACGGCCGTTCATTCTCGAAACGCCGAATGACGATGCCGGGTACGCCGCGGAGATCGCGTGGCTGCGGGAACAGTGGGAGGCGCGCCATGAGTGATATCAAAGCTGTCCTCTGGGACGTGGACGGAACGCTTCTGGACTTCCTCGCCGCCGAGCGCGAGGCAATAAAGACTTGCTTTTCTCTCTTCGGTCTCGGCGAGTGTACCGATGAGATGATCGCGCAGTATTCCGCCATCAACGTCCGCTGGTGGCAGGCGCTCGAGCGCGGCGAGTATACGAAGCCGGAGATTCTTGTCGGGCGCTTTGCGGAGTTTTTCACCGCGCGCGGTATCGACACCGCCGTCGCCCCGGCGTTCAACGCGGAATACCAGCTCCGTCTCGGCGATACGATCGAGTTCTGCCCGCACGCGCTCGAAACCGTGCAGGCCCTCCGCGGCATAGCTGCGCAGTGCGCCGTGACGAACGGCACGAAGATCGCGCAGGACAAAAAGCTCGAGCGCTCGGGGCTTGATAAGCTGCTCGACCCGATCTTCATCTCCGAGGTCGTGGGGGCGGAAAAGCCGTCGCCGGCGTTCTTTGCCCCGGTGTTCGCGGCGTTTCCCGGCATAAAGCCGGAGGAGATGCTGATCGTCGGCGACTCGCTCACGAGTGATATCCGCGGCGGCGTCAACGCCGGAATACAGACTTGCTGGTATAACCCCCGCGGCCACGCCGCGCCGCCGGAGCTCCGCATCGACTACACGGTCTCGGATATCGCCGAGGTGCTGCAAATCGTAGAGAAAAGCGCGCGGTGAATGGTGAACTTTGTCCTATTGACTTTTTCGGGCAAAGTGGATAGAATCATCTGACTTTCAGAAGTCTTATCGGGAGGAAACACAGGTCTATGGAAACCGCAACGCTCGGAAAGGGCAAACTCTTCGGCCCGGCGAGCTTTTATAAAAAGGCGCTGCTCATCGCGCTGCCGGTCATGCTGCAGATGCTCATTCAGAACATGGTGTCGCTCATCGACAACTTCATGGTCTCGGGCCTCGGCGACGTGAAAATGTCCGGCGTCAATATCTCCGGGCAGATCCTTTTCGTATTCATGGTGCTGCTCAACACGATCTGCACCGCGGGCGGCATCTTCATGTCACAGTATTACGGCGCGGGCGATAAGCGCGGTATGCGTCAGGCGCTGAGCTTCAAAGCGGTGCTCGCGGCGGTGGCCATTGTGCTCTATCTTCTTGTGTGCATGGTGTTCCCGCGGCAGGTACTCTCGCTCATGGTCGTCGGCAACTCCCAGGCGGACGCCATATTGGACGAGGCCGTGAAGTACATGTTCCTCATGGGCTTCAACGGTATTCCCATGGCCATTTCCACGATCTGCTCGTCGTCCCTGCGCGAGATCGGCCGGGTGCGTACGCCGCTTTACATCTCCGTTATTGCCACGCTCGTCAACACGTTTTTCAACTGGGTGCTGATCTATGGCAATCTCGGCGCGCCGCGGCTCGAGGTACAGGGTGCGGCCATCGCCACGATCATCGCGCGTCTCACGGAAATGACGATGTTTCTCGTTTTCATTGCCGTCAAGCGCCCGCCGTTTTCCGCTACGCCGAAAGAGCTTGTGAGCGTAGATTTCCCGCTCTTCTTCCGCATGCTCAAAAAGGGCTCGATGGTGCTTGGCTCGGAAATGCTCTGGGTCATTTCCGAAACGGTCACGACCGCGCTTTACAATGGCCGCGGCGGCGCGGACGTCGTCTCCGGTATGGCGGCGAGCTTCGCCATCGCCAATCTCTTTTTCGTGGCGTTCAGCGGCATCACAACGGCGACCGGCGTTATCCTCGGCTCCACGCTCGGCAGCGGTGAGCTGGACAAGGCCCGGCAGGAAAAGCGCTGGCTTATGACGGCGGGGGTCGTGTTCGGGTTCTTTATGATCTTTGTCGGACTGCTCACCGTTCCGCTCATCCCGGTGGTGTTCGGCCATTTGAGCGCAAGCGCCCAGAGCATCACGCGGCGGATGATCGTGCTCATGTCGCTCTTTATGCCGCCGTGGGTGTATATCAATGTCCAGCTTGCCGTGTCCCGCGCCGGAGGCGATACCGCCATGGGCCTATGGGTGGACGCCACAACGACGCTTCTTATGATCATCCCCGGCATCTTCCTTGTAGCGCGCTACACGACGATCGGCCCGGTGGCCATGTACGGCATGGTCAAGGCCGTGGACTTCGTGAAAATCACCATCGCGCACTTCATGCTCAAGCGCGAGCGCTGGGTGCGCAATCTCACGGACATTGTCCAGCCGGTAAAAACAACGGAATGATCCGAAAATCAATAAAGGCTCCCTTCACGTTTTTTAAACGTGAAGGGAGCCTTTTTCCGTATTTACAGCGATTCCACGAACGCGGCGATGCGCGTGTCGATCTGTCCGGCGTCGAGTTGGGAGTAATCGGTTTCCAGCGCCATATACGGCACGCCCAAACTGCGGCAGAGCTCGCGGAGAGACCGGCCGAGATAGGTTACTCCTGCATTTTACCTCTTCGGCTTTTCCAGCCCGCGGCAAGCGATGGCCGCGCCGACGGCACAGACCGCCGCCGCGATCCATGCCGTTGCCGGAGCAGAAAGAACATCGAGCAGACGCCCGGAGATGAGACTTGCGAGCACGCCGCCTATGGTCGTCATGCTGAAGGCAAGGCTTTGCCCCTTGGCAGCGTCGTCGTAGGGGACGACGAGCGTGACATAGGCTACGATCGCGGGCGCGTACAGCGCATAGGACAGCACCTGAAGAGACTCCGCGGCAAAGAGCAGCGGGATGTTCGGCGCCGCGGCGATCGCGGCGGTCTTGAGCGCGAAGAAGATAAACGAAAACCGCAGCACGGCGGCGCAGCTCCTCCGACGGAAAATGCGCGAGAAGAACAGCATCGTCGGCACCTCGAGCGCGGTGAGGAACGCGGTGAGATAGCCGAGCGTCTTGATACCGCCGCCGGCGTGCTCCACAAAGTTGATGAGAAACGTGGACGTGGTGTTGTGCGAGAAAAAGAGGAGCGCCATTCCGGCGAGCAGCAGACAGAAGCGGGGACTCTCCCGCAGAAATACGCCGAGCGAACGGCCCTGCGGCGCCGGTGCGGCATGGCCGGAGAGCATCTTCCTGCGCAGCCGGAGGACGGAGCGCGAGAGCAGCGCGTTGGAAACGCCCTGCAGCGCGGTGACGGCAAGCCCGGCAATGGGGATGACGCGCACGCCAAAGCGCGTGACCCAAACGCCGAGCAGCATGGAAAGTACCATATATGCTGCCGACCCCATGCTGCGGGCAATGCCGTAGTTGACGGGGGATTCGTAATGCTCAAAATCGGCGCAGAGCTTCAGATTGAGCGTGTTCACCGCGAGAGTGAACGCCAGCAGCAGCGGATAGCACAGCGTCGTAACGATGCCGCGCGCCGGGAAAAACAGCAGAAGGAGGAAGAAAACCGCCTGAAGCGTCAGCACCGGCCAGAGCACATCCGCCGCGTTGAAGCGCGGAGAGGTGTCCACAAAGGAGGAGAGCCCTGTGCCGAGCAGAAAGCCGAGGACGCTGCCCAGCGCGAGCATGCTGCCGAGCTTTGTGTTGCTGTAGCCGAGAGCGCCGAGATAAACGGCGGCAAAGCTGCTGGAAAGGCAGAAGACCATCCAGAATCCCACTTGATTGAGCGAGTAATACACCGTGATCCGCTTCGTGCTCACGCCGCGCCTCCTTTCGCCGTTGACGGTGATTCCATTATTCACAAAGGACACGCCGGTGTCAAGTCTGCGTACCTGCACCGGCGTGCCGTAATGATTCGGATTTTTATTTCGCGGCGGCGTAGATCTTTTCGATATCCGCGGCGTACAGCCGGACAAGGCCGCCGATCCTGAGCGTGTCGTTCTGCGTGCATTTCACGGCCATTTCGTGTATCTGTGCCTCAGTAATGTCGCCAAGGCCGAGCTCGCGCAGATTCGACGGCATGCCGACCGAGCGGCAGAAGCTCTCGAACGCGGCGACGCCCGCGAGAGCGGTCTCCTCGGGGTTCGCGTAATTCATCTCGCAGCCCATGACTTCCACGGCAAAGCGCGTGTAGCGGGGGAGATTGGCGTGCATCACATACCGCGCCCAGCTGCCCCACACGGCGGCGAGACCGGCGCCGTGCGCCACATCGAACATACCGCCGAGCTCGTGCTCGATCTTGTGCGTCGCCCAGTCCTGCACCTTGCCGACGCCCATAAGATTGTTGTGGGAAAGGCTGCCCGCCCACATGAGCTCGGCGCGCGCGTCGTAGTCGTTCGGCTCAGCGAGCGCCTTTTTGGTGTTCGCCATTACGGTTTTGAGCAGCCCCTCGCTCATGCGGTCGAGAAGCTCGGTGTGCTCGGTGTTGGAGAAATAGCGCTCCATCGTGTGCATCATAATGTCCACGCCGCCGCTGGCGGTCTGATACGGGGGCAGCGTGCAGCTGAGCGCGGGGTTCATAATGGCAAAGCGCGGGCGGGAGCATTCGTAGTTGACACCCTTTTTGAGCCAGCCGTCCTCGTTGGTGATGACGCAGGAGTTGCTCGTCTCGCTGCCCGCGGCGGAGATCGTCAGCACCGCGCCGACGGGGGCGCACGCCTTCGCCGTAGCCTTGCCCATGAAGAGATCCCAGATATCAAATTCGGGATTGGCGAGCGCGTAGCCGATGGCCTTCGCCGTGTCGATCACGCTGCCGCCGCCGACGGCGAGCAGAAAGTCCGCGCCGGTCTCCTTTGCAAGAGCGATGCCCTCGCGCACGCGGCTGAGCCGGGGATTCGGCTGCACGCCGCCGAGCAGCTCGTAAGGGATACCCGCGGCCTTGAGCGAATCGGTGCAGCGGCCGAGCAGCCCCGAGCGCACGGCGCTGCCGCCGCCGTAAACGACGAGCGCGTGCGTGCCGCCGCATTCGCGGACAAGCTCACCGCAGCGGCTTTCGGTGTCGCGCCCGAAAACGACCTTCGTGGGAACGCAGTATTCAAAGTTCTGCATGATGAGTCCTTCCTTCCAGCGTATCTATGTAGGATTTTACGTCAAATGGGTCGAGCGGCGTATCGCGCCGCAGATAGAGCGGATGATGGGGGTGGCCCTTTACGGAGCGCTTGCCCGCCGTGAACCACTCCGCGCCAAGCTCCTCGCCGACGGCGATCATGTCCGAAACGCAGCGCGGGAGATACGGGCGCATTTCAATGATGTTGCCCCAGGCTGCCCACACCGCCGGGCGGCGGGGGAGAGAGGCTTCGAGAACGTACCGGAACGCCGCCATATTCTCCGCGTGCAGATGCTCATTGAGCGCGGCGTCCATGTCGTTCGGGCGCGTGGCGCGCTGGGCGTAGACATTGAACATGATAAAGCTGTCATACCCGTTTGAGAGCGCGATGCGCTGCACGCTCTGGAGCGTCGGGTCGAGGGCGTCCGGCGCGGCGGTCGATGGATTCACGCCGATGCAGATGAGCGGCTTTTCCCCGCGCGTGCCGAGAATGTATCGGTACTCGGTATAAAAATCCGGAACGTACAGCCAGCGCGCGGCGTCATAATCGCCGCGCTGTCCGCTCTTTTCCAGCGCCTCGCGGAACGGCAGCAGCTCGAGCGTATCGGTGTCGGCGGTCGGAATGTGCATGGAGAGGTCTCCTTATCTTTCGTTACTGCCGCAGCAGCGCGCGGCGCGCCTCGTGGTCAGGCATGACGGAGGCGATGAAGCGGTAAAAGGCCGCCGAGTGGTCGTGGTGACGGATGTGCGCGAGCTCGTGCACGACGACATAGTCGATCGCCTCCTCGGGGTACTGCATCAGCCGCCACGAAAAGCTGATCGCGTTCCTGCCGCTGCAGCTTCCAAAGCGGGTGCGCGCGCCGGTGATCGTCACGCGCGTCGGAGCCACGCCCATGAGCGCGGCATAGTGCTCGATCTTCGGCGGAAGAGTCATTTTGGCCTTTTCGATGAGCGCGCGGCGCTGCGCTTCGTCCGGTTCGGGGTGCGCGGCCTGCCGCGCCGCGAACCGCTCATGCTCGCGCGCGAGCCACGCGCTCTCCTTTTCCACGATCCGGCGGATCTCTGTCTCCGACGTGCAATACGGCGCGCGAACGACGAGCCGCCCGTCTTTATCGAGCCGCAGCCCGACGGTCCTCCGGTTTGCGCGGATGACGGTATAGCTTTCCATCAGTACCACGCCCACCCGAAGAGGAGAATTTTGATGAGCCATTGCCCGATAGTATAGTCGACCGTTACGGGGATCTCCTTCGTGACGAACCCGTCGCCGGAAACGCAGGTGAGAACGGTCTCGCCGCGCGCGCAGGCGCGCACCTCGCCGGTCGAGGGATCGACCGAGGCAATGTTGATGTTCGTGTACCAGCGGACGGTCTTGTCGGAAGCGTCCTCCGGCGTGATCACGGCTTCGAGCGTCACGGTGTCCTTATAGTGCAGCGTGAGCGCGTCCGGCAGTCCCTCTATGCCGCTCGCGGCGACGAGCATGGGGATGCTCTCCTCGCCGAGCAGCACACCGCAGTCAGCGCAGAAGCGCTGGCGCAGCCCCTCGCGGTCATAGGTTGGCGCGGTGACGGTCATCCAATCGCCGGAAACGTGCTTCGGCACGGCGCGTTTTTCCATTTCCGCGCCGCAGAGCGCGCAGCGGAGCGTTTCCTCGCCGTCTTCGGTCTCAGTAGGCGCTTTCGCTTCCGTCCACTCGCCGGGGGTGTGCTGCGGCGGCGTGAACGTGTCGCGGTACGAATAGCCGCACACGGCGCAGGTGTGCTCGGTATAGCCGAAGGTATCGCAGTTCCCGGTGACCACCGTGTCGGTGTAGGACGGTTCAGCGCATTTTTCCGGCTTTACGGCGGCGGAGTAATCGAAGATCTCATTCCGCTGAAAATCGGCGGTGCATTCGGTGATGTTCGTCCAGGTGAGAAACTCTCCGGCAAACGCTTCGCAGTAGGCGCGCCGGTCGGCGTTGTCCTCGAAAAACGTGATCCTGCCGGTCACGGCGCAGCCGGAGATCGTGCCGATGTCCACGGTCTTGTCGTACTGATAGAACATACCGACAAGTCCGCCGTTGTGCGCATAGCCGCGGCAGGCGGCGTAGCCGTCGATCGCGGCGGTGCAGCCGGTGAGCGCCGCGTTGCCGCAGGAGAGAATGCCGCCGAGAAACTCCTCGCAGCGGAGCGACGCAATGCTCTCATCGGAGAAAACGAGTGTGGAATCCGCGGAGCAGTTCGTATACGTTCCGCCGCCGAAGCCGACGAGCCCGCCGATACCGGCGATGCAGCGGTCGTGCTCATCGGCGGGTTCGCGCTGGCATGTCTCCGTGAGATCGATGCGGGCATCAAAAACGGAGACGTTTTCGAGCACCGTTTCAGGCGAAGCAAAGCCCGCGAGCGTTCCGGCGAACACATTCTCCGGCGTCTCCACGGCGATGCTCACGCCGCGCAGCGAAAGATCACGGACCGAAGCGCCGCTGAGCACGGAGAAAAAGCCCGTGAGCGCGGTGTCGTAGGTCTTGTCGTTCCCGTCCACCGTCTCGGCGCGGTCTGCGCCGAGCGAGGTGACCGTGAGATTGTAAATGGTATGTCCACCGCCGTCGAGCGTGCCGGAAAAGGCGATCGGCTGCCAGTCCACGCCGGTCATGTCGATGTCGGCGGTGAGAACAAAGTCGCCGTCCGGCGTCTCGCGCAGGAGCGAAAGCTCATCCGCAGAGGATATTTCGCAGGGCGCGTCCGCCGCCGCAGCGGGGCAGAGCGCGAGCAGAAGCACGGCGCAAAGCGCGCCGGAAAGAAAGCGTTTAATGTTCATACGATGCCTCCTGTAATGCTGTCTAAGTATAGCACGCGCGTCAAATGTTTTGCAACTGCCGCCGCTATGCGATATAATGAAAAACCAGTAGGGACGGGGCTTCGCTCCGCCCGCGGACGATCGCATCTTTTTTATGGAGTTATGCAGACATGAAATACTATTTCGCCCCCATGGAGGGGATCACGACGCACGTTTTCCGCGCGGTCCATTCGCGCCGTTTTCCCGGTGCGGACCGGTACTATACGCCGTTTTTCTCCCCAACGTCCGACCATCTCTTTACGCCGCGGGAGCTGCGCGAGCTGACGCCGGAGACGCCCTGCGCCGCGCCGGTCGTGCCGCAGATCCTCTCCAAGTGCGCCGCGGACATCGTCTGGGCCGCCGAGGGGCTGCAAGACATGGGATATACGGTCTTTAACCTCAATCTCGGCTGCCCGTCGGCGACCGTGACGGCAAAAGGCAAGGGCGCGGGGCTTCTGCAAAAGCCGGACGCGCTCGACACGCTGCTCGCAGATGTGTTTGCCGCCTCGCCCATTGCCGTGTCGCTCAAAAGCCGCATCGGGTATCTTGCGCCGGAGGAATTTCCGCGCCTTCTGTCGATCTACCGGCAATATGACGCGCAGGAGCTCATCCTCCATCCGCGCACGCGAAAGGAAATGTATTCCGGCGCGGTGCATATGGACGCCTTCGCGCTCGCCGCGGCGGGAAGCCCGTTCCCAGTCGTATACAACGGCGATCTCTTCACTGCGGAGGACATCCGCACGTTTGAAGCCGCCCACCCGGAAACGGAGGCGGTCATGCTCGGCCGCGGCGCGGCGGCCGACCCCGCGCTGTTCCGCCGTCTGCGCGGCGGCGCGGCGGCCTCCCGCGAGGAGCTGCGGCAGTTCCACGAGGAGCTGTACGAGGCGTACCGCGCCGAGCTCGGCGGCGTGAACGCCATGCGGAAAATGAAGGAGCTCTGGCACTATCTCGCAACGCTTTTCATCGGCGGGGACGAGCTCGCCAAAAAGATCGCCCGCACGAAGGACGTCTATAAATTCAATGACTACGTCTCCGAAGCGCTCTCCAACCTGCCGCTCCGGAGCGGGGAATAGAAATCCAAAAGCTGCCGCGAACGAAAGCCACGGCAGCTTTTTTCAGAAAATATGAAACCTTTTGCTCCGCTTTTGCGACTTTAGGAGTGTAAGGAGGTGGGAAGCATGAACGACGCGGGCATCATCGATCTCTATTGGCAGCGCTCCGAGCGTGCCATCCCGGAAACGGAGAATGCCTATGGGCGGTATTGCCACACGGTGGCGTATAATCTCCTGCGGAATGCCGAGGACGCGGAGGAGAGCGTGAACGATACGTGGCTCGCGGCCTGGAACGCCATGCCGCCGGAGCGCCCGAACAGCCTGAAGGCGTTTCTCGGCCGGATCACGCGCAATATTTCCGTAACACGCCTGCGCCGCAGCGGAAGCCAAAAGCGCGGCGGCGGAGAAGCGAGCCTTGCGATCGACGAGCTCTCCGAGTGCCTGCCGGGAGGGAGCGACCCGGCGCGGACGGCGGAAAACCGCGAGCTTCTCCGGAGCATCGATGCGTTCCTCTCATTGCTTCCCAAACGTGAGCGGGTCATTTTCCTCGGACGGTACTTCTACGCGCTGACCGCCGAGGAGATCGCCGCGCGGCTCGGCATGAAGACCGCGGCGGTGAAAACCTCGCTGTACCGGACGCGGAAACGCCTGGCGCAAAAGCTGGAAGAGGAGGGATATTGAATGAACGGCGGAGATATTCTGTTTGACGCGCTGAACGGCGTATCCGACCGCTATGTTCTGGAAGCGGGGGATTTGCTCCGGATCGGCGAGGAAAAGCCGCACGGACGCGGAAAGGCAAAGCTCTGGAAAACGGCGCTGCTTGCCGCGGCGCTCGCGCTGCTGCTCGCCGCTGCGGCTTATGCGGCGGGGCTTTTGCACTGGAAGGATCAGACATATTCCATTGAGGGAACGAACCGCGTTATCGTTGTGCCGAACGGACTGCGCGGCACAAAAACATACGAAGGCACCGCCGCATGGTGGACGTGGGCCGCGGCGCAGCGGAAGATCTGGACGGAACCCGACTGGAGTTTCACGCAAGGGGACGACGCTCTGCGCAAAACCTGCGAGACATACCGGGCGACGACACCGGAGGCCGCGGCAAAGCTGCGGGAGATCGCGGAGACCTACGGTCTTGAGCTTTATTCCGAGAGCTTCCCTCTGACCGGACGAGACGAGCTGTATGACCGCAGCGGCATGCAGCCGTATGTAAAAGACGGTACCGACGAGCTGCAAAGCGGGTATATTTTTCCGGACGGCTCCTTTTATGCGGAGGGCTGTCTGGCGTTCGGAGAGACGCGGCTTCCCGTGACGCTCCAACGCGTCTCGACCGGGGCGCTCTATCCCTTCGGCTTCCCTGCGCCCGCGGCGGAGTATACCGAGCGGGAATACCGAAGCGCACTCGGGCAGAGCGTGAATCTTGTCCTGTGGGAGAATGGGAGGCTGGAGATCTGGTATCTCTCCGAGGACGGCGAAATGTTCGCGGCGTTGCGCATGTACGAGTTTGACCGGCCGACGGCGCGGAAAATGCGCGCGCTCGGCGCGGAGAATGCCGGGGAGCTTGCGGAATTTCTTGCCGATCACATCGATTTCTCCGCGGTCTGCGAAAATAACGGCGCAGCGCGCTCTCTTGTGGAAAGAGCGCGTGTGTCGTACGACCCGGACGCGGCGGCGCGGCTGGAAGCGTTTTATAAGAGCTGCGCTTTCCGCGCGGCACGGGAGTTTCAGAGCTTCTTTACGGAGAATTTTTACGGCGCGTGCTTCACCGGTGTGTACGGGCAGAGCGGCTACGAGGACATCAGCGCAAAGCTCTCGGAGCTTGCGGAGCGGTACGGCCTTCAGTATGCCAGTGCTAAAACGAAGGAAGAAAACAAGGTCATCTACGATAACGGCGCGTTCTACGAGGAACGACCCAAGCCGGAGGCAGTGGGCAGCGGAAAATGGCTCGTACATTACATCCCAAAGACCGCCCTGTACACCCGCATGACGCACTACACGGATTTTGCCGAGTATCGGAGAGTGTGGAGCTGCGAAACGGCATCGGGGCAGAGCATTGTGTGCGCGACGGACGGGCCGGAGAAGATCAGCGGAAGCTACCTCTTTTATGAAACGGACAGCGCTTATGTTCTTGTCAACGTCGGCGTGAGCGACGCCTCGCTTATGGAGAAAGCTGCCGAGACGATCGACTGGACGGCGTTTGATAAGGAAGGAGACGGGAAATGAAACGGATCATCGTTTTTCTGCTGGTGGCGGCGCTGCTGCTCGGCGGTTGCGGCACGCGGACGCCGGAGGCGGAAACATCAGAAACACCGAACGCAAGTGCCGCCGCGCCGAACACGGAAATTCGCGACTGGTCGGAGCCGAACGCGGTGGACGACAGCTACTCTTTTCAGCACGACCCAACGGCGTATTATGAGCAGACCGGCGACGATTCCGGCCTCTACGGCTTGATAACGAAAACCTGCCTTCCGGAATATGTGGATCGCTGGGTAGACGGTGGGGAGATTTTGTGGACGGAGTTTCATGGCCTGAGCAGCGGCGGAAACCAGAGCGGCACTTATTACGGCTGGATCGCCTTTACTGGTATGCCGAAAACCGAACTCGGCTGGCGCACGGCGGACTTCAACGGGACTAAATGCTACTGCCGCAGTATCTTTATCCGTGAACTGCCCAACGGGGACAATACATACACCATTGTTGCGGCCAAAAGCTGGCCCATGGACGTTGTCCTTGTCAACGATACCGTCGCCGCCATTGGGATCGAAGACCTGTTTTCCGGCCGCGCCCTTCCGACGCTCGCGAGCGCGGAGCTGTACGTTCCGCAACTCGGAAAAAGCTTTGTTATGACGGAGGAGACGGCGCTCCGCTCGCTCGAAAAGGCGCTCTCCAAGGAGGCGGACACCGTGCACATAACTCCCACGGGAGCCGATTTCGGCGAACAGGAAACCCTCTGCCCGCTCTACCTGCGCTTTGCCGACGGGAGACGCGCGCTTCTCTTCACCGCCGGGGACGGCGCGGACGGCTGTGCCGACGGGTCGCTGCTGCCGTGCGCGGTGTTCGGCGCGGAAAGCGTATTCGAGCGCTTCAGCGTGCCGATGGACGCGGCAGGCTATACCCATAACACCGACGGCACTACCACCGTGACCAATTCGGTGGGCGGCGGTGCTTCCGACGGCATGACGAGCACGGCACGCTACGACGTCCAGGGACGGTTGGTGTATTGGGAACGGGCTTGGACGTGGGCCAATCGGGACGATACGGATGTCCATATCGAGACGGTTTCCTACCGCGAGGACGGAAAAATCGCTTCCACATTGGGCCGCTCGCATTTCGGCCAGAGCGACGAATATACAACGCTCACAACGTATGTCTACAATGAGCGCGGCGATCTCACGCGCATCAACGTGGAATACGATCCGACGGATATTTTCGGCCCCGGATACTACCGGGAGCTGCGCTACGATGAGCAGAACCGCCTCGTCGCCTATGTGTTCCACTATGCCGACGGCAGGGAAGGCCTCCCGAGCGGCAACACCTATTTCTGGTACACAGAGGACGGGCAGCGCTGCTACTACCATGTGGACACGAACGGTAACCTTGTCGGCGGGCCGGACGGCACCTCGGGCGACAACCCTCTCCGCAAGTAAAGCAGACAGCTCTAAAACTAAAAGACAGAGCCTACGGCTCCCCATGGGCCGCAGGCTCTGTTTCTGTCATTTATTCTTCTTTCAGTGCTTCGCGCACGGGCTGCCACGCATCGATAAGCGCATCGAGTGAGCGCGCGGCGTTCGCGGGGCTCGTGGAGGGAAGGACGGTGTCCTCCCGCCCTGTGAGCGGGTAGATATACTTCCGGTACAGCCGGTGGGCCGTTCCGCCGTTCGTGAAGATCTGCCGGATGGAGGTCGTTTCCAGAATGGGCGTAAGGTCGTTCGGCACAGCGTTCCGGATGGAGGCGTCGGACGAACCCGCAATATCGCACGAGGCGATCACATCCCAGAGCGCAATGTGATTCGCCAGAAGAAATGCGCGCTTTTCCTCCACCGTCTGCGGCACGTCCGCGCTGAGCAGCGCCGCCATTACCCGCCAGAAGCGGTTTTGCGGATGCCCGTAAAAGAACATCTGCTCGCGGGACTTTACCGAGGGAAACGAGCCGAGGATCAGAATGCGCGAATCCGGCGCATAGATCGCCGGGAAGGGATGGCGCAGCGATTCCATTTCCATTTTAATCACCTCCGGCGCGGCCATTATCCATAAGAGTATATAACCGCACCGGCGCCTTTGCAAGAGAAATGCTTTAGCCGTGCCCCTCGGCGGCGATCATGCGCATGGCGCTGCTCGGCGCTTCCGGCTGCGGCAAGAGCGTAACGCTCAAATGCATTGCCGGGATCATGACGCCGGACAGGGGACACATCATCCTCGACGGCGAAACGCTCTTCGCAGCGAAAAGCACATCAATCTCCCGCCGCAGAAGCGGCGGGTAGGGTATCTCTTCCAGCAGTACGCTCTCTTTCCGAACATGACGGTGCTGCGGAACATCCGGTGCGGCATCCGCTCCGGCAGCCGTGCCGAAAAGCGCCGCCGCGCGTAAGAGTACCGGAAAACGCGGCCCCCGGCGAGAGAACGACCGCAGCGTTCAACATCCTTGCGGACAAATGCCTGTGCTACAAGTGAAAGTGAAATAGCAAGAGGGACGGTTTTCGCTGATATATTCGCGAATCGAGCGTTTACACCTTCAGTATGAAATGGCTTTTATGAAAGTCCAGAAGTCCTTCGCTGCGCATTTTGCCAAGTTCCAGCGATAGACCGCTGCGCTCCACCGCAAGGTAATCCGCGAGCTGCTGGCGGGAAAAGGGAATGTCAAATTCATACGTCCCGAGCCGCTGCGCCTCGGCGGAGAAGTAGGACATCAGCTTGGCGCGCGTTGTGCGCTGCCCCATATGCGTGAGCTTTTCGCCGAAGCGCAGGTTTTTCTCGGCAAGCTCGCCGAGAAGATTCCGGATGATGCGGCTGTGATGCTCGCAGGCGGACGGACACACATTCAAAACGCGCTTTACGTTCAGGAACATTGCCGTGACGGGCGTTTCGGCGAGCACGCTTACATTCAGCAGCGAGCCGGGCGCACAGGCATACGCGGCGGCAAACGTCTGTCCCGGCCCCGCTTTGGAGAGAATGTTGCGGTTGCCCCAAATATCCTCCTGCACGACAAGAACACTGCCCGAGAGCACAAGACCGATCGACTCGGCCGTATCACCGGTGCGGAGCAGAAAGGTGTCCTTCGGAAAGCGTTCTTCTCTCGTCTCCAGACAGGAGAGCATGGCCGCAAGCTCCGTCTCGGAAATGCCCGAAAAAAGCGAAGATGACCGGATAACTGGCAAAAATTCTTTCATAAAAACTTCTTTCGTTGAAAATTCAACCGACTTGTTGAAAGTATTATACTACAATCCAGACGTAAAACACAAGGAGGGCACAAAAATGAAAAGAAGGATCATTGAGATCGACCGGGATAAATGCAACGGCTGCGGCGCGTGTGCCGCAGCGTGCCACGAGGGGGCTATCGCTATGGTAAACGGCAAGGCGCAGCTCATGCGCGACGATTACTGCGACGGTCTGGGCGACTGCCTGCCCGCCTGTCCCACCGGCGCGATCTCCTTCGTAGAGCGTGAAGCCGCCGCTTACGATGAGCAGGCGGTGCTCGCCAATAAGCAGAAAAAGATGCAGCAGCAGGGGATGAGTCTTCACGGCGGCTGCCCCGGAACGCGGATGAGAACCTTCCGGCACGAGGCGGCACCCGACACCGAGCCTGCCCCGTCTGCGGCGCAGAGCCGCCTTTCCCAGTGGCCGGTGCAGATCAAGCTCGTACCGGTGCGTGCGCCGTTTTTCAATGGGGCCAAGCTGCTCATCGCCGCGGACTGCACGGCGTATGCCTATGCCGCCTTTCACGAGCGGTTTATCAAGGGACACATCACCCTTGTGGGCTGCCCGAAGCTCGACAGCGTGGACTATTCCGAAAAGCTCACCGAGATCATCCGGAGCAATGATATAAAAAGCGTGACCGTTGTCCGCATGGAGGTCCCCTGCTGCGGCGGACTGGAGCACGCGGCGAAGACCGCCTTGCAGCAGAGCGGAAAATTCATCCCGTGGCAGGTCGTGACGATCTCCACGGACGGCAGGATCCTTGACTGAGAGATGGATAAAGGGGGGCAGGTTGCATGAATATCACTTATACACAGAACGGCGATTATCTTATCCCGAACATCGTTATCCGCAAGACCAAGCCCCTCGGACACTACGGCAGACTTCGCAAGGCGTATCTGGAAATGCACCGCCCGATACTGTTCAATGAGC
>ERZ1673730.1236-NODE-1236-length-20287-cov-5.767546_pt1 | contig 20287 bp, 17 predicted proteins | sample MGYA00580200_ERZ1673730 | MGnify/ENA primary metagenome ERZ1673730 (study PRJEB41218, sample SAMN15661761) | gut metagenome | host: Homo sapiens | place: Canada: London | collected 2015-08-20/2019-03-30 | study: EMG produced TPA metagenomics assembly of...
ATACGTTTTTTATTTTGCCGTTGCCGGGCGACTGTACGGTCTTATCCGCCGTATTGGATACTGTCAGCAGCATGCCGTCATCGCTGCTTTGATATGTGGCGCCGCTTATGTTGAGACTGAGCCGCGAGTCACGGGAAAATACCTGCATTATACCGGGCAACTCTACAAAACGCAGCTTGCCGAGGTATTCGCCGCCTATATTCTCTGCCTTTTCAGTAAGGTTTGCGGCAGTCTGCGCAAGATCCTCCCCCTTGTAAATTGTTTTTGCCACCAGCGCCAGTCCGCATAGAAGCAGGCATATGCCCATTTTTACCAGCATAGAACCTCCGGCGCTATAATCCTCATACCTCTCCGCGGCCCTTCTGTACCGTCTCTCCGGGCGGCTGAAATACCGTGTCGTATACTTGCGATTTCTTCCTCTGCCGTATTCGTATGATCTGAAATCCTTATGATCGATTCTTTCAGCCATAAAAAAACCTCCTCTTTAATGCACATTTGATTATATGTGCGAAAAGGGAGGAAAATTTACTTAATATGCTCGTCCATCATCGCTTCTTGCTTTGGCGCCGCATCCATACGTTCTCCACAATGCCCACACCTATAAGGTTCGTTAATAGATTTGAGCCTCCGTAGCTTATGAATGGAAGCGGTATGCCGGTAACAGGCATAAGGCCTATAGTCATGCCGATATTCTCAAATACGTGGGCCGTAAACATGCCTGCAACGCCTACTACGAGGCATGTGCCGAAGGAGTCTTTAGTTCGCATGGCAATATATATCCAACGGAATATTAGCGCAAAGAACAGGCAGATTATTATTGTGCCTCCCACAAACCCAAGACCTTCAACTATTCCCGCAAAAATGAAGTCGGTATGCCTCTCCGGAACGAACCTCAGCTGAGCAAGGGTTCCTTCGGAGAAAAAACCCTTTCCCGTAAGCTGACCCGATCCTATGGCTATTTTGGACTGGGCCACGTTGTAGCCGGAGTTTTGCAGATCGGACTCCGGGTTGATGAAAACGTCGATGCGCTCGCGCTGCGAATCGCTCAAAACGAAGTAATATGCCAGCGGCATACACACCGCCAGTCCGCCTGCCGCGGTGAGTATGTATCCCCAGGATATCCTGCCTATGAAGTATATAAATACCATTATGCAGATAAAAACGAAGGCCGTGCCGAAGTCAGGCTGCATCATTACAAGGACCGTAGGAACAGCACAGTACATAGTGGTCTTTATTATATACCCCAGTCCCCTGAATTTGCCTTCTTTGTCCATGCAGTCGCTAACGTATTTTGAAAGTGTGACTATTATGCTTATTTTGCACAACTCGCCGGGCTGTAACGCCCTGTCGATGAAATCCAGTTTGAACCAGCCTGCTATACCGCGGGTTTTGCCTGCGGCGAATATCATGATGAGCAGCACCAGGTTTGCTGCGTAGACGTATTTGATAAGAAACTTAAATACTTTATAGTCCACTACCATGAAAACCAGCATGGCGGCGAAACCTATCATGAAGTTGACCAGCTGCTTTTTGACGTAGTACAGGTTAAGCTTGTCCAGATAGTCGGCTATGCTGGCTTCAGTGCCGTCAAAAGGGTCGGCCATGATGCTGGCGATGCTTGTAAGCCCTATGATAAACAGGGTCAGGACCAACAGTATGGTTATCCAGTCTATTTTTTTGAGCAGGTCTTTATCGAACATTTACTCTACGTCAAACAGCTCCTTGACTTCGTTATATATGGCTTTGTACTTGTCGATGGTATCGCCGTATGCGATGGGACGGTTTACTGTTACCTTTTTTGCGGTATCCTCGCCCTGCATGAGCCTGTCCAGCATCATGGTTGCGGTAGCAGCCGCATCGTAATACGGCTCTATACAAAGGCCGTATATGTCGTTATCCTTAAACAGCTCCAGGTTTTCATCACTTAGGCCGCAGCCGAAGGCCGTTATGGATATCTGCTTGAGCAGCGCCGGATTCGGTGTGGGCGCGGCAGGATCCGCCGCTGACCCCGGCGCCGGCGTTGCCTCCGCCTCTTTGCTTTTCGTTTTCTTCTCTGCGGCCTTTTCGGCGGCCTCTATCTCCTTGAATGCGGCTATCGCCTTGCTGCGGGCCTTGACCGCGACAGGCACAGACTGTGCATCGCAGGCGTAAAGCCCCTTTACATCCCGGTTATTCAGAAAATAATCCGAAAGCTCGTCTATTGCCCCGCCGTCATCCAAGCCGGGGGTCCTGTTTAGGCTTACGGCCTCAAACTGAGGATAGTATTCCTTTACAGCGGCGTCAAATGCCGCAAAGCAGCCGCCCGCATCGCTCCCATATACAAGTATCCTGCCCGACTTCAGCCCGCGCTCGGTCAGCCTCTCCGCTATGCCGCGGGCCAGCTCCTCAATATATTCAGAGCCGTCTGCCACCACGTTTACGTCTGCCTCGTCCCCGTTGTAGGCCTCGTACGGGCATACGACATACAATCCGGCGTCGTGGGCGCGCCTTACCGCCTCGGTGTAGCTTCCGGGTATGAGCAGCCCGGTGCAGCCGTCATCGACCGCCTTTTGCACCGTAGCCGATGCATCCCCCTTCACCCTATAAAGCTTTGCGGGATAGCCGAGGTTTTCTACCGTATGCAAAAAGCCGTGCATCATCATGTACCCGCTCATGCTGCCATCGTCCTGTATTATCATGCCCATGAGCCTTATACCGCCGTCATTGGCGGATTCGGCAGCATTTTCAGTGCCTGCGCTTTCAGGCGGAGATGAAACCTGTTGGGGTTCTTCCTTGCCGCAGCCCCATAGAAGCAGCATTAGCACAAGCATTATGGGGAATATCTTCTTCACCTCAGCGCCCTCCTTTCAGCCGCGGCAAACAGTCGCGGACCGCGCACGTCTAATTTTACATTAAACCCCACGCGCAGTCAGCATAAACGCTGCTTTGTTCACAAAAACGTCAGATTATGTAGCACGCTTTCTTCTTTGGCGCGGCGTCCAGCTCCTTCTTTTTCGCGTCATAGCCATGCTTGCCGAGAAGCGCATAGGTGGCGTTCTTGCCCTCTTCAACGCCGGGTTGATCGAAGGCATTGATACCCAACAGCTCACCCGCAAAGGCGGTCTCAAGCTGGAATAAGAATAGCAGCTGACCAACAGTGAAAGCGTTCACCTCCGGCAGCGTCACCGTGCAGTTCATGTGCCCGCTCTTCTGTACTGCGTATTCCGTTGCGAACTGTTCGCATTTGATAAGCTCATTGAAGGTATGGCCGCTTAAAAAAGCGACGTCGGGTATGTTGTCGTAGGCATGGGGTATCTCCACGGTGCTCCTGTACTTATCTACCCCTATGAAGGTTATTACCTTATCGAAGGGGCCTTCGGTATAGAGCTGCACCTGAGAATGCTGGTCTGTGACGCCGAGAGACTTAACGGGGGTCTGGCCGGTATGGGCGGCGCTGCCGTCAGTGTGTACAGCCTTGCCAAGGGACTCTGCCCAGAGCTGTGCGAACCAGTCAGCCATATACTTAAGAGAATCGGCATAGGGCATCATGACGTTTATGTTGCAGCCCTTTTCAACTGCCTTCATTTGCAATGCAGCCATCGTGTAGGCGGGATTATGCCATATGTCGTGCGTGCGGCACAGCTCATCCATATAGGCGGCGCCGGCAAGGAGCTCCTCGATATCTATACCGCATACCGCGGCGGCCAGGAGGCCCACGGGACAAAGCTCGCTGAACCTTCCGCCTACGCCGTCAGGCACATAGAATGTATCGAGGCCGAATTCCCTTGATATCTTTATGAGATTGCCCTTGCTGTGGTCGGTGGTAGCTACAATGTGCTCGGTCCAGCCGTCCCCCAGCTTTTCCCTCAGTATGGTTGTAACGAGTAAAAGCTGAGACATGGTTTCGGAGGTGCTGCCGGACTTGGTTATAACGTTGAACATGGTACGCTCTACATCTATGACTTCGAACAGAGACTCCATTCTTTCGGGATCTATGTTGTCCTCTATAAAGAGCCTTGGGCCTCCGCGCCTCTCCCTGGGAAGGTCGTTGTAGCGGAGATGGCACAGGGCCTGATGGACGGCTATGGGACCGAGGGCGCTTCCGCCTATGCCCAGCACTACGAAATCGTCGAAGTTATCACGGATATCCTTCGCCTTGACGTTTATGGCCTTAACTACTTCGTCCTGGTTGAAGGGCAGCTCTCTCCACTTCATGCTTCCGCGCTTTTCATCCATGGCCCTTGCCGCCGCCTCATATGCCGCCGCGTTTGCCTCGAGCTCATCAGGGGTTATGCCGCCCTTGACGAAGCCGCTCATCATATTGTTGAAATCCACACGAAGTCTCATTTCCTTCTTAAAGGCCTCACAAGCAAAGCGCTTCATAAAAAATACCTCCATATGTAAAAATATAATTGCATACAAATATAACAAACTTATTTTAATTATAACACATAATTGCCGGACGCGCGCATAAATTTAAGCTGCGGGGTGGCTGATTTGATAATTAAGCATAAAAAAGGCGATATATTTCCAATATTTGCTGTGTTGCTCGGAATTTTCGGAGCCGGGGCGTTCTTTCTGAGCAGTATGGGAATGCAAAACCGGGGCGGACTGAGCATTCGCGTCGTAGACGCTTACGATCTTACGCCGGTAAAAAACGCCGACATAATAATACCCTCTGCGGATATCTTTGCAGAGACTGACTCATCGGGCCTTGCGGCAGTGACGCTTCCCATAATAAAAAACGGCCCCCAGGAAAGGGCGCTGGGCCAGTCATGGGGCGAGTGTACCATTATCGCCAGCTGCTCCGGCTACCGGCCTACAGTGATGCTGTATGCGCACGTATACAAGGATAAGCTGCGCAGAGCCGTTATATATCTTTTTCCCGAGGATAAGGACGGAGATGAGATAATAACCGTCGTAGAACCTCCCGATGAAGAATGGATAAAGGCGCTGGTTGAGAAATACTTGAACTGATGCTATAATCCCTGTATGATTGCTAAGGAAAAGAGCCCTGAGGGCATTAAAAAACCGATATTGGTCAAGCTGCCGTTTCTGCTGCTCATACCTCTGGGCCTATGGCTTCCGTCGCTGGCCTCAATGCACCCGCTGACCGTGGAGAGGTTGTACAGTCGCGGCATATACCCCTATATAAGCAGAGCGCTGGGAGGCTTCACAGCGCTGCTCGGCTTTTCCGTCGCGGAGTTTTTCGTGTATTTTGTTATACTCGGTGTGCTCATAGCGGTAATAGCAAACGTCGTAGGGCTTATAAGGCGGAAAAAGTCACCTGCCGCTTTTCTGTCTTTCCTGCTTTCCCTCGCCATATTTGCAGGCGTGATGCTGAACCTGTTTTATATTCTTTGGGGCTTTAACTATTCCCGGCCTACGCTTTACCAGCTTGCGGGCCTCGAGGTAAAGGCCAGGCCGGATGAGGAGCTTCAAGCGCTTTGCCATAAGCTCTCGGCAGACGCAAACGAGCTCAGGAGAAGCGTTCCAGAGGACGAAAACCGCGTATTCCACATATCGGACTACAGGAAGTATTTCGATAAAATACCGGCCGCATATGAAAGGCTCAGTCAGAGCAATCCCCTTTTTGCAGGCAGGGTTTATCCCGCAAAGGGAGTGATGGCCTCCGAAGGAATGTCATGGGCGGGGATATGCGGCATTTTCATGCCGTTTACCGCAGAGGCGAATGTAAACACACATCAGCCCTCGCTCCTGCTCCTTTCCAGCGCGGCTCACGAAAACGCCCATTCCTTAGGCTTTGCCCGCGAGGACGAGGCTAACTTCATAGCCTATCTCGCCTGCATGAGCTCGGAGGATCCTTCTATAAGATATTCCGGAGCGATGCTCGCGCTGATAAACTGCGGCAATGCTCTGTATAAAAGCTCCCCGGACAAGGCGGCGGCGCTGAGGGAGACTTACAGCGACGCCGTGATCCGGGATATTGCGGCATATAATCAATACTGGGAGGGATACGAAGGTCAGGTCGAGGAGGCGTTCGACAGCATAAACGACAGCTATCTGAAATTCAACCTTCAGAAAAGCGGCGTAAAGAGCTATGGCATGATGGTAGACCTCATGCTCGCCTACTATGATCTTCGATCGGATCAGTAGCCCAGTTTTATGGCCTTTTTGAGCAGCTGCCCTGCAAGGGGAGCCGCTGCGCTTGCACCGCCGCCAGCCTGCTCAAGTATCACAGTAACGGCAAGCGGATGCTCGTCATCAGCAACAAAGCCCGTAAACCAGGAGTGGGTCTTTACGCTCTTGTTTGAGGATACCTCGGCGCTTCCCGTCTTGCCGCCTACCTGATAGCTCTCCAGCGCGGCCTTCCTGCCGGTACCGTGATTTACAGTTCCGAACATGGCATTTTGCATTATTTCGGATTCTGCGGCCGTGAGCACAGTCTTATAGACCCGGCTCCCGGCCGTTAATTTTACCCTGTTGTTGCCGTCCGCTACCCTGCTCAAAAGCCTCGGCTCCATCATTACGCCGCCATTGGCTATGGCCGCGGTCAGCATGCAGGTCTGCATGGGGGTCATAAGGTCCTTATACTGGCCTATGCCCGACCATGCCACCTCCAGATCCGTACTGCCCTTCTCAAATGAGCTTGAATAAAGCATCATATCGTTGAACAGGAATTCGTCGCCTATGCCCAGCTCCTTTGCGACTGTGGCGAGCCGTGCCGGCCCCAGCTCCATCGCAAGCTTTGCGAAGGTGTTGTTGCAGGATTTTGCAAAGGCGGTATATATGTCTATCTCGCCGTGGTATTCGCTGTGCGAGTCCCTCACTATACTGTATAGCTCGCTGGCAGCAGGTTCCGCGCCCACGTCCTCCGCCCCCTCCTGATCCCTGTCATACTTTATGTTTTCGCTGGCGGCGGCGAATTCTTCGTCGTCAACGTGTATGTTTGGCAGATACTTGCCGGTCTTTTTATCAAACACAAGAGCGCCGTCGCAGTTGAAAGTGCGGTTCTCTATGCCTGGAAGATAACGCAGTGCTGCTATCATCGTGACTATTTTGAATGTGGAGCCGGGAGTATAGCGCCCCATAGTCACCCGGTTCACCATTGCACTGGCGGCAAGCTCCTTCTCTCCGTTCAGGTAATCCTCCATATATTTGGGATCAAACGTGGGCTGGCTGACAGAGGCAAGTATTTCGCCTGTCTTGTAATTCATCAGAACCACCGCGCCCCAGTAATCGTCCATCAGCTTGTAGGCGTACTCGCAAAGCTCGGAATCCACAGTAAGCAGCACGCTGGACCCTACCTTCTGCTGGGTGCCTATGAGCTGCTCGAATTCGTCGGTCAGGCGGCTGTCAAAGCCCAAAAGATACTTTGCGAACATGGATTCCGCGCCGAATGTCTGGCCGTATGTGTCTCCTATCACGTGGCTCATGGAGCGCCGCAGGGACTTTACGTCCACGTACTTGCGCTTGCCCTCGCTGTTGGTATAGGCGAGCCTTACGCCGTTTCTGTCCAGCAGCATGCCGGCGGCGATGGTTCCCTTTCTGTTTGCTACCCTTGTATTATAGGGGCTTGCGAACCAGCGGTTGCCGTATACGTTTACTATGTAGCCAAGGTAGACGCTCAGCACTATGAACATAACGCAAAACAGCGCCAGCATGGCCTTTATGTGATTTCTTGTGCTGTCCTTTCGTTCCTTTTTCATATAATATCTTCCTTAAGCGTTCTCTTCACCGGCTTCGTACATGGCGTCCTGAAGCATCTCTCCGTTTTGTATGGATACGCCCTCGAGTATGCCGAGCAGCATCATGCAGGCTATCATCGAGCTGCCGCCATAGCTTACGAAGGGCATGGTTATGCCGGTGAGCGGTATAAGCTTTATCACGCCCGCTATTATTATAAAGCTTTGCAGGGTTATGAGCACTGTGCAGCCAAAGGCTACGAGCATAAGATACCTGCTTCTGGCGTTGAGCGCTATCAGCGCGCCCCGGATTATGAACACCAGATACAGCGCTATCACGGCAATTCCGAATACAATGCCGAACTCCTCGCAGATGACTGCAAATATGTAGTCGGTATTGTATGCAGGTATGCTCTTGGGAAGTCCTTTGGTAAGGCCAAGGCCCCACAGGCCGCCCGAGGCTATTGCCATGAGGCCCTGGGCAATCTGGTAGCCGCTGGTGGAATAGGTAGCCCAGGGGTTGAGCCATATAGCAACGCGCGCTTTAACGTGGTCGAACATATAATAGCTGGCCACGGCACCGGCAGCGCCGGCTCCAAGGCCGATCAGCGTAGTGCCTACCTTGCCGGTCGCGGTGTAAAACATTATAAGATACGTCCCGCATATCAGCAGCGCGGCGCCAAGGTCGCGCTCCGCAACCAGAAGCCCCGCCACGATTATTGCAAATATTGCAGACGGCAGCCAGTCCCAGGTCCTTTTTACCTTTGTAAAGTGGTTAGCCATGACGAACACAAGCGCCACCTTAACGAATTCCGAGGGCTGGACGCTTATGCCGCCCAGCTTTATCCAGTTTTTTGCGCCGCCGTTTTCGGTGCCTATCACCAGCAGCACCCCCAGCATGGCGATGCTTAGCGCCATGAGCGGGATATCCATGGTCTTGAAGAATTTCGGCGCCCGCATGAGCAGCACACAAACTATCATGGCAACTATACCTATGCCGAACCATACCAGCTGCTTAAAGGCCACCTCGTATGAAAGCCTGTACTGAACTATCATGCCTATGCCCGCAAGAAGATTGGCTATGACGAGTATGAACCTGTCGGCGTATTTGGATATCCACAGTATTATTATATACTGCAAGAGCAGCACCACGATAAGGCCGCCCGCAAAGGCCAGCGCCTTGTAGTCAAAGCTCTCGTCCCTTAAGGAGAGCAGCGCAAAGGCCGCAAGCTCGAATATCATAACTATGCCCAGAAGCCCCGCCGCGCTCAGCTGCCTAACCCTGTTCATTTTCTACCTCCTCGCAGCGCACCCGCTTCATTCTGTAATAAAACTTGACCTCGCCCAGCTGTACGAGATCGCCCTCCGCCAGTTCCTCCGTTTTGTGCTCCATGGGCTCGCCGTTTATGAGAATATTGGCCCTGCCGTAACGCCGGATATATACAAAGCCGCCCTTTTCATATATCTTGGCGTGCTTGCGGCGCACCGAGCCGTCGTCAATGCATATATCGCATTTTCTGCTCCGGCCTATTATATTGCTCTTTGCGAGTATGAAGCCGTCCTCGTTGGTATCAAAGGGCGGAAGGAACTCTATATGCCTTGCATAGCCCTTTTCCAGCCAGTTCTTTACCCGGCGCAGTTCATTGTACTCGCATACAGAGTGGTACACTATCCTGAATTATATATAAACTATGGCAGCGACAAAGAAGTATCTCATACCGGATACCAGCAGTGAATATATGTCGGACCGCACGTCATCGCCTCCAGTGCATTGTAGATCAGTATGATTATAACATAAAATCGCGTCGTATCTGTGTCCTGTTTATCAACAATGATGGATTTCGCCGCAAAAATACAAAAAGAGCCGCGAATCTGCGGCTCCTGGCTACCCGCCTTTACTTCCATATCGCTGGGCAGGGCGATTTTAATGTGATGCGGCATCAGTCGCTGGCGGCCTGAAAGCCATCCTCGGGGAGAGCTCCCATCTTGTCATCAAAGTTTTTGAGGAGTTCCTCCATCGTCGTTCCGTATTTCTCACAGTCCACTCTGTATTCCACGATTTTTTTTGCACAGTCAACGGCAAATTCTTCATAAGACTTTATATCCCATTTTTCATTTGGAGGCAACTGCTCAAAGGTAAGGTATGTCTCATATTCGGAATTGACCTCGTCCAGCACCTTCTGATAAGCTTCATAATCAATGCCCTTCTCCCTACAGCCCAATAACGCCAACAAAAGCATCATCAGTAAGCAACATAAAACCGACCTTTTCATAATCCGTATCTGCCTTTCCAAATATATTATAACTAAATCATTCAGTATTATTTAGAAATCATAAGTGTCGATTTCGACAAAAGAACCGGATGCTCCCTGAACATGTCTTCCATAAATTTGCATCACGACCCTAATAGCATTTTGTTCTGGATAAAATGCCACTTCATACTGAAGTAAGGTGCATTCTAAAATATTGGGATCAGATGCTTTTTCTACCCTCACATTATCCCAATAATCTATCACCATACCAGGAGACATACAATATATATCTATATACGCAGTACCATATTTAGTTCCATTCCGTTTAATGGCATCCGATGCCGTAACTTTGGTTATTGCCCTTGTATCAATATTTTGGAGAAGTTCTTTCTCTGTGATCCAATATGCTTTGCCGGATTCAATATCTTCCAGCAATTCATAATATTTAGCAACATCATCAGAATCGCTATTTAGCAAAATGCTTTTTTCATTTGCATTTGCGTTACCGCACATAGCCAACATCACAAAAGAGATTATCATAGCAGAAATCAACCGTTTAGTTTTCATAGTATTGGCTGCTCCTTTCAAAATCTGTAATTGTGTAAGGTAGTTGCTTTAGAATCAATTTATCCATGCACACCAATGGCAATATGCTGCTTTCATCTGTTCAAAAGAGCCACCTCCCAGACCATTATTTACAATTCAAGCATACAGTAGGGAAAATATATCAGTCAATAATACTGTTGTAAATAAATTGTTAAAATATGTTTGTAACGTCTGCAAAAAAAGAGCCGCGAATTTACGGCTCCCTGGCACTGTCTTGAATTTGGATCAGTTGAGCAGCGGGGATTTAAGCAGCAGGTTCTTTGTGCGCTGCAAGTGCGTCCTGAGTATCGCCGTAGCGAGCTCGGTATCCTTGCTTTCGCAGGCGGAAATAATCTGGCTGTGCTCATCAACGGTATACAGTTCTGCCGATACCTCTTCTTTCCCGAAAAACGGAGTGATATACCTATCCACATTGGCATGCATCTGGTCTATAAGGGAAAGCAGAGTCTGGTTATCGCAGGGGTCATACAGCGAAAAGTGCAGTTTCAGGTTTAGCTCCGCGCCCTTTATGGGATCCTTTTCCTTGGAAAAAAGCTCTAATAGCTCCCTGGCTCTCGCCAAATCTTCCTCCGTGATATGGGGCAGGGCCAAGCGAAGCGCGCCTACTTCCAGCAGTATGCGGGTATCCATGACGTCGCTGAGCTCTTTACAGGACAGTTTGGTGACTACAGCGCCTCTGTTGGGATATATCCTGACAAGGCCCTGCGCTTCCAGCTGGCGAAAAGCCTCCCTAACCGGTATATGGCTGACGCTTAACGCAGTGGATATCTCGTCCTGCCTTAGAGGCATATCTCCCGGAAGCTCGCCGCGCACTATGGCCGTGCGTATCACCTGAAAGACCCAATCCCGTGCTGCCATGGACCGAGGCTGCATTTCTTCGGCGATTTTTTTAAGATCCATATATATTGCCGTCACTTTCAATAATTATATGATATATTTTATCTGAATTTCGGCAATAGTCAATACATCAGTCGCATATGTCCGCCGTTGACGCACAGCTTATTCATTTATGGATGAGCTGCTTGTACCCAGCCCGGCCGGCACAAACGCGTATCTGGTAGTCAGCCCTTCTACCGGCTCATCGCCTATCAGCAGCTCCTCATGCTTTACCGTCACCCTGTACCTGTAACCCTTTCCTGGCTTGACTGCAGCGTCGATGTACTCTATGTGCCCTTCACGGCCGTCCCATGTCATAAGCGGCTTTTCCGCCTTGCCGGCTTCGCTGCGCCACAGGGTATACATTCCGAAATCATCCGGACAATCGAAAGATACCATAACGCCTCCTTCTTCGCGCACCGCCAGGAGGTTCTGTGCCGATCCCGGCACTGCCCAGTAGCCCGATACGTCCTCCGGCGCTGTTTCTTCCGTAAAGTATTCGGTAATTCGGCTGCTTTGGGGCGTCATGGCGTTGGCAAGAACTGCCTTGTGCTGCTTTTTCAGCGTCTTTGCGTCTATGGAATACTGCTTCACGCTTTCAGGCTTTTCAAAATCTCCGCTCCTGCCATCGGGATATATGTGGTTAAAAAGCTCATACAGCATCAGCGCAGGATAAGTGCCGCCGGTGGCGGAGGACGGCAGCAGCCCCAGCCTGTCGCTATCGTACCCCTGCCATACGACGGCAGTATATTCAGGCGTGTATCCTGCCATCCACGCATCCCTGTTGCCGTTTGCCAAGCCGACGGTGCCCGTCTTGCCGGCTATGGGTATATCAAGCGTATTCAGCCGATGGCCCGTTCCCTCAGTCACCACGCTTTTGAGCATGCTGGTAAGGATATAGGCGTTTGCCTCGCTCATTACTCTCCGGCTGTCCTGCCTGTATTCATATACCGTCAGGCCGTTCCTGTCGGTTATCTTCTTTATCAACGTTGGAGTATTGTATATACCGCCTGAGGCAAAACAGGAATATGCCCCTGCGATCTGTAAAGGAGATACGCCATAGGTAAAACCGCCGAGAGCAAGTGCCAGACTGTCGTCCTTATCGTCAAACTCTATACCGCACCTTTTTGCGAAATCCTTTGCCCTGTATACCCCTACTGCCGATAGCGTCTTTACCGCAGGCACGTTGAGTGACTTGGTTACGGCTTCCCGCACAGTTACCCAGCCGTAATATTTATTTCCGTAATTTGACGGCGTATAATCGGCAAAAGTCGTCTCCTCGTCCAGTATCATATCTGCCGCAGTATAGTTTAGGTATTCAAATGCCGGTGCATATGCGATAACAGGCTTTATCACGGAACCGGGCTGCCGCCGTATATCGGTCGCCCGGTTGAAGGATATGCCGCCCGTGTAGCTGCGCCCGCCCACCATTGCGACTACCATGCCTGTGGAGGGCTCCAGTACCACTATTGCAGCCTCTGAATCCTCTGCCGGGAACAGCTCTCCGTTTTTGAACATCTCCTCGCAGTAATGCTGTATATCGCTGTCCATGGCGGAATAAATGCTGTAGCCGCCCCGTATCAGCTCGTCTACGGTAATTCCCATCAGCGCAGCAGCGCTCTTTGTAACGGCGTCTGTATAGTAGCCGCTGTACTCCTCATTCTTGTCGTGCAGTATGGTAGGGCGCCTGGCTGAGGCCTGCTTTTTTTCATCGTCGGTTATATAGCCGTAATCCCGCATAAGCCTGAGTATATTGTTGCGTCTGTTTATTGAAGCCGCATAGTTTATATGTGGCGCGTAGCCCGACGGGGACTTGAGTATCCCTGCAAGCATGGCGCTCTGATCCAGAGTAAGGTCGGATGCGTGTACTCCAAAATAGCCCTCGGCTGCCGCCTCGATACCGTAATACCCGCCGCCGAAGTAAACGTAATTCAGGTACATCTCAAGGATATCCTCCTTGCTGTAATGCCGCTCCATCTCATAGGCAAGGGCTGCCTCCTCAGCCTTTCTGGATATGGTTTTTTCGGAGGTAAGGTGGCTGAGCTTTATGAGCTGCTGGCTTATGGTAGAGGCTCCCTGAACGTAGCTGCCGGCCTTTATATCCGCCACGATAGCGCCGGCGATGCGTATGACGTCTACTCCCTCGTGCTCAAAAAATCGCGCGTCTTCGGCGGAGATAAAAGCATACACAGTGCTTGGCTGTAGTTCACTGATGCTCACCCATGTCCTGTCCTGAACTCCGTGTAAGCGGGTAACCACATCGCTTTGCCCATCGTATATTATTGAGGTCCTGTCGCAGCCTGTTATTCTGTACACGTCGAAATCCACCCACCTGTCCATACCAAGGGTCTTGACCGCGCCGCAAAGCAAAAACAAAACTGCCGCAGCAGTAACGGCCAGCAGCAGTATCTTTAATCCTCTGAACCTCATTTTCCTTATCCCTCCATCGTATTCCTGACATTAGTATCGCCAGAGCGGCAGAAGAATAAAATCCAAATCGGCGTAAAAATATTAAGTTTTTCTTATTTATATATCAGCAGCAGAAAATATAGGGCATACCGCCCATTGAGCTGCAGCACAGCATGCTGGCGCAGAGCGGGCAGGGGCTGCAATTGTAGGAGCCGTAGTTGCCTGTGCTTCTGGTATAAGCGCCGCCGCTGTTTTTTATCGAGCTGTACGCCGCGGCGTACTCCGGGTTGTGGGGCTCCTGCTGATAGGCTATCGTCAGGTATTCCCGGGCCTTATCGTACCAGCCCTGGCGCAGGTATATTATGCCGTAGAGATAGTACCACTCGGCGTTGCGGGTGGATATGGCGTCCAGCACCGCCTTGGCGGCCTGAAGGTTATTCTGGTTGATGAAAGCCCTCGCCCTGTTGAATTCCTGAGCATTCGGGCCGGAATATGAGCTTCCGGAGCCGGTATATCCGCCGCTGTAGGAGTCATAGGTGCCATTGCCGTTCCTGTTGGCGTAGCTTGAGCTCTGACCGTTTTTCTTTGTCAGCATCTCATAGGCTTCGTTGACCTCCACCAGCTTTTCGTTTGCAAGCTCCTTCAGATCGGAATCGGTATACTTGTCCGGGTGGTACTTCTTGACGAGTTTAAGGTATGCAGACCTTATCTCCTCCTGCGAAGCACCCTCGTTTACTCCAAGTACCTTATAAGGGTTATTCATCTTTTCCTCCAAGAACCTCTCTGTTTTTTGCAGGGCAGCCGTCAAGAATTATATTGTCCAGCAGTCCCTCATGAGATAGTAAGTTCAAAAGCTGATAAGCATTTATCGCCTCATTAAGGGAACAGTTCAGCAGGAACTCCGCCCTGTCCTTATCTGCGCCTGACGCGATGAACGGATTGTAGCTGCCTTTCTTTCTATCCTTATCCCTGTCGTCCCAGGCATCTATTAAATATACCCAGCGGCCGAGGTGATACAGCGTGTGTGCGAGGGCTATCCTGTCTCCCCGGTTCTCAATGGGCGCAGAAAGGCCTACGGATTTCATCATTCGGGCAAAAGCGTCTGCCGGGGCATCCAGCTCGGAGCAGTTCGCTTTTTCAAGCTCGCCAAGCTCCTTCAGGCCCCGGGATATGGCACGATCCATTTCAGGCTGCCTGTTTGCCGCCTTTTTCATGGCGCCGCCAAGGGCAGCTTTTGCACAGACAGCCGCGGGATTTTTGTCGTCCCGCCAGTCGTCTTCCAGCTTGTAATACGCCAGCAGCACATCCATATCAGCGGCAAAGCGCAGCATATCGTCGGCGGCTGCGGCAAGGCGCGGCTTTGATAAAGGCTTATATACACAGCGGCGCTTTTGCACATCGTCAGTACCGGCGAGGCCGGAAAGCAAGAGAGCTATAAAAGTACAGTCGTAGCTCAGAACGCTCCGCGCTATTTCGCCGTATTCGGCGCTGAGACATTTACACAGCCCGCAGTAATACGCCCTGTATTCGGTATATTCTCTTATTCTGAGCTCGTCCTGATTCGGCCGGATGTATCCGTACATGGCTATACCTCATTATTCTCTGCAATATTGTATCATCAATTAGCTGCATCTCCAAATATTATTTGCGCCAAACTGGAGCAAAAATATGAAAAACAGGAAAAAAGCTTGCGGCACGCCGGATTTTATTATGTTGTGACACATATTTCACATTATGATAGCTGAATTATATTTGAAATAGTACAATGTATTTGTTATAATGTAAACATCAATGCGGCAAACAAAAATACAGCTGCATAATTTTAAGGAGGAAACTTATACATGAAGAAGTTCATTGCTATTATTATGGTAGCCATGTTCGCTCTGTCTATGGTAGCTTGCTCTCAGCCTGCTGCCGAGGAGACTCCCGCAACCGAGGAGACTCCCGCAACCGAGGAGACCGCTGCTCCTGAAGCTTCCGCTGAGGCTGCTTCCGAGTACAAGGTCGCTATGATTACCGACTACGGCGATATCACCGACCAGTCCTTCAACCAGACCACCTACGAAGCCTGCAAGGCTTTCTGTGAGGAAAAGGGTATTGACTTCAACTACTTCAAGCCCGCCGGCGACTCCGATGCAGAGCGCGTTGCTATGATCGAGTCCTCTATCGACGAAGGCTACAACGTAGTCGTAATGCCCGGCTATGCCTTTGCCGGCGCCATCAAGGAGACCGCAGGCACCTATTCCGATGTTACCTTCATCGCTCTGGATGTAGGCGCCGCTGACCTGGGCGACGATTATCAGCTTCCCTCCAACCTGTATTGCGCGGTATACCAGGAAGAGCTCTGCGGCTATATGGCAGGCTACGCTGCCGTAAAGCTGGGCTATAAGAACCTGGGCTTCCTGGGCGGCATGGCCGTTCCCGCTGTTGTGCGTTACGGCTACGGCTTCGTACAGGGCGTTGACGCCGCTGCGGCTGCTCTGGGTCTCACCGACGTTAAGCTGAACTACGTCTACGGCGGTCAGTTCTACGGTGATTCCGACATCACTGCCGTTATGGATACCTGGTATACCAACGGCACCGAGGTCGTCTTTGCCTGCGGCGGCGGTATCTACACCTCTGCTGCTGAGGCTGCTGCCAAGGTCGGCGGCAAGGTCATCGGCGTTGACGTTGACCAGGCTGCTATCATCGACGGCGCTTATGGCGAGGGCATGACTGTTACCTCCGCTATGAAGGGCCTCGCCCCCACCGTAAAGACAATGCTGAGCGAAGTAGTTGCGGGCAATTTCGCAAACTATGGCGGCAAGATCGACACTCTGGGTCTGGTATCCGACAACCCCGAGGACAACTACGTACAGCTCCCCATGGGCTCCACTCAGTTTGCAGACGGCAAGTTCACTGTTGACGATTACAAGGCTCTGGTAGCCGATATGTTCGCCGGCAAGACCACCGTTTCCAACGATACAACCAAGGCTGCCTCTGACTTCGCCACCGTTATCACCGTTGACGATCAGGGCGCTATCAAGTAATTCAGCTTGAGCCTTACAGGAGGGCCGCTTCGGCGGCTCTCTTTTTTTGTGTATAAAATTTGTCGAAAGCGCTAAATTTTCTTTGCTTTATACATACAAATATAGTAAACTTTACTTATATGTATATGGTTTCCGTCCCCGTGAAACAAGTAGCGCCCGGGCCATAAAAACGGAAGGAGGGACAGTGACTTGGAAAATCAGTATGCTATAGAAATGCTGAATATTACCAAGAAGTTTCCTGGCATAATCGCCAACGACAACATCACGCTTCAACTCAGAAAGGGCGAAATACATGCCCTGCTCGGCGAAAATGGAGCCGGCAAATCAACCCTTATGAGCGTACTTTTCGGTCTGTATCAGCCTGAGGAGGGCGAGATACACAAGGACGGCCGCAAGGTCGAGATTAAGGATCCTAATGACGCCAACGCCCTTGGCATAGGCATGGTTCACCAGCACTTCAAGCTGGTGGAATGCTTCTCTGTTCTGGACAACATCATACTTGGCGTCGAGCCCAACAACCACGGCTTTCTGCAAAAGCAGGACGCCCGAAAAAAGGTTATGGAGCTTTCCGAAAAATACGGTCTTGCCGTTGACCCTGATGCTCTCATAGAGGATATCACCGTAGGCATGCAGCAGCGCACAGAGATACTCAAGATGCTGTATCGAGACAACGACATACTGATATTTGACGAGCCTACGGCTGTGCTTACCCCTCAGGAAATAGACGAGCTGATGCAGATCATCAAAAACCTCGCCGCCGAGGGCAAGAGCATACTGTTCATATCTCATAAGCTAAATGAAATAATGGCGGTGGCAGATCGCTGCACCGTCCTTCGCAAGGGCAAGTATATAGGCACTGTGGAAACCGCTGATACCACCATGGAGGAGCTCTCCTCAATGATGGTAGGCCGCAACGTCAGCTTTCACGTTGAAAAGGGCCCGTCCAATCCCGGCGACGTTATCCTTTCTGTAGAAGATCTTACCGTAGCCTCCAAGGTACACAAGAACAACGCCGTAAAGAACGCATCCTTGAAGGTGCGCGCAGGCGAGATAGTCTGCATAGCGGGCATTGACGGAAACGGCCAGACCGAATTCGTCCATGCCCTTACCGGCCTTGAGCCCGCCGTATCCGGCAAGATCACCCTCTCCGGCAGGGATATAACCAACGTTCCCATACGTCAGCGCAGCATAATGGGCATGAGCCACATACCTGAGGACCGCCACAAGCACGGGCTGATATTGGATTACACACTGGAGGACAACCTTGTGCTCCAGCGCTACTTTGAGCCCGAATTCACCGACAAGGCGGGCTTCCTCCGCAGGAACAATATCCGCTCCTATGCGGAAAAGCTGATCGGTCAGTACGACATCCGTTCCGGTCAGGGTCCCATCACCATTGCCAGAAGTATGTCCGGCGGCAATCAGCAGAAGGCCATAGTCGCCCGCGAGATAGACAAAAACCCTGAGCTGCTGGTAGCCGTCCAGCCCACCCGAGGCCTTGACGTAGGCGCAATCGAGTACATTCACAAACAGCTTGTAGCCCAGCGTGACGCCGGCAAGGCAGTACTTCTGGTATCCCTTGAGCTGGATGAAGTGATGGACGTTCCGGATCGCATACTGGTAATGTACGAGGGCGAGATAGTCGGCGAGCTTGACCCAAAGGCCACCACTCAGGAAGAGCTGGGTCTCTACATGGCAGGCGCAAAGAGAGACGAGGTGAAAGCATGAAAAAGAATCTGCTGAAAAATAACGGTGTGCAGTCGCTGATAGCGTCCCTCGTATGCATCGTGCTGGGACTGTTTATAGGCTATATTGTGCTGCTGTTCATTAATCCTACCGGCGCAGGCAATGCCATAGTTACCATAGTAAAGAACTTCATGACCTACAACAGGCCCCAGGCACAGCTGAAGTATATGGGCAATACGCTGGTAAAGACGGCTCCTCTGCTCCTCTGCTCCCTGTCAATACTATTTTCCTATAAAGTAGGCCTGTTCAACATAGGCGCCGCCGGTCAGTACTGTGCCGGCGTGGCTCTGGCGCTTTACACGGCGCTTGGCCTGGGCTGGAGCTGGCTCCCCTGCCTCGTATTCGCAATGCTGGCGGGCGCGCTGCTGGGCTGCATAAGCGGTGTGCTAAAGTCATACCGCAACGTAAACGAAGTCATATCCGGCATAATGCTCAACTGGATAACCCTCTACCTCACAAATATGCTGCTCACCAAGGTAAAGGAAGAGACCAGCCCATACACTCTGGTGCTAAACACCACCAATCCCAATGCGGTGCTGCCCTCCCTCGGCTTAGGCAAGTTGTTCAACAACAACCAGTACGTAGGCCTCGCCATTCCCCTTGCCATAATCATCGCCATAGTGGTGCTGATAGTACTGGAAAAGACCCGCTTCGGCTACGAACTGCGCGCTACCGGCTACAATAAAAACGCAGCCAAGTACTGCGGCATGGCCGAAAAGCGCAACATAATCCTCTCCCTCGGCATCTCCGGCGCACTGGCAGGACTGGGTGCGGCTATGCTTTACCTCACCGGCTACGAGCAGTGGCAGTGCTCCACTTCCTCCGTCCCCGGCATGGGCTTCAACGGCATAGCGGCCGCATTCTTAGGCGGACTGAACCCCATAGGTTCGATATTCTCATCCTTCTTCATTCAACACATAACCGCCGGTGGCGCATATGTGGATAAGTCCATGTACTGCTCTCAGATATCAGACCTTATCTCCGCCATAATCATCTACCTTTGCAGCTTCGTGCTGTTCTTTAAAACGGTGATGAACCGCGGTATTGCAAAGAGCGAAGAAAAAAAGGCCCGGCTGGAAAAGCAGGCAGCTCTCTCCGCAAATACTGAGAAAGGAGGCGACAATTAATGGTACTGCTGATACAATACACCCTGCTGTTCGCTTCTGTTCTGCTGCTGGTGGCCCTTGGCGGCTGCTTCTCCGAGCATTCCGGCGTTATCAACCTCGGTCTTGAGGGCATAATGGTAATGGGTGCTCTGGGCGGCGCACTGATGATGCGCTACCTGCCTGACGGCACTCCAGCTGCCCTTATGGTACTGCTGGTAATACTCACCAGCATCATAGCAGGCATGCTCTACTCCTGCCTTCTGGCTATATCCGCCATTCACTGCAACGCTGACCAGACCATCGTCGGCACCGCCATGAACATACTTGGCACTGCGGCGGCCACCGTTATCGTAAAGGCTATAAACACCGCAGCTAATCCCGATGACGTATCCTCTACCATACAATACGTCAGCGCCAAGAAGGCCTTCCTTGTGAACATAGGCTCCTTTGAGTTCAACTGGTTCATGCTGGTCGCAGTGATAGCACTGGTGCTGTCCTATATCACCCTATACAAGACCAAGTTCGGCCTTAGGCTCATGGCCTGTGGCGAGCATCCTCAGGCAGCCGACAGCGTAGGCATAAACGTATTCAAGATGCGCTGGGCAGGTGTGCTGATCTCCGGCCTTCTGGGCGGTCTC
>ERZ1673730.1240-NODE-1240-length-20170-cov-6.201939_pt1 | contig 20170 bp, 16 predicted proteins | sample MGYA00580200_ERZ1673730 | MGnify/ENA primary metagenome ERZ1673730 (study PRJEB41218, sample SAMN15661761) | gut metagenome | host: Homo sapiens | place: Canada: London | collected 2015-08-20/2019-03-30 | study: EMG produced TPA metagenomics assembly of...
ATCACCTTGAAAACGCAAACCGCCTTATTCACAAAGGTGAAAAGGATACTCAGAGCTACCTTTACCAGTACGCCACCGGCATAAAAACCGGCGATACGGATCAGGCCGGCCGCTGCATAGTGGCCTCCGCAAGGAAGGACGGCGTAGAGCTTATATGCGTGCTCTTCGGCGACCCGCAGGGCGACAAGTACCGCTATACACGCTTTGAAAACGCCCCTAAATTCTTCAACTGGGGCTTTGAGAATTACTCCTCCGTAAGCGTCAGCGAGCTTAACCTGCAGTCCAGCTTCAGCGTGCCCGTTGAAAACGGCGCCTTTGAGGATGGCGGCGGGCTCACCGCCACGGCGGACGTCTCCGGCAAAATAATCGCCGGTACCCGAGACTTTGTCAGCGGCGTTATCTCCTCCAAGGATACCATAACCGCAAACGTTACATACCGGGACGGGGCTGCGGCGCTGACCGCCCCCATAGCCGCAGGGGATGAGGTTGGCACTGTGACCTATACCTGCAACGGTGCGGCCATACTTACCGCCACCCTCACCGCCGACAACAGCGTAGACGAGATAGGCAACATGATAAGCGCCGATCCCTCCGAAAGCCCTCTGATATTCGATCCCGGCGCCAGCGATACCGGTTCGCCGTGGCTGTTCTGGGTGCTGATTGCAGTAGCCATACTGGCGATATTTATGATAATTCGCATAATAATCCTGAGAAGCAACCGTCGCCGCAGAAGAAGGAGGCGCGGCGCGGCGGCCCGCTCAAGGACGGCTGCCCCAATACGCTCACGCTCCCGTTCAAGGAGATTCAGATAAGCGCGGCGCAAAAATAGTATTGAAACGAAAGCGGCTCGTACCCTGTACAAAGGCAGGATACGAGCCGTTCAGTTTTATGTCTTGCGCTGTCACGCCCTGAGGTCTGCATTCAGCCTTGCCTTGAGAGATCGTACTATGGCATTCATGGCGCCGCTTATGTCCTCATCTGTAAGGGTGCGGTCCTCTGCGCGGACGGTATAGGAGTAGGCCATGCTCTTCTTTCCCTCGGGTATGCCTGGGCCCCTGTACACGTCAAACAGTTCTACGTTTTCGAGTATCACCTTTACGGGAGACTGCTGTATGACCTTTACCACCTCGGCTGAGGTGACATTCTCATCTACCACTACGGCTATATCGCGAGGTACGAGAGGATACCTGGGAAGCGCCTTGTAGGTCTTCTTCTCCACGCGCCTGTCAAAGAGCTTCTTCATGTTGAGCTCCGCAGCATACGCTGCCTGAGGAACGCTGAAGGCCTTACGCACATCTGGATGAATCGTTCCCATTTCACCTATTACTTCGCCGTTCACCAGCACAGTAGCCTTCTGTCCGGGCTGGAGGTACTCTCCGCCGCCTGTTACAAACTCCGCCCTGTCCTCTATTCCGAGGCGGCGCAGTATGAATTCCACGCAGCCCTTGAGGGTAAAGAAGCTCTCATCGCCGCCGCTCACTATAATGCCCAGCATCTTGCGCTCCTCGGGCAGGTCGGCATTATTGTCGAAATGTACGTTGCCCACCTCAAAGAACCTGCCGCAGCCGGTTTTGCGGTTGCAGTTGCGGGCCAATGTGTCCAGCATGCCTGCCATGAGGGTGGTCCGCATGAGACTCTGATCTTCGCCGAAGGGGTTCAATAGCTTCACCGCAAGGCGCTTCTCGTCGCCCTCAGGTATGCGGAGAGCGTTAAGTACAGCGGGGCCGGTAAAGTTGTAGTTGTACATCTCATAGCAGCCCATGGTGACGCACATATCCTTTACCTCGTCCTCGAATGCGGTTTCGGGGCTGAGGCGTCCGCGGAAGGTATCGCCCTTCATAAGGGTTGGCTCGATATTGTAATAGCCGTAGATGCGGCCAATCTCCTCGGCAATATCCCAATCGGATTCTATGCTGCTCTCGATATCAACCCTGTAATGAGGAACGGTTACAACCAGCTTTTCGCCGCTAACCTTGGCGGGAATATTTATGGTATCCAGCATCTTCACCATTTCCTCAGGAGCAATGGCAGTATTCAGTATGGCGTTTACGTGCTTCCAGTACACGTTTATCACGCGCTCATTGGTATCCACGGCGCATACGTCTATGCTCTCGCCTATAACCTTGCCTGCGCCCAGCTCATCCACGAGCTCTATGGCCCTGTTTATGGCATCCATGGCATTGACAGGCTCTACCCCCTTTATGAAGCGTGCGGCGGCGTCGGTAACATGATGCAGCTCACGGGTAGTGTGGCGAATATTGCTGCCCTTGAAGGCCGCAGCCTCAAAGAGCACGGTCTTAGTATTCTCTGTTATTTCGGAGTTCTCGCCGCCCATTACGCCTGCTATGCCCACGCCCTTTACAGGATCGGCTATGAGCAGCACATCTGGAGAAACCTCCCGTTCCTTGCCGTCAAGGGTAACTACCTTCTCCCCTTCCTTGCCCCGGCGCACTATGATATGGCCGTCGGTTATACAGGAGAGATCGAACGCGTGCATAGGATGGCCGTACTCCACCATAACATAATTTGTAATATCCACTATATTGTTTATGGGACGAAGGCCAACGCTGCGCAGGCGCTTCTGCAGCCAGGCGGGTGAAGGCGCGATGTTGATGTCGGTAACCGCCCTTGCAATATACCTCGGGCAGAGGTCTGTATCCAGCACCTCCACGGAGGCGTAATCCGCGCTGTTGCCGGCACCCTTTATCTCCTTGATCTCAGGCTCGCGGAACTTCTGGCCCAGAGCGGCGGCGGCCTCGCGGCAAATGCCTATTATGCTCTGGCAGTCCGCTCTGTTTGGGGTAAGCTCTATATCGAATACCAGATCGTCAAGGCCTACGGCCTCCTGAATGCTCTGTCCCAGCGGGTGCTCGCCCTGAAGCAGCATTATACCGTATACCTCGGCGCCGGGGTAATCCGCCTCGGTAAGGCCCAGCTCCTTGCCGGAGCACAGCATACCCAGGCTTTCTACGCCGCGCATATTTGTGGGGTGTATCACTATATCGCCCGCAAGGTGCGCGCCGTCCAGCGCCACCGGCACCAGTGCGCCCTCGTATACGTTAGTCGCGCCGGTAACTATGCATATGTTTTCTTCCCTGCCCACGTTTATGGAGCAGATCTGGAGCTTATCTGCGTTGGGGTGCTTGGACAGCGCCTCTATCCTGCCTACTACGACATTGGTGATGCCGGGCATCTCGTCCTCTATATCGGCCACTTCAAAGCCGCGCCACATCATCAGCTCCACGAATTTCTCGGGAGTAACGTTAAAATCCACATATTCCTTTAACCATTTAAGCGGCAGTTTCATAGTAATTCGTACCTCCCTTTAGAACTGTTTGAGGAAACGGGCGTCGTTCTCGTACTCGAGGCGGATATCCGTTATGCCGTATTTCAGGCTCGCTATGCGGTCCACGCCTACGCCGAAAGCTATTGCCTTCCACTCGTGGGGATCGAGGCCGCAGTTTTCAAGCTCATGTGGGTTGGTAACGCCGCAGCCCAGTATCTCCAGCCAGCCTGTGCCTTTGCAGAGACGGCAGCCCTTTCCGCCGCAGAGGGTGCAGGAAATGTCCACCTCGGCCGAAGGCTCCGTGAAGGGGAAGTAGCTTGGGCGGAAGCGCATCTTCACGTCCTCGCCGAATACGGTATGTATGAAGGTGAGCAGCGTACCCTTGAGATCTGCCAATGTCAGGTTTTTATCCACTACGAAGCCCTCCATCTGCATGAAAACGGGGCTGTGGCTTGCGTCCACTTCGTCTACGCGGAACACGCGGCCGGGCATTATGAGCCTGAAGGGAGGCTGGAGGTTCAGCAGCGCCCTCGCTTCCAGCGGGGAGGTATGGGTGCGCAGCACAACGCGGTCGTTTACATAGAAGGTATCCTGCATATCGCGTGCGGGGTGATCCAGGGGCAGGTTCAGCTTTGTGAAGTTATAATCGTCATACTCCACCTCGGGGCCCTCATATGTGGTAAAGCCCATGCCTACCAATGCGTCGCGAATAGCGCGGTAGGTCTGAGTCATCGGGTGCAGATGTCCCTCGGGCTGGGCTATTTTACCGGGCTCGGTAACGTCTATGGCTTCCCGCTCAAAGCGCAGTTCCTGCATCCTTGCGGCGATCTCAGCCTTGCGCCCGCTGAGCTCTTTTTCAAGCTCCTTCTTCACGGCGTTCACAGACTGGCCCACAGAGGCGCGCTCCTCCTTGCTGAGCTTGCCCATGGACTTGAGTATCTCCGTAAGGGAACCGCTCTTGCCAAAAACCGAAACGCTGAGGGATTCGATTTCGGATTCGTCCTTCGCGGCCTTCAGGCGCTCAAGTGTCTCCTGCCTGATCTTTTGAAGTGTCTCGTTCATCTTTCGCTTTCCTCCAAAAAAATATCGCGCCTTGTCCGAAGGGACGAAGGCGCGTTCGTGGTACCACCCTAATTTACCCCGCCATCACGGGGCCTTTAAAGCTGTATCGGGCACACCCGGCCCCGACTACGCACCCTTTCAGGCTTCACCGGGGCGGCTCCGGAGCGAACTCATGCAATGCGCCTTTGCAGGCCCCTCCCAGCTAACAGGGCCTTCTCTGCGGCGGAAAACGCTTTGCTTTTCTCCTTCAACGCCGTTTTATTTACCGAAGTATTTTACCACATTCGTTTTCATACTTCAAGCCGTGTATTCAAGCTATTTTACAAGCTTTTCCATGCGATCCGCAAGGCCGCCTATGTCCTCCTCCATGCCGCTCGCCTTATCCGGCTCCGCAGAGAGCAGCTCGGTGGCCGCGAATATCAGGCGCTTGAGCGATGCGCGTATATCGGCCGCCTGCTGTCTGCGCTGCTTTGCCTCCTCCGTGACCTTCTTTGTGGCGGTGGCATATACCTCTCCTGTACCCAGGTCGAATTCCTCGAACATCTCCGGCACTTCAATGCTGTAGCCCTTTTCCTGAAGCTTACCCTTCAGTGCGTTTATGGCCTTATCTTCGCCGTGTACAAGGAATATCTTCTTTGGGGTCTCGGGTATCTCGGATACCCATTCCAGCAGCTCGCTCTGATCCGCGTGGCCCGAGAAGCCTTCAATCTGCTTTATCGCCGCATTTATTATGACCTGTACGCCGAGTATTTTTACCTTCTTTGCGCCGTCGATTATTATCCTGCCCAGTGTGCCTACCGCCTGATAGCCTACGAACACCACCGTCGCGTTTGCCTTATACAGGTTATTCTTAAGGTGATGCCTTATGCGGCCTGCCTCGCACATGCCGGATGCGGATATTATTATGTTGCAGCCGGTAAGCTCGTTTATCTCCATGCTCTGCTCCACCGTCTCAGCGATGTGCAGGCTGTCAAACTCGAAAAGGTCGCCGCTTCTGGCCAGCGCCTTAGTCTCGTCATCGTAGCAGTCCGCGCCGCAGCCCGCGTATATGCGTGTGGCCTTTATGCCGAGAGGGCTGTCAATATATACCGGCACCTTCTCAAGGCCGGGTACTGTACCATTCACGAGAAAGCGCTTGATATAGTACAAAAGCTCCTGTGTGCGGCCCACGGCAAATGCCGGTATGACTATATTGCCGCCACGGGCTATACCTTCCCGCAGTATCTCCGCAAATTCCTGCTCCTTTTCGTCGTCGGTGCTGACTGTGTGCAGCCTGTCGCCATAGGTGCTCTCCAGCACGAGGTAGTCCGCGCCCTCCGGGCTTTCGGGATCTTTTATTATGGGCCTGTCGTCGCGGCCTATGTCGCCCGAGAATACTATGCGGGTCTTTTTGCCACCCTCAGTCACCCATACCTCTATGGCGGCGGAGCCCAACAGATGTCCAACGTCTGTAAACCTTGCCTCCACGCCGGGGCATATCTGTATGATGCTGTCATACCTTACGCCCTTAAAGAGCCTGAGGGAGTTTTCGGCGTCCTGAGCGGTATAGAGAGGCTCTACAAGGGGCTTGCCTGCCCGCTCATTTTTGCGGTTCTGGTATTCAGCGTCCTGCTCCTGTATGTGGGCGCTGTCCGGCAGCATTATCCCGCAGAGCTTTGCCGTGGCCTCGGTAGAGAATATCGGGCCATTGAAGCCGCGCTTTACCAGCAGCGGCACCATGCCGGTATGGTCTATATGCGCGTGGGTTATGAGCAGCGCCTTTATATCCGAAGGTATAAAGGGAAAATCCCCCTCGCCGTAATCGGTATGCGCGTCTTCGCCCTGCCGCATTCCGCAGTCCACAAGTATGCTTCCACCCTCGAAGGTTATCATGTGGCATGAACCCGTAACAGACCTGGCCGCACCGCAGAATCTTATCTTCATACTAATTCAGAACGCCTCCCGTTTGCTAAGAAAATTATATCCGATAATCATTATGTCTATATTAACGGTTCCATTATAGCATATTATTTATCCAATTGGGCGGGTTTGCCAAAAATTCAAAATGCGGTCGTCCGGCATATCCGGGGACCGCATGTAAAACATATTGTATTGATTACTTGCCGGCTCCGCAGCACTTCTTGTACTTCTTGCCGCTGCCGCAGGGACATGGATCGTTGCGGCCGGGCTCCGCCGTCTTTACGAACATCCTGGAGGTGCGGAATTCATGGGTTATCTCCTTGCGGCGCTCGGGGGTAAGGATAGGTTCCCACTCCTTGAGGGTGTACAGCCACTCCGCCTTGCAGTCCAGCATATTGTAGTAAAGCTTTTCAAAGTCGATATCCAGAGTTACCTTGGAGCCGCTCTTAAGGCTGTCCAGCTTTATCTCCTTCTTGAGGCTGCTGTTGATGCCGTCCAAAAAGCCTACAAAGGTGACCTCGTCCATGTTGAATTCCTTGGCAAGATCGGAAAGCTTGCCCTCTACCGTATTGGTATAGTCACCAAGTATCTTTTTATAATTTTCGGTTTCCGCCGCGAAGTATTCCTTCCAGAACTTCCTCGCAACGCCGGGCTCCTGCTCCTGTACCTGGTCGCAGATTCCCTGCCATTCGCTGTAAAGGCTCATTTTGTTTCTCCCATTTTATATTTATTTTTGTTCCTCATGTATGAAAGCACAAATCCCCATGTCCTGTCAAGAAATTCTTTTATTTTTCTTTTTTCTTGATCGCCCTGTATTTAGCTACCCAGCCCTCCTTGTTTTCCTGGCGGGTGCGTGCAATGGCGAGAGTGCCGGCAGGTATATCCTCGGTTATGACCGATCCTGCGGCGGTATATACGTCGTCCCCTACGTTGACCGGCGCAACCAGCGCTGTCTGGCAACCAAGGAATACGTTATCGCCCACCTTGCAGCGGTGCTTTTCAAAACCATCATAATTTACGAACACCGTACCGCAGCCCATGTTCACGTGGCTGCCCACGTCGGAATCGCCCACGTAGGTAAGGTGTGCCACGGAAGTCTTTTCGCCAATGGTTGAGTTCTTTATCTCTACGAAGTTGCCTATCTTGCAGTTTTTGCCTATGTGCGTATTGGGCCTGAGCCTTACATAGGGGCCTACCCTGGCGCCGTCGTCCACTACGGCATCTATGGCCACAACGGCCTGCATATCGCAATTATCGCCTACCACGGTATTATCAAAGCGGCAGCCATTGTATATCCTGCAGCCTTCGCCTATGACAGTCCTGCCGCTCATGTATACGTCGGGGTATATGACCGTGTCCATGCCTATTCGCACGTCGGCGTCTATATATGCCGATTCGGGATCTATAAATGTGACGCCCTTGCGCATGAGGGAAGCGTTTATCTCTCTGCGCAGTATAGCGTTGCAGCACCACAGATCCTCCCTGTCTGCTATCTCCATGCCCTCTATATAAGGTGCGTACACATCCACCACCGCCATGTTCTTCTTTCGGAGGCAGGATACGTAGCTCTCTATATCGCTCGCGTCCATCTTAAGGCACTCTCTCAGCACGCTTATTTCAAAGCAGTACGCCGGGGATATCAGCGTATCCTCATCGTCCGAAAAGCATATGAGTCTGGAGGCTGAAAAGCCCTTTGCGGCCTCCACCAGCGCCGCCACAGTGCGTTCGGTTACAAGAGGCATATTTCCCGCCATCACCAGCACATAGCCGGTATCCGCGTTTACCGCGCTCATGCCGGCCCTGAGGGCGTCCACCCTGTTGCCCGGCACGTTCTGCTGATAAGCGTAGGTGCAGTCCTTGCCGAAATAATCCTTTACGCTTTCCCCGTCAAAGCCCAGCACCACTATGGGTCTCTCCGTGATATGCTGCTGAACGCTGCGCATTACCCAACCCAGCATGGGCCTGCCGCACAGGTTATGCATTACCTTCTGCTTTTTGGACACCATTCTTTTCCCCTCGCCTGCTGCAAGCAGAATGGCGGTAGTAGCCTTTGCCATTGATATAAGCTCCTTCCTCTGAACAGATTTGTTTATTTAGATTTTACCGTTTCCGACAGCACACGGCCTATGGACTCGTGTATGACCAGATCCGCCCTTTTGTCATAAGGCGTTTCACTCTTATTTATGAGCACCAGCCTGTTCCCGCGGTAATAGTCAATAAGCCCTGCAGCCGGGTAAACAGCCAGCGACGTGCCGCCAACTATGAGCATATCCGCCCGCATTATGTGAGTTACGGCGCCCTGAAGCACATCGCTGTCCAATCCTTCCTCATAAAGCACTACGTCCGGCTTTATCACGCCGCCGCAGCTGCATCTCGGCACGGTATCCATATCCATTATATCCTCGGCGGAATAGAATTTGCCGCAATTCATGCAGTGGTTTCTGTATATGCTGCCGTGGAGCTCATATACGTTTTTGCTGCCGGCTCTGGTGTGCAGGCCGTCGATATTCTGGGTAACCACCGCTGTAAGCTTGCCCTCGCGCTCCAGCTGGGCAAGGGCCAGATGAGCGGCATTAGGCTGTACGTCTGTCACAAGCAGCGCGCTTCTGTAATACTGGAAGAAGCGCTCGGTGTGCCCCATGAAGAAGCTATGGCTCAGCAGCGTCTCAGGACGTTCACCGAAGCGGCGTATAGCGTCGTATATGCCGTTTTCGCTGCGAAAATCCGGTATTCCGGATTCCGTGCTCACCCCCGCGCCGCCAAAGAACACTATGCGGCCGGAGGAGTCTACCATATTTCGCAATACTTTGATATAATCTTCCATTCTTCGCACTCCCATGCGCAAAAAGCTTCCCCCGCACGGCAAGGGAAGCAATTCTGCAATTCTACATTAAAAGCACCCAAAGCGCTATGAGCACTACGCCCGGCACGCCAAGCAGCCCGACCAGCAGCGCCGTAAGGGCGGTTATAGGCAGCGTAAAGCCTACCGCGCTGCCGATTATGTTTATTACCAGCAGCACGATAGCGCCCATAACGGCGTTTATCACCAGCTTGAAAAGTATCTTGAGGGGCCATGCGAAAATCTTGCATATGACCCACACCATAAGTATGCCTATTCCAAACATGATGAGCGTTTCCGGCATTATCTCTTTCTACTCCCCGTATTTGCGCTCCTCTGCATAGCGCTTAAGGAGCAGCATGTATTTCCTTCTCGCAGCCTCCATCTCGAAAACCGCGTAATCCACAAGGTCGGTATCGGATACGCTCTTGAAGTACCTTTCGGCCTCCTGCCACTGTTCCATGGCACGGCGTATATCCTCTGTTTTGCCCTGTTCCCTTTTCTTTTCCTTCAAGCCCAGAAGCATATTGTCTTATCCTCCGTATATGTATTTTCCATATACGGAAAAGTATGCACATTTATCCGGGTTTATATAATCCCACACTTATCCATAAGCTTTACCACGTAATACACGAGGGCGGTATACAGCGGTATCATCACCGCCTGATTTATTAACCTCGCATATACGATCTGCCACGGAGACCCGTAGAGCCACATGAGCAGCAGCGTATTGAGCACCACACTGCAAACCGTCTGTCCTGAAAACACAGCTGCGAATATGCGCTTCAGCGTAGGCTTCTGGCCCTTTACGAAGAACATACCGGGGATCACCCCGAAAAGCGCCCCTATTACTGTGAACCACGGCATATAGGCCCCTTTGGGGAATATCAGCGCCTGCAAAAGATCCGTCAACGCCCCTACCGTTCCGCCGTACAGCGGACCATACAGCACCGCCGTCACTATTACCGGCAGCACGCCTAAGCCTATCTTCAGCGTATAACTGCCCAGCGGCATCGCCGGTATGCTGAGCAGCCCTCCCAGCACCACGCCCAGCGCCGTAAACAGCGCGCAAAAAGCGAGCCGTCTTGTCCTTGGGTCTACGTTTGCGCTGTTCCTTGTCTTTTCCATAGAACTTACCTCCTTTGATAGTTTTCACCACATAGAGGAGGCAGTTCTCCTTTATGCAGCAGCGGGATGCGGATGCCGCACCGTAAGCCATCTGGCTTTTCGTCCCCGGGACAACTCCCCGTCCCCGGAGCACTGAGTCCGAAGCAACTATCCTGCTCTGCCTCGGAACAACGCGCGGCGTCCTACTCTGCGCCTTTTGACTATTCAATTGTTTTTTGCCTTTTGGCTTTATTATTCTACACCTAACGCGCCCGTATGTCCATATTCTGATTTACGACGCGATACGGCCGGCGTCGAGGATATACGTGGCCCTTATCTTCTCGCCCATGGTATCGCTGTCGTTGAAATTTAAATACAGTATCTCCGGTGAATCGCCGGGGAATATGGCTGTGGTTGGCATATCCGCCACTCTGCGGTTCTTGCCCTCAACCAGATCATACACCCAAAGCGTATACGGATACTCATCGTTATTGGAGCTGCCCTCCTCGGCGTTCTCCTCGTCACCCGACAGCCTGTTCTCGAAGTAATACAGCCTCGAACCGTCCCTGGACCATACGAATTCCTGAGCGCCGAACTCGTTGGATACAGGTATGCTGTTGCCTGAATCCATTTCGTATATCCTGAGCTTTTCGCTGCCTGTGCTGGATGCCGCAGCCCCGCTCTCCGCGTTTATAGCCATATATTCCTTATTGCCGGAAAGAGCAAACAGGCTTCCGTAGGTGAACTGCCTGCGCACACCGCCGTCGCACTTTACCCTGTATATCATATCGCCGTTCTCCATGTCACCCTGTACGAAGTATATGCGCCCGTCTGCAAAGGCTATGCTGCCCTCATCCGCGCCGTTCTTTTCCACTATGGAATGGCGCTTGCTCTCATCGGGTACGTCAAAGTCGTACTGATGTATGGTCATGGAATCCGTGCCGCTCACGGCGTAAAGGGTAGTCCCTATATCGTCCCACGTATAGGCGCTTACCGAGTCGCCAAAGCCCGCATCTGTAAGGTCGGTCAGCACCTCCTCCGCCTCCACGTCTATTATGTAAAGGTTGGTGGCTTCCGCCGCCCGCTCAAGCAGCGCAAGCTTTCTTCCATCGGGAGAAAACTCCGCGCTCTCTATGGTTTCGAAGCCATAGTCCATGAATTCCTCAGATGTGCCGTCATCATTTCTTATGTACAGTCTTTCGCTGGTATAGTCGCCCGAAGCGTCCTTTTCCTTTATACGTTTTGTATAAAGTGCGCCGCCTCCCGCGCGTTTCGGTATTTGTGTCAGATACCACCCATCGGGTATGAGCACCTCTGCGCTCTCCACATTGCCATCCGTGCTGCGCAGAACATTTTGGGAGTAAGCGGCTTTGTATACAAGCGTATCGTCATACTGAGGCAGCTTATGCTTATCCGCCTCTATTATGGTCCACTCCTCCTGGACGGCGGAGATGTTTTTATCGACTATGTCTTTAATAAACATCTCGGCTGCTATGTCTGAATCCATAACGCCTGATATAAGCAGTACGTCGCACTTATCCGCGTCCAGCGTAGGGGTAAGGCCGTCAGCAGTCAGCTTGCCCTCGCAGTAGTCGTCATAGGCGTTCGCCGTGACCTGATACTTGGGTTTTTCATTCTTCTTTTTCTTTTTTTCCGCCTCCGCTACGGGCTTGATCTCTATCTCCAGCACATTGCCGCTGGCGAAGGCCTTGAACGCGGGATCGGCGGAAAGCTGAAAGTATATGCACGCCTTCTTTTCCTCCATAATTCTATGCACAAAAGCTCCCTGGACACAGCCCGCACATTCAGTTTCCGTCCGGGCAAAGTCGGCATACTCCAGGTCGTTGAACTCTACCGCCAGCCTTGAAGGGTAACCCAGCCTGTACACCTTATACGCCGGCACCGTGGAGGCCTCCGCCTCCTCGCTGCCGCCGCTCATACGGCTGCCCACATAGAACTCCAGCCTTATGCGCACAACGTCGCCCTCACAGGACACGGTGACGGACTTTGCGTTGGCGTTCTGAAGGGCGGCGCCGCCCGCAAGCTCCCCGTCCGTACAGTAGCCCTTGTAGGGATCCTCCTTTGCTTCGCAGCCTGCCGCAGATATTGCGGTCATTATAAGTATGAGCGCCATAAGCGCCGCGATTATACGATTCACGGACTACCTCCATAAACGGTTTTATAAAACTTTAGTTGATTATACCACGGGCAGTATATTTCGGCTATGTGCCATATATAATTTAAAGTTTGTTTATAATTATCATTTGAAAAGTGTTTCATTCCCCATTGCAATTTGGTATAATTATCTTCGAATAGATATGCAAAGTCAACGGCGGCGGCTGCAATATGCCCCCTTGTCCCTTGACCACAACCTTGTAGGAGGATTTTTATATGATATGTAAGGTATGCGGCACCAACAATGAGGACTACCTCGAGTACTGCAAAAAGTGTTCCGCTCCCCTGCACGGCAGCGACAATGCCGATAACGGCCCAGAGGCTCCCGCCTCCCCCCGCAGCTTCGTTCGCTCCCCCGTTTGGGCAAAACCCGATTTCAACGCCAATACTATTTCAGAAAACGATATACCCGCGGACTTTTTGAATGGCAAAGCCGAGGAGACGGTTCAGCCCGCTCAGCCCGCTCAGCCCGTTCAGCAGCCCCGTCAGTCCGCAGTACAGTCCGGCCCCGTCTGCCCCAAGTGCGGCGCACGGCTTATTGAAGGCCAGCGTTTCTGCAACTCATGCGGCGCAAGGATAGGCGATGCCGTATCTGCCGCGGCAGTATCCGCCGCTTCTTCCGCCTGGTCCGGTTCATATTCCACCCCCCAGCAGCCATCCAAGAGCGGCATAAAATATGCCGATCCCATAGATGACAGAATGTTCTCTTATGACTACACGGAGACCGACGACAGGCGCAGCAAGCGCGCCGGCGGCAATAAGAAGGCTGCTCCGGCACAGCGCCCCGTCTCCCGTACCGCTCCGCGCGCCTCCGCCCCCAGGAAGAGCCAGCCCTCCCGCCGCAGGAGAAGCAGCCTCAACATCAAGCTTCTGGCCATGATACTTGGCGGCATACTGCTGCTTGGCGCTATCGTATTCGGCGTAATCAAGCTCGTAAGCGGCGGAATAGGCTCCGGCAAGTCCTCCGTCACCGGCGAAGCAAAGATTGAGGAGACTACCACCGCCTCCGGCGATAAGGCTTACAACATCACCGTGTACGCCAAGAAGAAGAGCATAGTGCGCTTCGAGGGAGGCTCCATTGTAAAAGAGGAACCCATATCCGGCAAGTCCGTCACCTTTGGCATTCCCGAGCAGCTCTGGATCCCCAGCGAGCCTGTGGATCCCGATGAACTCACCGCAGACGGCTACCTGGCGGTTACCCCCAATATTACCGTCATAAATAAGAAGGGCGAAAGCGAACCCGTTACCTTTGCCAACCCCATACTTATAAGTATACCGGTCATAGACATGACTGTTACCAGCCCCAACACCGAGAATTTCTCGGTCAGCAGTCCTATCGTTGAGGTAGCGGGCGTCGTGCAGGATACCACCGCCGGCATATACGTAAACGACGAAGCCGTTCCCGTGGATGAGACAGGCTCCTTCACCTATACCTACACCATAACCGAGGCCGGGACCACCACCCTCAACGTGGAGGCCCGCAAGAACGGCTACGCCATCAACCGCAAGACCTTCACCATCGACTACAACACTGCCGGCGGCACCACCGCGCCCACAGGCGGCGGAACTACCGCGGCGACCACACCCGCCAAGGTCGGGGATGCAAAATCCATCTACTATGCCAACACCGATGGCATAAACGTCCGCGCCAACGCGGTCGATACATCCGACGTACTCGGCCAGCTGGGCGGCGGCGATAAGGTTTACGTTATCAGCGCGGACAGCAACGGCTGGTATAAGATCGCCTACAACAACACCACGGCTTATGTTTCCGGCAAGTATCTCACCAAGGTGAGCGACATCGCCTCCTATACCACTACCAGCGCCACCGTAAACACCGACGGCCTCAACGCAAGGCTCTCGCCCAGCACCAGCGGCACCGCCATGATGCAGCTTGCAAACGGCACCGCGGTCGCCTTCGTCAAGGATATGGGCAGCGGCTGGAGCATGATAGAGTACAACGGCAAGATACTGTTCGTATCCCAGCAGTACATCACCAAGAACTGATTTAAAGATACTTTACATGGGGCGGCGGAAACGCCGCCCTGATCTTTACCCTGAAATTAGGAGCAGACAGCATGAAGCTTTGGGGAACCGTTCGTAAGAACAATGAAATAATACGACAGCACACGATCGAATACGCTGGGCTTACGCGCGGCATGGCAGAGGGCTGGGACGAGCTCATAGGCCCGCTCTGCCACGAGCTTGATCTCTCCCGCCCTGTTATGCTCAAAAAGCATTTAAAGGAGCTGGAGGACTTCTCCCGCGTGGTGTTCCGTGCAGACGACTTTATGGAGCCGGTGGATTTCGATAAGTTTGAAATAGAAATATTTTATCCAAAGAAAAAATAAAAGCCATTATTTCCCTCGTATTATGTGTATCCTGCCGGGCAGAATAAGCCCATCAAAGCAAAGGAGTTTTAAGGAGACATCATATGGATACACTGGCACTTATACTCGTCATCATAGGCGCGCTGAACTGGGGCCTGGTGGGCCTCTTCCAGTTTGACCTTGTGGCCAGCCTCTTTGGCGGCATGAGCGGCACCTTCGCCCGCATTATCTATACGCTTGTAGGCCTTGCAGGAGTATGGGGCATATCGCTGCTGTTCCGTCGTGACGGCATACGCCACCACGATGACAGTGCAGACTGACACTTACGCAAAATAAAAAGGCGCTCTATGCGCCTCTCAGAGTGTCAAAAAAGTGGCTGGACGCCACTTTTTTGAGTTTTTTCATTCGGTGCTTACACCTATGGCGCGGCCAGCACCGAATGCAGGGAAAGCCTTGCTGCGCAAGGGCTTTTGCGGATTTGCCGCGCATGTCGCCAAATCCGAGTAAAGCCATAAGGGGCTGCGGCCCCTTATCAACCCCGGGGTTTTTCGACAGACTGAAAGGCGCTCTATGCGCCTCTTTATTTTTGCTTTTATTTTAGATAGGTACTCATGTACTCTTTTCTTATTTCTTCCGGCACCAGCCTGCCGCCTGTGGCCCATGGGATATGTATGGCGTTTTGCATCTTATCCTCAAGGCCGTGCCGCCTTATGTATTCCTCCCCTTCCCTTGAACAGAGCTTCACAGGGCCTTCAAACGCGGCGCAGGAGGAAGGCTCTATGAATATGCCCTCGGTATCCAGCAGCGCCCGCATATAATCGTACAGCTTATAATCCTCCACCGTCATTTCGCCCGCAAGCAGCGTCTTCATTACGCCGCCCACGAAACCTGAGGGTCTGCCTACTGCAAGTCCGTCGGCGTGAGTTAGCCCTGTAAGGCCTACGTCCTGCACGCATATCTTATTGTTCAGTCCGCTTGCCATGCCAAGCAGCATGCAAGGCGCCTGAGTAGGCTCTACGAAGAATACATGAGCATCGTCCCCAAAGAGCAGCCTGAGCCCGAAAGCTATGCCGCCCGGTGCGCCGCCTACACCGCAGGGTATGTAAGCTATCAGCGGCCTGTTTTCGTCTATCTCTATGCCCATATCCTCAAGCTGTGCCTTCAGCCGCTTAGCCGCTACTGCATAGCCCAGGAACAACGCGACGGAATTCTCGTCGTCCACAAAGTAGCTCATGGGATCGGCGTCGGACAGCTCCCTGCCCCGCTTCACCGCCTCTGAATAGTCCGACTTATACTCCACTACCTTCACGCCTTTGCTTCGCAGCAGCTCCTTCTTCCACTGCTTGGCATCGGCGGACATGTGTACTATTACCTTATACCCTACCGCCGCACTCATTATTCCTATGGAAAGGCCAAGGTTTCCGGTGGAGCCCACCTGCACGGTGTACTGCGAAAACACCCTGCGGCACTCGTCGCCGGCCAGCTTCGCATAGTCGTCGTCATATCCACTGAGAAGGCCCTTTTCGAGGGCGATCTCCTCTGTGTGCTTTAGTATCTCGTATATGCCGCCCCGTGCCTTTACGGAGCCTGCAATGGCAAGGTCGCTGTCCCGCTTGAGGAGCAGCCTGCCGCCTATGCCGCCGCCGTGTCCGTTGAGCCGCCGCCTCATATGCTCGACCTCGGTGAGAGGGGATTCTATAATGCCGCCGTTGCCTGCAGTTTCAGGGAAACAGAGCATTATGAAGGGTGCAAAGCGCCTGAGCCGCGCCTCGGCGTCGTAAATGTCCGCCATGGTAAGGCTGATGCCTTCAAATGCGGCGTCCCGGCACCGAAGGCCCGGATTAAACCAGATGACCTCCTCCGCTTTTGCAACGCGCTCGATTACAGGATCTTTTTTTATAAGCTCGCTAAGCTGCATATAAAGCTCCTCTCTAAAAGAGTATTGTTTATTTACGATACCTCGTTGGCCCTTTCCCGTACGTAGTCAAGTGCCTCCCAGAGCTGAGTGTCCTCCTTCTGGTGGTTCTTTACGAGTTCCGGTATGGCCATTCTGTGATACTGCTCCGGCAGCTCCATTAAAATATCGGGTGAAATTCCCACGCCGTTTATGTTGTTGCCGTTGGGGGTGTAATAAGCGTCGGTAGTGATCTTGAGCCAGCCGCCGGTGGATTCTATGTATGACGTGGTCTGCACAACACCCTTGCCGTATGTGTTGGTCCCCACAACTACGCCTATCTCGTTTTCCTGTATGGCCGCCGCAAGTATCTCGCTGGCCGATGCGGAGTTCTCATTCACTATAACCGCTACAGGCACGCCTATGGCGCTGCCCTTACCGTTATATACCGTTTCCTCAGTGGAATCCGTAGGGCCAACGCTCACGATGCGCATGCCCTTGCCCAGCAGTATCTCGCCTACCCTTACGACTATATCCAGCGAACCGCCGGGATTGTTGCGCAGGTCTATCACAAGCGACTTCATGTTGCGGCTCTTAAGATCCTTTATTGCATTCTCAAACTCGTCTGCGCAGTTGCCGGTGAACATACTCACATAAATGTATCCGGTCCTGTCGTTAAAGAGGGCTGAATCCACGTGCTTTACTGTTATGTTGCCGCCGGTGACCGTTATATCAAGCGTCTCGCTGCCCCGCAGTATGGAAAGCTGCACACCATCAGCTTTCTTTGCGTCTATCAATGCCCTTAGATCGTCCTGATCCATATTCGCCACGCTGGTTCCGTTCACGGCGGTTATGATGTCGCCCACCTTTATGCCGGCGCTCTCCGACGTACTGCCTTGATAGACCTCAAGCACCTCGGAACCCGTCTCGTTCGGCTGACCTACCAGCAGGCCTATGCCGTAGTACTCTCCGTTTATGGCGGCAAGGTACTCCTCGTACTCCTCGGCGGTGTAATATCTGGCGTATGGATCGTCGAGCGTGTCCAGCATGCCGTTTGCCGCCCCCGCTATCATCTTTTCCCGGGAGGGCACCTCGGCGTAGTATTCTTTTTCAATGCTGTCCATCACGTCGTCCAACGCCGCTATCTGGCTGAACTCAGAGTATTCTTCAGCCGACATCACCACCCTGTCTCCAGACGTCCTGTTCATTATGATCATGGTAAGCGCGGAGGATATCAGCGCTATGACAAGCACTCCCGCTACCGCGTATAGTATCGTCCTTGGAAAGGACCTCATTGGCAATTACCTCCGAAAATAATTGGCTTCGCCACCTCATTGTTATGCGTATTTTACCAATTTTATCTATGTTAGTCAAATAAAGGGCGCCCAAAGTGTCTTTTTACACCACTTTGCGGCAAAAAAACAGCCCGGCAGGTAATTCCTCCCGCTTTGGTAAAATGCTTGTTTTCCATAAGGACAAGCGGTATCATATCTTTAGTAAAGTATAAAAAGTCCCTCTTTCTATTGAAGGAGAGGGCAAAGGAGCAGCTATGGCAAAGCAGGTATTGCACAAGCATTTCAAGGATATCGAGGTCTCCACGTTAGGATTCGGAGGAACCCGATGGGCCATGGAGGAGGGCAATAACGAACGTATCGACCGCAAAAAGGGCTTTGCCCTGATAGATGCGGCATTGGAACGGGGCATCAACTATTTTGACACGGCCCACGCCTATCTCAAAGGAGATTCTGAGCGGATCTTTGGCGAGGCGCTGACCCGCCATCCCCGTGAAAGCTATCTCCTGGCCAGCAAATTTCACGCCTCCCACTGCAAGGACCTGGAGGGAATGTTTGAGGAGCAATTAAAGCGTTGCAGGGTCGAATACTTTGATTTCTATCTTTTCCATTGTGTGTGCGAGGTGACGCTGCCTCTCATTATGGACGAAAATGCCCGATATCTGGAATTCCTGCTGAAGCAGAAAGAAAAGAGTCGCATCCGCTATCTGGGCTTTTCCGCCCATGCGGAGCCAGACAACCTGCGTAAATTTCTTCAGTGGTACGACGGCTATGATATGGCTCAGATCCAACTGAACTATGTGGACTGGACGCTGCTGAAAGCGAAAGAACAGTATGATATCCTTCTGGAGCACCAGCTTCCCGTATGGGTCATGGAACCGCAGAAGGGCGGGCGGCTGTCCACGCTGAATAAACGAGCGGCAGCTATTCTGAAAGCGGCGGAGCCGGAGCGCTCCATTCCCTCTTGGAGCTTCCGCTTCTTGCAGGGCTTGCCCATGGTGCAGACGGTACTCAGCGGCATGACCACTATGGAACAGATAGAGGACAATGTAGACACGTTCTCGCGGCAGGAGCCGCTGAATGAACAGGAGCTGGATACGCTCTGGCAGGCCAAGGACGCCTTTATGGGCACATTAGGCGTGCCATGCTCCGGCTGCCGCTACTGCTGCGACACCTGCCCTGCGGGGCTGAATATTCCTCTGCTGATCCAAGGCTATAACGAGCAGCGTGTCAGCGGAGAGGGGTGGCGCCTGTCCAATCTGAAGTGGACCAAGGGGCCGGAGGAATGTCTCCATTGCAACACCTGCCGGCAGTATTGCCCTCAGCGTATTGACATTCCCGAAGTCCTGGCACAGTATGCAGCGCTGCGTGCCGCTTTATAACATAGTGCTCACAGCCGCCCCATCTCCTGCGCCCGCTTCCAGTTGCGAAAGGCAGAGGGATGTTTGGAGATAACGAATACGTATATCAAAACGAAGATTGGATACAGCAGCAAAATCAGCCTAAAGGTGATATCATACCCGTATTTGGTATTCAGTATGCCGGCGATCAGGCCACCGAAAGCCATCGGCACATCCCAGCCCATGGAATAGGTAGAGGCGGCAGTCCCCCTCCTCTCAGGCGGGACTATCCGAACAGACATGATCTGGAAACCGGTCACCACAAAGCCATAACCAAAGCCCATAAGCACCGCGCCCATGCAGACAAGGATCTGGCTCTCCGCAAAGCTGACGGCGGAAACCCCCAAAGTAAAAAACAGGGCGCTGGAGTAAACCAGAGGAGCCTCTCCCCAGCGGTCGCTGATCTTTCCAACGAAAAGCCGCGAGATAAATGTGCCGCAAGCCTGAAAGGTATAGAACAGACCCGGCCGATTCATCACGCCGCGTTGGATGAGGAACAGTATTAAATACGGGCTGATAGCACCGCTCCCCAAGGCGATGATCGCTTCCAATATTGAGGCGGGCAGGGCATTTTTTTCATATAACAGGTTTCTGAAGCTTTCCTGCCGGAAAGGTGTGATATGCTCCTTCGGGATCTCTCGGAAATTAAATTTCCGCAGCAATAGCAGAGCCAGCAGGCTCGCCACGGCAACCGCACCGAAAAGGCCCCAGACATTGTGCTTTTCCCACAGCCACAGGCCCAAACCCGGCCCTATCGCATTTGCCAGGGAGTTGCAAAATCCAAGATATCCCACGCCCTCGTTGAAGTTCCCTTCGTTCAGCGTGTCATAGGCATTAGTCGTGACGCCTGTGGTAGCAACGGCGGAAAGCAAGCTGGTAAGGAGCC
>ERZ1673730.1267-NODE-1267-length-19950-cov-17.628098_pt1 | contig 19950 bp, 15 predicted proteins | sample MGYA00580200_ERZ1673730 | MGnify/ENA primary metagenome ERZ1673730 (study PRJEB41218, sample SAMN15661761) | gut metagenome | host: Homo sapiens | place: Canada: London | collected 2015-08-20/2019-03-30 | study: EMG produced TPA metagenomics assembly of...
GGCAGGTGGGGTAAACTTCATCAACTGGTACATCGCTCCCCCCGTAGCAAAGTAACATACCTATCGGATAACCGCCGGCCTTTCCCAGGCCGGCACCAAAAATCGAAGGCAACCGACCGCTCGCGGCCGGTTGCTCTTTTTATGGCCATCCATGCCGCAACCGCCAATCCCTTCTATTTCTCTATTCCACTTTCTCCCCCGACACTTCACTTTTCCGACCTCCGATACCCGGCCTCCGATACCCGGCCTCCGATACCCGGCCTCCCGGCCTGACCCGCCTTCCGGCCAAGGAAGACCGGAAAGGGAAATCGTCCTTCATTTTGTGATATTCATAGCAATGACGCAGAAATACGTGAATTTCACAACAACTATATATATTATTGACTTATTTATATATAATTATTATGTTTGTTCGAAATGGACGACGGTCTGCCCAACGACCGCCGCCGAAACGATTAAATTAACCAATTAACTGACAAGCCATGAAAAGAATCTTATCAGGCAGTATCGCAGCTGCGATGTTCTTGTTATCCTCCCTGTCGGGATGCGTGAAAACGGAAGAGACATTCCATTACGTAAAACTCAGCCAGGTGGCCTGCTCGTTCGACGGTGACGGCAACACCCCGCTGGCCATTACCGTCGAAACTTCGCCCGCAGCATACGAAATCACCCCCGGCGACACTTGGGTGAAAGCGGAAAAGAGCGAAGAGGACAACACTCTCATCCTGACGGTAGCGGACAACGACACCGGTGCCGAAAGGAGCACGGTCATCATCGTCACGGCCGGAAGCGCCTCCCGGGAAATCACCGTACAGCAGCTCACCCGCGACAACCGGATTGCACGCTACCGCAAACTGGATACGTTCTCGTCAATGGGCGGTGCCATGTCGCCCAGCGGCAAATACGTGGGCGGGTTCTCAGAGCAAGTAGACGAAAACGACATGTGGTACTTCACGCCCATCATCATCGACACGGAAACAGGCGAGAAGCATGAGTTCGGCCCTTATCCGCAGTCGCTGTATGCTTTATCCCAGGCGAACGCCATCACCGACCAGGGACTGCTCTTCATCAGCGACGGCCAGAACGGCGGCCAGATAGCCATCGACCTTACCGGCAATATCTTCATTCCGGAAGCGGCCGGATACACGAACAAACCCGAGGTCTCGCAAACATCGTCCGACGGGAAATATTGGGTGGGATACATTCAGGCCGGCATGTTCAAACCGCTGCTGTGGACGGAGGGCACAGTCGCCGAACTCCCGATGCCGGCCTTGAATTACCGTAACGAAGAGTTCTGGGCAGGTGTCCTGGCCCGCGGCATCTCCGCAAACGGTGAAATCATCTACGGAACCTCGTGGGAAAACGACGATTGCGGCATGCTCTACTGGAAAAACAACGGCACGACCGTCGAAGAGCCCAGATGGGTAGGCGACGACATACGCCGGCTCACTCCGGTCATCGTCGAGGATTGGAGTGGCGAGTATGAATACAACCTCGTGGACGGCTGCATCTGTACGGCCGAGACTACGAAAGTCAGTCCATCCGGCAAATGGATTGCCACCACCTACCGGAAAGAAGAGGTGGGCAGCGACGGCTTCATAGCATACGTCCAGCGGCCCGCATTCTACAACACCGAAACCGAAACGACCACCGTAGTGGAGGATTACGGTGAAGCCACGGGCATGCACGTCACCGACGACGGCATCGCCTTCATCGGCATCGGCACGATGTTCATCACCGAGGGCAAAGTTTACGACCTCAACACGGGTACCGACCTGGGCAACATGGCGGACTGGGTCGCCGAGAATTACGGTATCATCATTCCGGGAGGCGTCATCGAATACATATCGGCAGACGGCCGATACATATTCGGTACGTCCGTGAACGCGCTCGGCAGCGGCCTCGACGACTGGTACATCGCCCCTCCCCTGCAATAATCCGTGCCTGCACGGCCAGAAAGACAGCGGCAGTCCCGACAGGGCTGCCGCTGTTCCGTAGAACGGAAACGGTTCAGCCGCGAAAGTACCTGCACCCGCGGCCGAAAAAGGCAGGTACGACAAAAAAACGGCCCGCCGCAGTGCCCCGGCGATACCAGCCCCACACCGCCGCCATCCGTCAGTTCCCATTCAACCACGGCACAATACGTCATCATTTTACATGTACCCCACAGGAGCCTCTCCCGCCCCCTCTTTCTCCCCGGCAACAAACCACCACACAAAATATATAAATCAATAAAATAAATACAAAGAATCCGCTCATCTCATCAATCCCGCCGTTAAAAATAACACGCTGCAAGGAATATCTCCCCTTATACATGCAACACGCTGCCGTGACAATCTACAACCCGAACATGCATGGAACATCAAAAAAGAAATATGCAAATTTCACAACATGTGTTATTATTCATTTTATTTTATTATTATGTTTGTATCCGTACATAAAAACACTTCCCCGGGGCCTTGTACAGACAAAAAACCTAAAAAACCATCCAAACATGAACAGAAAACCATTTTACAAAAGCATGGCAGGACTTCTGGTTCTCGCAGCGCTGACAGGATGTACGACCGACCAAGAGGAGTACCACTACGTAAACCTCAGCCAGATTGCATGTACTTTCCTCGGCACGGATAATCAACCGCTCGAAATCACCGTCAAAACTTCGCCCACAGCATATGAAGCCTCGCCGGGGGCTACCTGGGTAAAGGCAGAAAAGAGCGAAAACGGAACAACTCTCACGCTAACCGTGGAGGACAACAATACGGGTACGGAAAGAAACACCGTCATCGTCGTAACAGCCGGACAGGCTTCACAGGAGATTATAATCAACCAACTTCCCACCGAAAACGAATTCGCCCGTTACAGAAGGATGCTGAATTTTTCGAGCGGGGGCGTCATGTCTCCCAACGGTAGGTACATCGGCGGTTATGTCCCCTCTCTGGCCGCCGATGATTCCTGGCTTCGTTCGCCAACCATCATAGACCTCAAAACAGGCGAAGTTTACGAATTCGGTCCTTTCCCTGAAGCACTGTACTATTTTACCAATACATCCTGCATTACCGATCAGGGGCTACTTTTTATTGATGACGGTTATAACGGCGGGCAGATAGCCATCGACCTCACCGGCAATATCACTGTTCCCGCAGCACCAAGCGGGTTCGAGTGTAAACCAACGATTTCAGAGACTTCCGCAGACGGTCGGTATTGGGTAGGTTACGCAAAAGAAGGATATGGATTGGAATATTTGTACAAGCCATTGCTCTGGATTGACGGTGTACCGCACGAACTGCCCATACCCGATAAAAATTTCCGCGATGAAGAAATCTGGGTCGGCGTCATGGCCCGCGGCATCTCCGCAAACGGCGAAATCATCTACGGCACCTCGTGGGAGAACTCCGATTTCGGCATGCTCTATTGGGTAAACAACGGCGAAAATACAGGAAAACCGAAATGGGTAGGCGAAGATGTACGAAAAGTAACCCCTGTCGTACTCGAACGTCCGGACGGAACAACCTACGAAACCCACATTGCCGACGGTCTCATCTGCGATGCAACCGCCACGAAAATAAGTCCCTCCGGAAAATGGATAGCCAGCACTTACCGTACCGAAGAAATAAGCGAAAACAAGCAGGCAATCAAAAAAATACAAAAAGCTGCCTTCTATAATACGGAAACAGAAACGACGACTATCGTAGAAGATTACGGCGAATCCATGGGAATGTATGTCACCGACGACGGCATCGCCTTCATCGCTATCGGTACATATGCCTCCACATCATCTGTCGTTTACGATTTGAATACGGGTACCGACCTCGGCGACATGGCCGATTGGATAAAAAACAATTACGGAATCATCGTCCCGGACGGAAACATCAGCCGTATAACACCCGACGGTTCATGTGTACTCGGATTTTCGCCATTGGCATCTGCATCCGGAGTAAATTTCTTTTGGTGGTACATCGCACCGCCCCTCGAGGAATAACTACACTAACCTAAATACATACAACTATGAAAAAGCTATTATTCATCGCGGCGGCCTGTCTGCTCGCCGCCGCATGTACGCCACAGGACGGGGGCGGAGAGACCGCTTCCCTCGAGGTGTCGCCCAAGTCGCTTACTTTCGGTGCGGAGGACACGACTCCGCAGGAGATTACCGTGACAGCTACCGGCGTGGAGTGGGAATATACCGTTCCCTCGTCGGCCGACTGGATTACCGTGGACGACGGGACGGCCGGAAAACTGCTGGTCTCGGTCACCAAGAATCCGACGGCCGAGAAACGTACCGCTTCGATTCGGATAACTGCCAAAGATAACGATGATTTGGAACCCGTGAGCGTGACGGTTACGCAGGCCGGTTCGGAGACTCCGGAGGTCTATTCGCTGACGGTAGACCCGGCGGCACTGACTTTCGAGGCCGAGGGTGCCGCAGGCCAGAGCGTGAAGGTGACCGCTTCGGGCGAGGGGATTACCTGGAGCGCCGCAGTGGAGGACGCTGCCAAAGAGTGGATAACCCTTTCGACGACGGAAGGAAGCGAGGGGGAGACGACGCTGACCGTCACAGTGCAGGACAACCCCAACACGGCGGAACGTTCTGCGAACGTCACCCTGACGCCGAGTGTGGAATCGGCAGGCCCGAAGGCCATCCGCGTGACACAGGAGGCCAAGGTGCTGCCGCCGTCGCTGACGATGACTTACAACGGCGGCGACGTACCGGAGGAGGGGTTCGTTATCGACTATCTCGGCCGAAAACGTTATACAATCAATGTCGTTCCTGTCAATCTCGATTGGAATGTCCGGGTCTCATACGATAACGAAAAAGAAAAAGATTGGTTAACAGTAAACCCCTTCAAAGACGAAGACAGTGGTATCCATAATATTAGCATCAATGCCAACGACAAAAAAAATGAGAACTCCGCTCCGCGGACAGCGCGCGTGATTGTCACTACTGACGTCGAAGGTATCGGCCCGTTCGAGATTCCCGTGACGCAGGAGGGCAAGCCCGAATTCCTCAGCACGCTCGAAGAGGATGTCGATTTCGGAGTGCTCACCCAAAGCCGAATAGCTGTCTATCCGAATGACGAGTTGAGGCATCAACCATACACACTGTGGGAGTTGAAATTGTGGGATGAAGGCATTACGTTGACCTCGTCGCAAATGTTTATCGGCACTGGCAATCGCCTCCACATGAAATTATACACAGACCCCATAGAAAAAAATGACGACAACATTTACATCCTTCCGGAGGGTACTTATACAGTCACTACGGCAGACATAGAAGATATTGCATACCAATTCGTTTCACGAGATATCATGTGCGGCCGTGCAGGATTCTCCCACCCGAAGTTTCCGAGCGGCACCTGGTACATCCGCATGGAAAACGATACCGTGACGGGCGATGCCTGCATCACCGGTGGTACGATAACCGTGACCCGGAACGGCGAAGAGTATGACATCGCCTTCGATTTCACCAGCGACGCCGGCTATAAAGTGACCGGTTCGTTCAAAGGTATTTTAGACCTACATGTACAATAATCCGAATCCGCCAACCCCGGCAATTCGCCGGCAATCAACACACGACGGGACATGTCGCATCTGAAAGTGCGGCATGTCCCGTTCCCGACCGTCCCAAAGCAGACCGAAGGTTTTCCCGATGACCGTCCGGCAACCTGTACGGGGGCGCCTCAATCCTCCTCTTCGAGCGTGAAGACCTCCTCCACGCGCCGTCCGAACGCCGCCGCAACCTTCATGGCGAGGACGGCCGACGGAACGTACTTGCCGAGTTCGACCGCATTGATGGTCTGTCGGCTCACTCCCACCCGGTCGGCAAGCTCCTGCTGGGTCATGTCGTGCATGGCCCTCTGCACTTTAATGCTGTTTTTCATCTCCTTCAACTCTCTTTCAACTGCCTTAAACATCAGATACCTGTCTTCCGGGCCTCCCGTTTCGCCCGCCATACCGCTGTCCTGAATTTGACGATGTACAGTACGAGCAGCAGAAAAAGCTGCAGGAAAAGAGCGTAAAGGTAGGCGAATTCATACAGGAAACAGGTCGCAAGAAGCACGAAAAGACTGTCGGCCAATACGGCCCACACGAGCGACGAAGCCCGCAAACGCGTCGTATATTCATCCTCGTCGCGCTCGCGCGAAAAGGCGACCAGCAACAGTCCGGCCATCAGTCCGATGACGATGACCTCGTCTATCCATCCTCCCAACAGGTCCGAGACCTGCTGCATTTTACCGTCCGGCGTATACCATACAACAAAATCGATACTCCACGCAAGACCGGCCGCACCGAACAGGGCGGTCAGTATCCATCCCGGTACCCGCCACGCATGCGGAAACAAGAAATCCTTTTTCATAACAAACATCAATTTTAGATAATACTTTCTTCCCGTACTTGTACAGGTACATACAACACTACATTGCAAATGTAAAATATATTTTACATTTAGCAAAACAATTTTTACTTTTTATCAACAACACAGGACACATGTATCCGGAACGGAGCGGCGAACATCCTTCGACGGTTCCTTCCGGGCACGGCAGCCGATACAGGGAAAGAGAGTACCGAAAAGGGAGCCGGCCAGAAGAGACCGGGACGAACGGACACAGAAAAAGACGAAACAGGAAAAAAAGATGCCGCAAAACAGCATTGAGAAGACGGTACCGCACAAATGCCGCCGAGCAGGAAAATCCTGAAAGCAAAATGCCGGATTGATAAAGGCGTATCGGTAGCGGGACGGAAACCCGCAGATACGCCCTTATCAATCCGATATCCGGAAAAAAGAGACTACCGCTCTTTCAACCGTTCGCGGAGCCGACGCCCCTCCTCTTCGTAACCCGGCTTGTCGAGCAAGGCATACATATTCCTCTTATAAGCCTCCACGCCCGGCTGGTCGAACGGATTGACACCGAGCAGGTAACCGCTTATTCCGCAAGCCCGCTCGAAGAAATAGAGCAGTCCTCCGACACCATAGGCATCTACCCGGTCGATGTCCACCCGCAGGTTGGGCACCCCGCCGTCGCAATGGGCCAGGGCAACGCCCGCTTCGGCCATGCGGTTCACCTCGCTCAAACGCCGGCCGGCCAGAAAGCCGAGTCCGTCCTCGTCTCCGCCGGCCCCTATCCGCAACTCGTGAAGCGGCGAAGCGACCGAAACGACCGTCTCGAACAACATTCTCTCTCCCTCCTGAATATATTGTCCCATGGAGTGCAGGTCGGCGGTCAGGGTAACGGAAGCCGGGAAGATACCCTTCCCCTCCTTGCCCTCGCTCTCGCCGAACAGCTGCTTCCACCACTCCCCGACATAATGGAGCGACGGTTCGTAACTGCCGAGTATCTCCACCCTGTATCCGGCTCCGTAAAGCACGTTGCGTGCCGCCGCATACTGCTCCGCCGGGTTCCTTCCGAACGGCACGCCGGCAGCCGTCGCCGCCTCCATCTCCCGAGCCCCGGCGACCAATGCACCGATGTCGACACCCGCCGCAGCCAGCGGCAGCAGCCCCACGGGGGTCAGGACGGAATAACGCCCCCCCACATCGTCCGGGATAACGAAGGTCGCATACCCCTCCCGGTCGGCCAGTCCTTTCAAAGCTCCTCTGGAACGGTCCGTCACCGCGACGATGCGCTCCCGCGCCCCGGCCTTTCCGTAACGTCTTTCGAGCTCGCCGCGAAGGATACGGAAGGCTATCGCCGGTTCGGTGGTCGTCCCCGACTTGGAGATGACGATTACCCCGACCGAACGCCCCTGCAAGGCTTCCAGCAAATCATACAGATAATCTTCGCTGATATTCTGTCCGGCAAAGACCACATCCGGCCCCGAACGTTCCCGCCGCAGACAGGCGAACGGATTGCCGAGCGCTTCGAGCACCGCCCGTGCACCGAGATACGAACCGCCTATGCCTACCACGACAACCACATCCGCCACGGCACGCAACTTTTCCGCCGCATCCTTCACCCGGCGCAGCTCCGTCTCCGTCACCGAAGAGGGCAGCGAAACCCACCCCAGAAAATCGGCACCGGCGCCGGTACCCTCTTCCAGCATCCGGTTGCACTCCCCGGCACGCCGGCCGAGCGCTTCGATGGCGGAAACCGGAACACCGGCCGCCGCCATTCCATAATCGAACCTCAACATATCATCACTCTTTACATGTCCGTTCCAATCCGTTGTCGCTTCCGCATGCCGCTGCGGCCATGCGGACCGAACGACGGTGCAAAACAGATGCCACCGACAGGAAACGGGTCCCGGCCCCGCACTTCCCGCAAACGACCGGCATACGCACTGCAATTTAACGTTTATTTGCCACAATCGGACCAAATATCCACGAGATGTCGGATATTCCCGCCCGGGAGAATACAAATATCGCTCTATTCCGTTGCTTTCCGCAAATGGAACGGATACATTTGCAACATGCAACCAAACGTATCACCGCCCGTTTTCTTATGAGAACATCAATCTTCGCTGCCTGCCTGGCGCTGCTTCTCGCAGCCGGTACATGCAAGGGCCAACCGGCACGCATCTTCCTCGCGGCCGAAAAGGAGACGACCATCAAACTATTCGGCACCGTCGACGGGGCGTTCCAGCCTTTCCACCACGCCCTCCGGGAATTCACGCTGACGCCCGGTTCCGAATCCGCCGCCATCATCGCCTCGCTCGAACGGCAGCGCAAAGGGCGAGCAACGGAACACGCACGAGACGACGGAGAAATCCGTTACGTCACGGACGAAATCGAAACCCTCGCCGAGATAGTCTCGCTGCCCGGCCTCTGCGGCCGCTACTGCCTGATAGACCTTTGGGCGAGCTGGTGCATCCCCTGCCGACAGCAGTTCCGGTTTACCGAACAACTGCACGAAATAACCGCCCGGTACGACAGCCTGCAACTGGTATATATTTCGATAGACAAACCGGAGACAGCCGACAGATGGACGAAGGCCGTCGAAAAACATGCGCTCGCCGGGTGGCACATCCGGGCCGGTCAATCCCTGCTGGAAGACATCACCCAAAAGGTCTATCAAAACAGGAATATCACGATACCCCGATACATTCTGCTCGCCCCCTCGGGAGAAATCGTCTGTCCCGACCTGCCGCGCCCGAACCGATATGAAGCGCTTGCAGCGGCGCTGGCCTCCTGCCTCGAAGACGAGGGGCAGTAATCCCGGCTACAACCCGCCGTTCCGGCCGACCGTCGGACAAGGAGTTCCCCAAAACCGGAGAGCATTTCGGACCACCGCACACCTTCCGCGAAAACCGCTACCTCTACAACCAACCTCCGTCCACGGCACCCGCCGAAAAAGGGCTGCCCGCCGGAGGACATACGTCCGACACAGAACGAACTCAGATGAACATCCGCGTCGTACCCTACAATCCCGAATGGCCGGCCGCCTACGAACATGAGGCGGCGACGATTGCACGCATTCTCGGCAACGAACTCGTGGCCATCTACCACATCGGCAGTACCTCCGTACCGGGCCTCGCGGCCAAACCCGTCATCGACATCATGCCGACGGTCAGAAGTATAGAGGCCATCGACCGGTTCGACGCCTCGTTCGAGGTGCTGGGTTACGAATGCATGGGCGAATTCGGCATTCCCGGCCGGCGTTACTACCGCAAAGGCGGCGACGAAAGGACACACCAGGTACACATTTTCGGCCGGAACAATGTCCGCGACATCGAACGGCACCTCGCCTTCAGGGATTATCTGCGCGCACACCCTGCGACGGCACACCGCTACGGAGAGCTGAAAAAGTCCCTGGCCCGGCGGTTTCCCGACGATATCGAAGGCTACTGTGATGGCAAGGAGGTCTTCATGCAGGAGCTCGAAAGGGCTGCCCTGACCTGGTATCGCTGCGGAAAAGGCATCCTGTAAATTCCCCGTCCACGCCCCCGTTCCGACCGGTATCCGCAGCCTATTTTAACGACCGGACAGCGATTACGGCATTTCGCGCCCCGGTGAAAGAAAAAGATTAGTATATTTGTAAATTGATTGGGGAATCAGATGCCAATCGGTAAAATCAGGCAGGGAATACAATACAAAGACCGGACAAATGGGACTATTTTCATTGACACAGGAGTTGGCGATAGACCTGGGAACCGCCAATACCCTTATTCTATATAACGGCAAAGTCGTCGTGGACGAACCCTCCATCATCGCCATGGACATACACACCGGCAAGGTGGTAGCCATCGGCGAGCAGGCCCAGCAGATGCACGGCAAGACACACCAGAACATACGGACTATCCGACCGCTCAAAGACGGAGTGATAGCCGATTTCAATGCGGCCGAACTGATGCTGCGGGGCATGATAAAAAAGGTCAAGATGAGCGGCCACCTCTTCAGCCCGTCGCTGCGGATGGTGATTTGTATCCCGTCGGGTTCGACCAACGTAGAGATACGTACCGTCCGCGAATCGGCCGAACACGCCGGCGGCCGCGAGGTGTACATGATATACGAACCGATGGCGGCCGCACTCGGTGCCGGCCTCAACGTGGAGGCACCCGAAGGGCACATGGTCATCGACATCGGCGGCGGTACGACCGAGATAGCGTGCATATCGCTGGGCGGTATCGTATGCAGCGAGAGCATCGACGTGGCGGGGGACGTATTTACCGAGGAAATCCAGAACTACATCCGCCAGCAGCACAACATCCGGGTGGGCGAACGCACCGCGGAGAATATCAAGATGGCGATAGGCGCCGCCGTACCCGAACTCGAAGAGGCTCCGGACGACTACGTGATAACGGGCCCGAACATCCTCACGGCGCTCCCCACGACGGTTACCCTGTCGTACACGGAGATAGCCTACGCGCTGGAGAAATCGCTCCTCAAGATAGACGCAGCCATCATGAAGGTCTTGGAGATGGTTCCGCCGGAACTCTATGCCGACATCGTGAAGAGCGGCATCTACCTCGCCGGCGGCGGCGCCCTCATCAAGGGGCTCGACAAACGCTTCTCGTCCAAGAACGGCATCCATTTCAACATCGCGGAAGACCCGCTGCGCGCCGTAGTACGCGGTACGGGAATCGCGCTGAAGAACATCAACCAGTTCTCGTTCCTCATGAAATGACAGGCGCTGGCCGACGGAACGGAAACGGCACGGCCGCCCCACACTCCACCAGTGAAGAGTCACGACGCCTGCCGCATTCCCGAAACGGCAGGCGCCACTTTAACAGGCCAAGATGTACAGGCTCGTACGCTTTTTCAAACGGTACTATGCGGTATTCCTCTTCGTATTGCTCGAAGCAGGGGCGATAAGCTATTACGCCAATTCGACCAGCTATACCCGCGCCACGCTGCTCGCCGGCGCCGCACGGGTGACCGGGGGAATAGAGGGCTTCTTCGCCTCGGCGGGAGACTACTTTTCGCTGCGGCGCGAAAACGCCGTGCTGCTCGAACGCCTCGCCGAAGCCGAGACCAGACTGCATGCCGCCATACCCGCAGGCGATACACTGGCCGCCCGGACGGACGGAATGAAATATCTCTTCGGAACTGCAAAGGTCGTCAGCAACTCCATCGCGCGGCAGGACAACTTTTTCGTGATAGATAAAGGTACCGCCGACGGCATCGAAGAGAACATGGCGGTATTGTCGCCGGAAGGTGCCGTCGCGGGTTATGTCCGCAGGCACTCCGACCATTACGCAGTCTGCATGTCGGTACTCAACGGCAGTTTCAGCATAGGTGGCCGCCTCAAGGGCAGCGAATATTTCGGTTCGGTCTATTGGGACGGCACCGACCCGCGGGAGATGACCATGGTAGACATCCCCCGTTACGCGGATGTCAAACGGGGAGACACGGTACTGTCGGCCTATTCACTGCGGTTCCCGCCCGACTGTTTCATCGGTACGGTAGCCTCCGTGAGCGAATCGCCGGACGGAATATACCATGTGATAAAGATACGGCTCGGCGCGAAGATGAATGCACTGTCCGATGTGCTGCTCGTGAAATACACAGACTACGAAGAGCTCGAAACCCTCGCGGGAGAACACTTCTCCGATGCCGACAAAAAAAAGAAATAACGAAAGGGTATGCACAAAATAGCGGAATACGGACTCATATTCATCGTATCGGTGTTGCTGCAGGTGTTCCTGTTCGACAACCTGACCGTATCGCCGTACCTCTATCCGCTGGTGTATGCCGGATGCATCATCCTGTTGCCGGCGAATATCGACAGAGCACTGCTATTGATATTGAGTTTCGCGCTCGGCTTGTCGGTCGATCTCCTGTCGGGCATGGCCGGCCTCAACACCATAGCCGCCACGGCTACGGGATTCCTGCGCCCTGCACTGTTCAGCCTGACCGTCGGCAAGGATGCGGCCCGGGAGGGTTTCATGCCGTTGCCGCTCAACACGGGACGCACGAAATGGCTGCGTTATGCGGCGGCGACCCTCGCCGTACACTGTACGGTCTTCTTTCTTTTCGAAGCGATGACCTTCAAATACTTCGGATTCACTTTACTGAGAATAGCAGGCAGCACCGTAACGACCACGCTTCTGGTCTGGTTCGCCGCCAGCCTCCTGCCGACCGGCAGGTCGCACGGCTCCCAGACATGATACGGAAACCGGACGAAAGAGAACAGAATATCAGAAACCGTATGCCGGCAGCGGCACAGAGAGAATAAAACAGATGAACCGCAGGGCGAAAATAATCTCCTTATTCGTTATCGTGGCCTTCGCCATCCTGCTCCTGCGTCTTTTCCAGATACAGGTACTCGACGATTCATACAAAAGGGCCGCCCAGAACAACGTGCTGCGGAAAGAGGTGCAGCACCCGCCACGCGGCGAGGTGTACGACCGCAACGGCGAACTGCTCGTACGCAGCATAGCCTCCTACGACCTGATGGCCATTCCGCGCGATGTAGGCGAGTTCGACACGCTCGCCCTGGCCCGCATTGCGGGCGTTACGCCCGAAAAGCTGAAATCCGAGCTCGACAAGGCCGCCCGATACTCGCGTCGCCGCCCCTCGGTCATCGTCAAACAGATGAGCCTTGAGGCCAAACTACTTTTCGACGAAGGAGAATTCTCCGGTTTCTATACTGTCTACCGGACCATGCGCTCCTATCCACGCAAGATGGCGGGCAACCTGCTCGGTTATATCAGCGAGGTGGACGCGGCGACGATAGCCCGCGACGATTACTATCAGACCGGCGATTATCGCGGCATGTCGGGCATAGAACGCACCTACGAAGAGGTGCTGCGCGGCGAAAAGGGGATGAAGGTAAGCATCGTGGACGTGCACGGCATCGAAAAGGGCCCATACATGGACGGCGCGGCCGACCTGCAAGCGATACCCGGTACGGCCATCACCACATCGCTCGATGCCCGTCTGCAGGCACTCGGCGAAGAGTTGATGGAGGGCAAGGTGGGCAGCATCATCGCCATAGAGCCTGCAACGGGAGAAATTCTCGTCATGGTCAGCAGTCCAGGCTACGACCCCGACGAACTGGTCGGCCGCGACCGGGGCAACAATTACATGAAACTGCTCGCCAATCCGCGCCGGCCGCTCTTCAACCGAGGCGTCATGTCGCGCTATCCGCCCGGCTCGACATTCAAGCTCGTCAACGGTCTCATCGCCCTGCAGGAAGGGGTCGTCACCCCCTCCCGGAAATATCCCTGCCACGGCGGATACACCATCGGCAAGGGCGTGAAGTGCCACAACCACTACTCGCCGGTCAACCTCCGGCAGGCGGTTCAGATGTCGTGCAACGCCTATTTCTGCTATGCGTTCCGCGCCGTGCTGGACAACAACCGCTACGACAGCCCGAAACAGGCCCTCGAAGTGTGGGACGACTACGTGGAGAGTTTCGGTTTCGGACGCAGTCTCGACAGCGACCTATCCGGAGAGCTTTCCGGATTCGTTCCTACACGGGAGACCTACGACAGGATATACCGCGGAAGCTGGAACTCGTTGACGGTCATCTCTCTCTCCATCGGACAGGGAGAGCTCGGCTGCACGCCGCTGCAGATGGCCAACCTCGCGGCGATACTCGCCAACCGGGGCTACTACTACACGCCGCACATCGTCAGACACATCGATGGAAGGGACTCCGTCGACTCCCGCTTCTACGACAGACACTATACGAAGGTGGAGAGCCGCCATTTCGACCATATTGTCAAAGGGATGTACGACGCGGTGCATGCGGACGGCGGGACGGGCCGTCGTGCCTACGTCCCGGGGCTGGACATCTGCGGCAAGACGGGGACGGCCCAGAATCCCCACGGCGAAGACCACTCGACGTTCCTCTGCTTCGCTCCCATGGACAATCCCCGAATAGCGGTGTCGGTCTATGTGGAGAACGGCGGTTTCGGCGGTACGATTGCCGCTCCGATAGCGAGCCTCATTGTGGAACAATACCTGACCGACAGCATATCGAGGCCGGCCCTCAAAGAGTACGTGAAGAACACGACCATATCCTATCCCTACTATGACAGGCAGCAGCACTAACAACCGCATGGCCCGCAACGGCATCGACTGGGGTTCGGTGGCGATATTCTTTTCGCTGATGCTCCTCGGCTGGCTGAACATCTATGCCGCAGTGTTCGACGATGCAGCCCGGGCAGGATTTTCCATGGACTCGCGTTACGGTTCCCAGTTGATATGGATGGGCGTCAGCGTACTTGCAGCGGTGGTCATCATGCTGATTGACGAAATCTACTACCACATCCTCGCCTACCCCTCCTACATCCTCATGCTCGCGGTACTGCTGGCAACGCTCTTCATCGGCACGGAGGTCAACGGCGCGAAATCGTGGCTCCGCCTCGGCGGATTCTCCGTGCAACCCGCCGAGTTCGCCAAATTTACGACGGCACTCGCCCTCGCTCGTTACATGAGCTCCTACAGCTTTTCCATGGCCGACTGGCGGAGCCGGCTGTACGCAGTGCTCCTGCTGGCGGCCCCCATGGCCGTCATCCTGCTCCAGAACGACGCCGGTTCGGCCATCGTGTTCGCCTCTTTTCTCATCGTCTTCTACCGCGAAGGTTTCAATTCGTGGGTTTACGTCGCACTGGGGATGGTGGTCTTCCTCTTCGTCTTCTCCTTCCTCTGGAACCCTGCGACGCTGCTCGCGGCGGTCATCGTTATCTGTACCCTCATCGAAGGGTTCATGAACGGAGAATGGCGGGACAAGGTGCGGTATCTGGCCGCCGTGGCGCTCGTCTCGGCCGTCATCTATCTGGCGGCCGCCCTGCTCACCCGGGGAGAGGCCGGCTTCTACGGATGCCTGCTCGCCGCCGCGGGCCTCTCGCTCATTGCGGTCGGCATCTATGCCTGGCGGGCGAAACTGAAGAACGTTCTGATATGCATCGGAATGTTCGTCGGTTCGGTTGCCTTCACCCAGGTCGTGGACACTGTTTTCGACCATATGCAGCTCCATCAGCAGAAACGTATCCTGAACCTGCTCGGCGTGGAAAGCGACCCGCAGGAGTGGGGATACAATGTCAATCAGTCCAAAATAGCGATAGGCTCCGGAGGTTTCTTCGGGAAAGGATACCTGCAGGGAACGCAGACCAAATACGACTTCGTTCCGGAACAGAGCACCGACTTCATCTTCTGCACCGTGGGCGAGGAGTGGGGCTTCGTCGGCTCGGCCGTCGTACTGGGGCTCTTCTGCTGGCTCATCCTGCGTCTCATCCGTATGGGAGAGAGACAGCAGGAGGCGTTCGGCCGGGTCTATTGCTACGGAGTGGCCTCCATCTTCCTTTTCCACGTACTCGTTAATGTAGGCATGACCATCGGCCTCATGCCCGTGATAGGCATTCCCCTGCCGCTCTTCAGCTATGGCGGGTCGTCGCTGTTTGCCTTCACGCTCCTCTTTTTCGTCGCCGTCAAACTCGATTCGCGCCGACGGGAGAGCGACGGCCATTTCGGTGCCCGCCCGAAATAATCCGCCGCCCGAAATGCCCTTCCGCAGCCCCTGCAGGCCAAAATATGGACCCGCGCAATAACAATCTATCACATTTTCGCCTACCTTTGCGTGAAAAGCAAAACACACAAATCGATAAACGTTTAAAATATGAGAAAAGCAATGATTGCATCCGCTCTGCTGATAGCCGGCATCGCCGGACTGACAGGCTGCGGCAACGAGAAAAAGAGCGCATCCGTACCGGCACTCGACCCGACCAACATGGACCTCTCGGTAAAACCCGGCACGGACTTCTATCAGTTCGCCAACGGCGGCTGGATGAAGAACAACCCGCTCCAGGCACAGTATTCGCGCTACGGCATCTTCGACCGGCTCGGCGATACGAGTCTCGACCAGATACGCACGATAGTGAACGAGGCCGCCTCCATGGACCAGACGCAGGGAGGGATACCCCAGAAGATAACCACCCTCTACCAGTTGGGAATGGACAGCGTGACGCTCAACGCCCAGGGCGCCGAACCGATACGCGAGGAGCTGGCTCGGATTGCTGCCATCAAGAATGACAAGGAACTCGCGGCGATGATTGCCACGCTGCACCGCGAGGGCATCTTCCCCTATTTCGTCACCTTCGTGGATGCCGACGAGAAGAACAGCACCATGAACATTCCCGCCCTCTACCAGTCCGGCCTCGGCATGGGCGACCGCGACTACTACCTGTCGGAAGAATCCAAAGAGATAAAGGATGCTTACAAGGAGTACATCCGCACGCTCTTCACGCTGGTGGGATACAGCGCCGAGCAGGCCGACGAAGCGGTAAAGGCCGTACTGAAGATAGAGGACAAGATAGCGGACGCATCCTACAGCCGCGAAGTACTCCGCGATTCCCATAAAAACTACAACAAGATGACCGGCACGGAATGGGTGAACTCCAACGGACTGCTCGACTGGAACATCTATTTCGACACGTTCGGAGTGCCGGTTGCCGAAAATATCGTAGTAAAACAAACGGGGTTCTTCAACGACCTGGCCAAGGCCATGAAGGACGTCACGCTCGACGAGCAGAAGCTCTATCTGGAGTATAACCTTATCAGCGCGGCCGCTCCCTACCTCAGCGACGATTTCGTGAACGCCAACTTCGACTTCTTCGGCCGCGCGATGTCGGGCCGCGAAGAGTTGCAGCCGCGCTGGAAACGCGCGCTCAACACGACAGACGGCGCCCTTTCCGAAGCGCTCGGCCAGCTCTACGTAGAGAAATACTTCCCCGCATCGTCGAAAGAGAAAATGCTCGAAATGGTAGGCAACCTGCAAACGGCTCTCAGCGAAAGAATCGAGGCGCTGCCGTGGATGAGCGACGAAACGAAAGCCCGCGCACAGGAGAAACTCGCCGCTTTCCGTGTGAAGATAGGTTATCCGGACACATGGCGCGACTATTCCGCCCTCGACATCAAGGACGATTCGTACTGGGCGAACGTGCGCCGCTCGAACATCTTCGAGATGGACTACATGCTCTCGCAGGTCGGCAAACCGGTCGATAAGGACAAATGGCTCATGAGCCCGCAGACCGTGAACGCCTACTACAACCCGACGACCAACGAGATTTGCTTCCCGGCCGCCATTCTTCAGCCTCCGTTCTTCAACCCGGATGCCGACGACGCAGTCAACTACGGTGCGATAGGCGTAGTCATCGGCCATGAAATGACGCACGGCTTCGACGACCAGGGCCGCAATTACGACAAGGACGGCAACCTGAACGACTGGTGGACGGCAGAAGACGCCGCACGTTTCAAGGAACGCACCGACATCCTCGTAGAGCAGTTCAACGCAGTGGAGGTGGCTCCGGGCGTCTATGCGAACGGCAGCTACACCCTCGGCGAGAACATCGCAGACCAGGGCGGCCTGCTCGTATCCCGCATGGCTTACGAGAACAGCCTCGAAGGCAAGGAGCGCCCCGAACCGATAGACGGCTATACCGATGCCCAGCGTTTCTATATCTCCTACGCTACGGTATGGGCACAGAACATCCGTCCGGAGGAGATACTGCGTCTGACCAAGATAGACCCGCACTCGCTGGGTAAGAACAGGGTGAACGTAACGCTCCGCAACATCGACGATTTCTACACCGCATTCGACATCACCGAAGGCGATGCGATGTACCTCGCACCCGAAAAACGGGTGAACGTATGGTAACGGTGCGGTAACCCGCCCTGAGAGCAAAAGCCGCGGCCTTTTCCCTGGCCGCGGCTTTTTTCATGCCGTTCGCGGACGCATCTCCCCTCGAATGCGTGCCCTTCCGCAAAGAAACGGTACCGACGGCCCTCCGCATCTCACCCGCGCCCGACTTGCCCTTCCCATCACCTTCAGAGAGGAAACGAAAACCGCCAATGTTACAATTTTACTCAAAAACAAGAAATATGTAAATTTAAAAACATACATAATTATTATTTATTTTTATTAATATATTTGCTACTAAAGACTATAGCCCGGCAGGGCCGTAGCCGATATGAACCTATACACTAATAAAACTACTTCAACCATGAAAAGACTCTTCACTACGGGAATCGCCGCAGCGACGTTGCTGCTATCTTGTCTGTCAGGATGTACAAAAACGGAAGAGACGTTCCATTACGTCAATCTGAGCCAGGTGTCGTGCTCGTTCCTCGGCGAGGGCAACCAGCCGCTCGAAATCACCGTCAAGGCCTCGCCCGCTGCATACGAAGCCACGCCCGGCGCCACATGGGTGAAAGCGACGCAGAGCGAAGACGGCAAGGTACTCATCCTGACCGTCGATGACAACGACACCGGTGCGGAACGCAGTACCACCGTCACCATCGCCGCAGGAGAGGCCTTGCAGACGATTACGGTAAACCAGCTTCCGAAGGACAGCGCCATCGCACGGTACCGCAAGCTGGATACCTTCCAGATGGGGGCTGCCATGTCGCCCAGCGGCAAGTATGCCGGCGGTTTCACCGCTTCCATCGCAGCGGACGACTCCTGGCAGTACTCCCCGACCATCGTGGACCTGGAGACCGGCGAAGTCTATGAATTCGGCCCCTTCCCCGAATCGCTCTATTACCTGACCCAAACCATGGCCATCACCGACCAGGGTCTGCTCTTCATCAGCGACGGGTCGAACGGCGGCCAGATAGCCATCGACCTCACCGGCAATATCTTCATTCCGGAGGCACCGGCCGGTTTCACCAGTAAACCCGACATCCAGGGTACTTCGGCCGACGGCAAATATTGGGTAGGTTTCGGTATGAAAGGCAAAGCATTCGAGGACGAAACGCCGTGCAAGGCGCTGCTGTGGACGGACGGCGTACCGACCGAACTTCCCTGGCCCGACCTCAACTACCGTGACGAGGAGCCGTGGTACGGCGGCATGGCCCGCGGCATCTCCGCAAACGGCGAAATCATCTACGGTACCTCGTGGGAGAACTGGGACTTCGGCATGCTCTACTGGGTAAACAACGGTGCGAATACCGAAAAACCGAAATGGGTCGGCGAAGACGTGCGCGAAGTATGGGAAGAGACCATGAAGAACAGCGACGGTACCGAATATACGACGCATCTGGTAAACGGTCTCATCTGCCAGGCACAGCTCACCAAAATCAGCCCCAACGGCAAATGGATTGCCAGCTCGTACCGCACCGAAACGCCCGCCGATGACCGGATTTCGATAGTCACGACACAAAAAGCCGCTTTCTTCAATACGGAGACTGAAACGACCGTTATCGTGGAGGATTATGGCGAATCGGTCGGCGTACACGTCACCGATGACGGCATCGCCTTCATCGGCATCGGCACGCTGGGCATCTCCTCGGGCAAGGTGTACGACCTGAATACGGGCACCGACCTGGGCGACACGCAGGATTGGGTGTACGACAAATACGGCATTATCATTCCGGCCGGTTACATCAACTACATTTCCCCAGACGGCCGGTTCGTGCTCGGCACCAAGGCCGAATCTTCGGCAATGGGCGTATCCTTCATCAACTGGTATATCGCACCGCCCCTCGCGAAATAAGTAACTTAGCTTAAATGATAACTATGAAAAAGATATTGTTCGTTGCAGCGGCCTGCCTGCTCGCCGCAGCCTGCT
>ERZ1673730.1280-NODE-1280-length-19685-cov-6.423688_pt1 | contig 19685 bp, 14 predicted proteins | sample MGYA00580200_ERZ1673730 | MGnify/ENA primary metagenome ERZ1673730 (study PRJEB41218, sample SAMN15661761) | gut metagenome | host: Homo sapiens | place: Canada: London | collected 2015-08-20/2019-03-30 | study: EMG produced TPA metagenomics assembly of...
TAGGAACGGCAAAATTTTTTACACTTCTATTGCTTCTTTATCACACATCAATAAACGGTCGGGGGTGATTTTATGGCGTTATGGGGTCAGCATTGGCTCATCAGGCGGATGTAGAACTCTACCGCACGGCCGATGACTTCGGTGCGGATGCGCTCATTGTTGCCGTGGATGGTGCTGCGCTCCTCGGCGGTGAGGTCCATGGCGGAGAAGCGGTAAACATGGTTGCTGACAGGACCGTAATGGCGGCTGTCGCTGCACTGTACCATCAAGTACGGGGAGACAAGGGAGCCTTGCCATGTGCCTGCCACGGCGGAAGCGACCTTATCCCACGCGGGGCAGTCGGTCTCGCTGATGGGGCTGGGGTTCATGCCCTCGACGCAGCGCAGCGTTACGGCGTCATTGCCGATGACCCCGCGGATGTATTCCATGGCGCTCTCCATGGTATCGGCGGGATTGAGCCGCATGTTGCTGACCATGGAGGCGCTGGGCGGGATGACATTGCTGGCCTTGCTGCCCTGCATCTGGGTAAAGGCCACGGTGGTGCGCATCAGGGCGTTCAGCTCGCCGCCCTGCTTTTTGCACAGGTTATCCAGAATGCCGCCGAACAGCCACAGGTTGGCGAAGATCATGCGGTAAAGGAAGGTGGAGTGGCGGCCGAGGGTATCAAACATCTTGGCGGCCGGGGCAGTGATGTGCATGGGGAAGGGGTGATTTTCCACCTTGCAGCAGGCATCCGCCAGTACTCCCACGGGGGTGTGGGGCTTGGGCGCGGAGGCGTGACCGCCGGCGGAGGAAACGCTGTATTCCAGGTTCATCATGCCCTTTTCGGCAATACCGATGAGCGCGCAGGGCTGCTTGACGCCGGGGAAAACATCTTCGACCACCGCGCCGCCCTCATCCACGACAAGCTGGATATTGATATTGTGCTCCTGGAACCAGTGGACGATATTGACGGCGCCGGGGCCGTTGATCTCCTCCTGACCGGAGAAGGCAAAGTAAATGTCCTGCTCCGGCTGGAAGCCTTGCGCAATCAGATGATCGGCGGCAGTCAGCACGCCGTTAAAGGTGACCTTGGTGTCAAGGGTGCCGCGTCCCCACAGCACGCCGTCCTCGATGATGCCCTCAAAGGGAGGCTTTTTCCAGTTCTCCTCCTCCACCGGCACCACATCAAAGTGCGCCATCATGACCGAAGCCTCATCGTGGGCCTTGCCCGCCCAGTAGAACAGCAGGCCGCGGTCCGGCAGGCGGGTGAGGGTGCATTTTTCGTAGACATGGGGGTACAGCTCCGGCAAAAGGGCGATGAGCTTTTCAAATTCCGCCGGGTCCTCCTTGGCGGCATCGGTGTAGCTGACGGTACGGCAGCGGATGAGCTGCTGAAGGTTGGTTACAGCGGCCTCTCGGTCAAATTCGACGGGGGCATAGGTCCTGAAAGCTTCGGCCTTGGGGTGGAACGCCGCGGTGCACAGCAGCACCACAGCCAGCAGCAGGACGAGAACGGCCAATATGATATACAGAACGATCATGACAGAAAACCTCCTTGCAGTATTTTATGGGATCACAGGATCCCCTTTTTATACAGGATGCGGGCCACCCCCACGGTAAACAGCACGCTGACCGGCACCATAATGCCGACGGTGCTGGAATTGAGGGCGGGAACGAAGATGAAGAGAACCAGCATCAGGCAGATGGGGGCGATGGAGAGCTTTGCGTTCTTTGAGATGAACACCACACCCAGGCCGCCGAACAGGGCGGGCAGGATCTGCGCGAAGGCGGGGGCTAGGGCGGGGCTTTCCAACACCGGGGTGAGCGGGATGATGAGAATGACGCCCAAAATGATGATGACGGTGGTGACGATGCTGGAAACGGCAATGGCCACGGTGGAAACGATCTCGCCTTCCTCGCTGTTGGCTTTCACATCGGCCTGCTCCAGCGCGTTGAGGGCACAGGGGAGCTTGAGATTACTGATATTGCCGGTGACAAAGGAGAGGTAGCTGCCGCCTGCGCCCAGCATGGGCACATAGGTCAGCGTTTCAATAAATCCGACTGCCCAGTACATAGGGGCAGTGGCGATGAGGCCCATCAGCAGACCCTTGCCATCGGCAGGGGCGTGGAAGATGATAGAGACAGCGGCGGGGAACATCAACAGCAGAACCATCATCGAAAGGTTCCAGACGCGGCCGTAGTGATGGACGGAATCCATATAAGTCATATTTGCTTTTTTCATGGTGTGATCCTCCTTTCCCTTAGGACAGCCAGCCGGTGATGGGAATGGCGGAGGCCATGCCGAGAATAAGACTCATCGGCAGGGCGTAATCGCCCACCCAATGCCAGCCGGTTTTTTTCATGATAAGGCCGCACAGCGCCATAATGATGGCGGAAACGATCATGACACATACCGGGATAAGGCCGGAGGGATCACCATGGAAGATGGTGCCGAAATCACAGAACACATAGCCGAGGAAAGCGGCGATCATACCGATGAACAGGGCGGAGGAGAGGATATCGCCCCAGCGCTTATCACGGTTTTCTATCTTGGTCATGCCGCCCTGCAGCTTTTTACCGATGAGCGGTACCAGCCAGATGCCCAGCATGATGCTGATGGTCATGACCCAGGCGATGGTGACATACTGGGAAGCGGTAAGGGCGGAAACCTGCCCGAAGGTGAGGCCCATGGCGCTTTCGGCATTGGTGGCGGCAATGGTCTCGTAGGAGAGGGAGCCGACCACCGAAAGGCGCAGCCAAGGCAGCGGCAGGCCGAGGTCCTTGGAAAGGGTGATGACGCTGATGACGATGGCGACGGCCGGGGCGATGGTGAAAACGCCGGCGGTGACCATGGTCTTGCGCAGCTTCTGCTGGTCCATGCCGATCTCCTTGCTGCGGCGGATGGCCCGCACCAGGAAGAACACCGACTGCGCCAGCACGGCCAGGATGATAACACCGGCCAGTACGAACAAAATGGGGCTATTGACGGAAAAATTCACACACTGTCACTCCTTTTGCAGAGATTTGGCAGGGGCGTACCGGAGCGGGGGAGGGCTGCCCGGAAGGGCTGGCCCGACCGTATCGGTGGAACGCTCCCTATAATGCAATATTTTAGCACATAAAAGGGCGAAAGGAAAGACAATGTTTACAGGGGATTGGCATTTGTTTTTGGAGGAGGTACACAAATGGAGGCGAGATAGGGTGCGGGCGCCCGCCATGCCCCCTGCAAAAAGCCCTAAATGGAAAAGCCGTGCCCGCCCCACAGGGGGGAAGGACACGGCTCTGCAAGAAAAATCAGATGTATTTCCACTGTTCCACATCAAAGACCCCGTGGGTGGTGATCTTGAGGGCGGGAATGACCGGCAGGCTCATAAAGGAAAGGGTCATAAAGGGATCGATGCCCGGGGAAACACCCATGCGGTGGGCGGCGGCCTTGGCCTGCTCCAGCAGGTCGTTTACCTCCTCCAGCGGGGCGTCACTCATTAGGCCAGCCACCGGCAGCGGCAGCTCAGCGATGACCTTGCCCTCGTGCACGACTACGGTGCCGCCCTGCATTTCGGCAATGCGGTTGATGGCAAAGGCCAGGTCGGCGTCATCGGCGCCCACGGCGATGATATTATGGGAATCGTGGGCAAAGCTGGTGGCCACAGCGCCCTGCCGCAGGCCGTAACCTTTAATGTATCCCAGGCCAATGTGCCCGGTGCCATGGTGGCGCTCCGCTACGGCGATCTTTAGGATATCATGGGTGGGATCGGGGGCAGCCGCCCGGCCAAGGTTCTGGGTGATGATTTCGCCCGGGACGATGCCGATGACCGGCAGATCTCCGGCGGCCAGCTGCTGCGGCGTGACCGGCGCAATACGGAAGGTCTCGTGCGCGCGGCGGGAAAGGCTGGGTTCCACCGCGGGCGCGTCAAAGGGTAGAACCTCGCCATCCGCAAAGACGCAGCGGCCGCGCTTATACACCTCCTGGATATTGAAGTGACGGAAGTCATCAAAGACCACCAGGTCGGCCAGGTAGCCGGGGGCGATGGCGCCTTTGTTGTTCATCAGGAAATAGCGGGCTGCCTGATGGCTGGCCACCTTGATGGCAATGATGGGATCAACGCCGCAGGCAATGGCTTCCCGGATGATATAATCGATGTGGCCGCCCTGCAAAAGATCCAGGGGGTGTTTATCATCGGTGGCAAACATGCACCGGGAGTAGTACTGCTGATTGAGCAGCGGCAGGAGTGCCCGCAGATTCTGGGCGGCGGTGCCCTCCCGTATCATGATGAACTGGCCGAGCTGCAGCTTTTCCAGCGCATCCTGGCAGGTGCTGCACTCGTGATCGGAATAGACGCCGGCGGCGATATAGGCGTTGAGATCGGCGCCGGAGAGATCGGGTGCGTGGCCATCTATTTTTTTGTGGTGGGCCTGACTGGCCAGGATTTTGCTGATGACTGCTGGGTCGCCATTGATGACACCGACATAGTTCATCATTTCCGCCAGGCCAAGAACTCTAGAGTGGTCATACAGGTCATCGATGGCCTGATAATCCAGCGTGCAGCCGCTTTCATCCAACGGCGTGGCGGGCACGCAGCTGGGCAGCATAAAGTGGACATCCACCGGCAGGCCCTCGGTGGCCTCCAGCATATAGCGGATGCCATCCACTCCCATGACATTGGCGATCTCGTGCGGATCGGTGATGACAGTGGTGGTGCCGTGGCGGATGACCGCTCGGGCAAACTCGGCAGGGGAAACCAGGCTGCTTTCCAGGTGGATGTGGGCATCGATGAGGCCAGGGCAGACAAAGCTGCCGGAGACATCCACCTCTTTGCTGCCGTGGTAGCTGCCGATGCCGGCGATGAGCCCATCGGAAACAGCAATATCCCCATGGCAGAAGTCATTGCTGAACACATTGAGATAGGTGGCGTTTTTGAATACGATATCGGCAGGTTCCTCCCCGCGCGCCACGCGAATGAGGCGGAGCTTGCGCCCCAGCTTGCGCTCCACGCACTGGGCGGTGGTTTCATGCGGCTTCATGACAGTCCCTCCTTTTATTTATACTGGGTGTTTTTTTCGATGAGCTTTTGGTAGATACGGTCGCGCATCCAGGGTTCGGTGCAGGCGGCCAGCGCCTCTCGCGGGGCGAACCACCGCACACCGCTGTTTTCATCGGGCTTTACCCGCAGCGGCTCGGTATCATCGGCTTCGATGAGATAGGTGCAGTTGAGATGCAGGTGGGAGGGGACATACCGCCCTCGTTTTTCGTGTCCATCCACGGTAAGGATCTCGACCGAGAACAGTTCACGACTGACGGGGCGGAGCGTTTGCAGTCCGGTTTCCTCGGCTACCTCCCGCAGCGCGACCGCCAAAAGATCGGTTTCGCCATCGGCATGGCCGCCGGTCCAGCTCCAGCTATTGTAGATGTTGTGATAGATCATCAGCACCTTATTCCGCGCGGGGTTCACCACCCAGGCCGATGCAGTAAAATGGGCGGTTTCATTCTGCCGGGTAAAGCTATCCGGCTGCTTTAGCGCGGCCAGCAGCAGCGGCAGATCGCGCTGCTCCTGCTCATTGTAGGGCCGATAGGCGGCAAGGCTGGCTTGCAGATCGTGTGGCATGGTGTTTCCCTCCTTGGCAGAGTGGATGCAGCGGGCAGGTATGGGGGCGCGGGGCAGGCCGCCCTGCGGGCGGCCTTACACGGCCCTACGGGCCGTGGCTCCGGCCTCCGTCCGGAGCGCCCCGCGCCCTGTGCCGCCCAGTCCGGTTCTGTCTCAAATTATACCACGGGCGGCACAAAGAAAAAAGCCCCCGAGGGGGCTTTTTCATTGCAGTAGGTTTAGTCGTGCCGAATGGCCTCCAAAGCGGAGATTTTAACAGCGCGGTTGGCAGGGATAAAACCGAAAACAACGCCGACCATCATCGAAAAGACCATTGCCAGCAGCACCAGCCACCACGGAATGATGGAAACCGCCCCGCCGTTGCCGAAGCTGAGCCCCAGCGATGCCAGAAGGTTTGCTACGATCGGCACATTGTTTAACAGATAGCTGATCAGGAAGCTGAGCCCAACGCCCACCACGCCGCCGATCAGACCGATCATAGCGGATTCGGTGAGGAACATGGCGCGAATGGCGCCCAGCTCGGCGCCCAGCACCTTCATGACGCCGATCTCCTTGGTGCGCTCATAGATGGACATGACCATGGTGTTGGCGATGCCGATGGCGGCGACAAACAGGGAGATAGCCGCCAGACCGCCCAGCATGGTCTGGATCATGGTAAGCTGTTCGTCAAACATCTTACGGGTGTCCTCCATCGAGGAGCACTGGAAGCCCATATCGGTGATGGACTGCTGCACTGCGGCAACCGATGCAGCGTCTACGCACTTGACCCGTACCTCATCATAGTTGGTGGTGTCTGGAGCCTTTTCGCCGCTGATCTTGTAGTATTTCTGCTCCAGCGCCTTCAGCTGGTTGATGTCCATCAGGATGCATTCGCTGGTCTCCCAGCCCTTGTTCCAGTCCTCCACCATCACGCCGGTCACATTGGGGGTGACCTCCAGGCCCTTTTTCAGGTTGCCGTTGTTGTCATAGCTTTCGCTGTACAAAACCAGCTTATCCTTCATCATATCCACAAAGGGCTTTTTGGGGTTGCCCATGGCGTCGGTCTGGTTGCGATCCACATAGTTATTGCGCTTTTTCTTGGTATCCCGGAAGGAATATGCCACATTGGCGCCCGCCACCATGCTGTAATCCTTTTTGCTGTCTGCGAAGGAGGTGCCGTCGCTCAATTTATAGCCGAGAGCGTCAAACGCCTCGGGATAGATGCCGATGATATTGGTATAGGCCGCATAGCGCCCGTTGCGGGATTTCAGCCGGAAACTGACCCGGCTGCTGTAAAACGGGGTCGCGATCTGTACATTATCCATCGCCTGTATTTTGGAGAGGGCTTTATCGTCCAGCTTGGTTTCGCCTCCGCCGTAATTGTAGACATTGATGATGGTAAGATCGCCCCACTCTTGCAGCATCTGCATCATGGATTCCCGCGCACCGATGCCGAGTGAGACCATCAAGATGATGGCGCACACGCCGATGACAACGCCGATAACGGTCAGGGCGGTACGCACCCGGCGGCGGGTCAGGTTTCGCAGGCAGACGCTCAGAAGGTCAGATATCCTCATCTTCGTCTACGCTCTCCTTTTTATTTTTACGCAGCTTCAGGTACACGAATACGCCGGCAGCCACTACCACCACACCACCGATGACCCAGAACCACGGGAAACCCGCAGGCTCTTCCATGCCGGGGTCAGTGCCGGGATCCATACCGGGGTCGACGCTGGGATTGCTGGGACCCCATACATCCTCGTAGCTGGTTACCTGCGTGGTAAAGGGCACCGAAACGGTGCGCTGGTTCATGTTGGTATCCTCGTAGGTGATAATGACCTCACCCACCAGCTCGCACTTTTCATTCCCGGTGATGTAGAAATCGGCGCTGGAGGTGGTGCCGGAGGCCAGATTGCCCAGATACTGCTCCTCGCCGTTATTGGAAAGCCCCTCGCAGTTCAGCTTGGCGGAAAGATTGTAGATATCGGTACGGCTCTTATTGACGAAGTTGACGGAGAGGTTATTTTCCTCGCCTATGAAGATCTGTTGGGGCAGGTCGATGCCGGTCACGGTAAAGCGGTCCACCTGCAGCACCGGCATGCTGATGGTCTCGGTGGTCTTGGCATTGCGGCGCACGCCGTTATCCAGGTAGTCATAGGTAAAATCAACGGTCATGGAATGGGACTGGGCCGCCGCAGTGGGCTTCACGGTCACATTCACGGTCTTGGTGATGGTGCCCTCGGCTGCCAGCGATTCGATGTAGAAGGAATTGGAGCTGCTGGTCAGCATCATGGCATCGGGCAGGGTCATGGTCACCATCATGTTTTCCACGGCCATGGTCTTGCTGGTATTGCGGAAGGTCATGGTGATATTGCGGGTCTCACCGGCCACCAGGTCGCCCTTGCCGTAGCTGTAGCTGCTGATGATGACATAGGGCTGGGCCGCGGTGGTCTCGGTGTCGGGTTTTTCGTCGTCCGGCTTGGTGGGGATGATGGTGGCGTTATCGATCTTGCAGGTTACAATAGCATTGTAGTTGCCCTGGGTAATGATAAGCTTCAGGGTGTTATCGCTGCCGCCCACATAGTATACGCCGGTCAGCTGGATTACCATACCTTTATCGGTGCTGCCTACTGTCCATTTTTCAATTTCAGCACCGGCGCCGGAACCAGCCAGGAAGCTGCTGTCGCCGGGGGTGGTAACCGAGAAATTATTCTTGCTGTAGCCGGTGGACCCATAAAGGCTCAGAAAGTCATCATCAGTAACATACAGGGTCAAATCAACATAGTTGCCCTTTACGATCTCGGAGCTGGGATTGACCTTATCCGCAGGGGAACCGGGATATTTGGTGTACTTTTTGTTATTGGCCATGTCCTTGTGATACATCTGCCAGTAGTAGCTGCCGCTGCAAATAGCATCCAGCCGGAAACTGTCAGCGGTCTTTTCGCCGCCCAGGGTGCTCTTGGCCTGGAATACAGGGGTAATAGCCGTGTTGCCGGTGATTTCAATTTCGCCGAAATCTGCAACAGACTTTGCATCAGTATCGCCTACTTTATATGTAGCACTGACAAATTCATAGCCAGGGGCAGCATTAAAAGTAACTTTAACTTTTTTCACATCATCGGGAAGCGCTTTGGACTTAGTAGTACTGTTAAGGGTACAAGTTGCAGTCCCGGTACTTCCTTCTTTTGCTGTATTATATGTAAGCGTAATGCTGCCGTGCTCCAAAGAACCATCAGTGGCAGAAACAGTATAGGACGGTTCAGTCGCCATCGCTACGGTGCTCAGCACCATGGCCAGCACCAGAATGAATATCAGGATCTTGCTCATCTTTTTCACAGTCATACTCCTCCTTGGCCGGCGGCCAGTGTGTTATCGGTAAATTGCAGGGTCTCCGGCAGCTCCTCGGCAGGGGCGGCAGGAGGGCCTTGGATCGCCTTGGCATGGCGGTGGTCCTCATTGGAAATGATGCGTCCATCCGAGATGGTCACGATGCGGTCGCAGTATTCTGCCAGGCTGCGGTCATGTGTCACCAGTATGATCGTGGTGCCCTTTTCCCGGGCAAACCGCAGGAACATCTCCATGACCTCTTTGGTCGTTTTGGTATCCAGGTTGCCGGTGGGTTCATCGGCAAATACCACCTCAGGATTGGTAACAAAGGCGCGGGCAATGCCCACGCGCTGCTGCTGGCCGCCGCTCATTTCATTGGGACGGTGGTCCATGCGCTCGCCCAGTCCCACCTGCTTTAGCATTTCACGGGCGGCTTCCTCACGCTTTTTGCGGGACACCCGGCGGAACATCAGCGGCATGGCCACATTTTCCACAGCGGTCATCCCCTGAATGAGATTGTAGGACTGGAACACAAATCCGATGTGCTTCTGCCGGAACACCGCCAGCTGCTTTTCGCTCATCTTGGAGATCAGCTCTCCCTTGATTTTTACCGTGCCGCGGGTGGGCTTTTCCAGCCCGGCCAGTTGGTTCAGCAGGGTGGATTTACCACTGCCGGAGGTACCCAGTATACAGCACACCTGCCCCTGCTCGATGGTCAGGTCGATATTATCCAGAGCGACTACCTTTTCATCGCCGGTCCGGTACACCTTGCGGAGATTTTTGGTCTCCACCATGTATTGCACATTTTTTCCCCCTCTCGCAGAAAAATCATATTTCACTAAAATAAGTGTACAGTTTGATGGATTTTATTGCATCCAAAAACAAAAAATGCAAAAAAACTTTGCAGCAAACTGTACTACTGGAGCTAATACAGTCAGCATACCATTTTGCCCCTATATAGTCAACGCAGTTCACGGTGAATTCATAAAATATTAAAGAACACAAAAAAGCTCCCGCACCTGTTACAGTGCGGGAGCTCCTGGTAAAACTGTTTCCTGCGGCCGTTTGCAGCCGGCGCAGGAGCTTGGGGAATGAGCCGAAGGGAAAAGAAAATGAGGACAAAACGAAAAAGTATAAAGAAGGATGAAGATAAGGAGGAGAAAGAAAAACCTTCGGCCGGGCTGTGCGCCCTTATTTATTCCACACCTTTATCATATACGGCCAATGTGATGGCTGTGTGAAGAAATCAGGAAAAATCGGAATGATTTTCTTCACTTTCGGCGGTTAAAGCGGCATCGGGCGGCAGCAGCGGCAGCCGGAACCAGAAATCGCTGCCCTCGCCCAGGGTGCTGGCTACGCCGTATTCGGCGCCGTGGGCCTCCAGCACGCCCTTTACAATGGAAAGTCCCAGCCCGGCCCCCACGGTGGAGCGGCGGTGGTTTTTATCCACCTTGTAGTAGCGGTCCCACACATAGGGCAGGCTCTCGGCCGGAATGCCTTCGCCGTGGTCGATGACCTCCACCTTCACAGTCCCATTCTCGATGGTCTGGCGCACCAGTACGGCCCGGTCGGCCCCGGCATAGTTGATGGCGTTATTGATGAGATTATACAGCACTTGGGTCATGCGCAGCCGGTCGGCCATCACCATGGCGTCGCCGTCCGCTTCCAGCGTGATGGCGTAGCCGTCATGCAGCACCAGCTTGGCGTACCGCCCCATAATGCCGCGGATCATCTTGGTGAGATTGAGCGGCTCCGGTTCGGGGGTCTGCGCGCCGCTTTGTAGCCGGGAAAGATTCAGCAAATCATTGACCAAATCAGTCAGCCGGCGGGCCTCATCTATGATGATCTGCACATTTTCCGGGGTATTTTCACCCGGCAGATCGCGCATTACCTCGGCATAGCCGGTGATCATGGTCAGCGGGGTGCGCAGGTCGTGGCTCACATTGGCGATGAACTCCTGCCGCAGATGTTCCACCTTGCTCAGCTCCCGGCTGGCATAGTTTAGGGTGTCGGCCAGCTCGGTGACCTCCCGGTAGGTGCCGCCGGTAAACTGCGTGCCGTAATCGCCGGTGGCCAGCTGCTTGGCGCTTTTGGTAATGCGGGTGATGGGACGGGAGATCATGGAGGAAAGCAGCAGCACCAGCAGGATGGAAAACGCCGTCATGATGACCGTGATGATGACCAGCTGGGCCCGCAGTGTTTCCACCGTGGTATTGATGGGCGTGATGGTGGCATCCACCATGACCATGACCGGCTCGGCGCCCTCGTCCTCTCCGCGCGTGGTCAGAATGCCGTACAGCAGCTGCTCGGTGGAGGCGGCCTGGGCGGTTGCTTTGCTCTGCATGGCGGGGGAAAGCTCCAGGAGCTGATAGTTTTCCAGCACGGTGCCGCCGTTTTCCTGCGCCTGCCGGAACAGCAGCGCCGCCTGATCGGTAAGCAGCATGTGCAGGATGCAGGAGGGCTGGTTGCCGGAGGTCAGTACCGGGGTGCCGTCCTCCCGCACGATGTGGACACAGATGAGATCCTGGCGGGTCAGGCGGTTCACCTCGGTGTAGAAGTTCTCATCATTGATGCTGGCGGCTACTTCCTCGGCGGTATTTTTAATGGAGCTGGTCTTGATGGATTTGTAGAAGCTCTCCAAAAAGACGATCTGCAAAAGCCACAGCAGCATCAGCAGCAGCGCCACAAACATAGCAAAGCTGCCCACCAGTCTCCAGCGGATGCCCAGGTGGGAAAAACGGCTTTGCTTATGCTGCGGGGCAGGGGAGGACTCAGTTGGCGTCTCCGTCTGCATCGCTTTCCGGCTCTGCCACAGTTTCAAAGCGGTACCCAACTCCTCTTAGCGTGATAATGCACCGGCTGTACCGGCCCAGGCTCTTGCGCAGCAGCTTTACATGGGTATCCAGCGTGCGGTCGTCGCCGTAAAAATCATAGCCCCACACATCGTGGATCAGCCGCTCGCGGGTCAGGGCCACGCCGCGGTTGCGCACCATATAGAAAAACAGGTCGTACTCCTTGGGAGACATCTCTATGCGCTGCTCGTCAATGAAAACCAGCCGCGCGGTAAAATCCACCGTCAGCCCCTCAAAAACAAAACGGTTGTTTTCCTCGCCGCCGCTGCGCTTGATGATGGCGGCCACCCGCATCATCAGCTCCTTGGGGGAAAAGGGCTTGACCACATAGTCATCGATCCCCAGCTCGAAGCCGTGGATGCGGTCATATTCTTCGCCGCGGGCGGAAAGCATGATGATGGGCGTGCGGTTGTATTTGCGGATTTCGCGGCAGGCGGAAAAGCCGTCCAGCTCTGGCATCATCACATCCATGATGATGAGATCGAACGGCTCGGTGCGGCACAGGTCGATGGCCTCCATGCCATTGGCGGCCTCGGTGACCCGGTAGCCCTCGAATACTGCGTATTTTTTTATGATCTCGCGGATCTTGGCTTCGTCATCCACGACCAGGATGTGATACATGGCGGTTACCTCCTTTGGGGGTGCAGGCTGGCATTCGGGCGGCCCCGTGCCTGGCTCCGCCGGGCTGGGGCGCCCCCCTGCGGGGGGCGCCCTTCGGGAGCCTTCGGCTCCCGCGCGGGGCCGCCCGAACCCGGCTTCCTGCAATGTCCATGGTTATTATAGCATACTCTCCCGCGCCGATGCTATAACCTTTACGAAATGTTAATATCTTTCCTCTTGCGTTCGTCCCGTTTTGCGCTAAAATAAGATTAGAAATCCCCGACCGACCGGTCGGTCGGAACATCTATCCCCCGGAAATGGAGAATCCTCTATGCTGTCTCGTCTCAGTGTCAAAAAGCCCATGACCGTATTCGTCTGCGTGGTGCTGGTGCTTATCCTCGGTGTCATGTCTTTCATCAATATGACCACCGACCTCCTGCCGAATATGGATCTGCCCTATGCCATCGCCTATACCACCTACATCGGCGCCAGTCCGGAGCAGGTGGAGCAAAGCGTGACCAAAACGCTGGAAAGCGCCCTGGCTACCACCAGCGGCGTCAAGAATATCACCAGTATCTCGCAGGAAAATGTCAGTATCGTGGTGCTGGAATTTGAGGAAGGCACCGGCATGGATTCCGCCATGATCGAAATGAACGCCAGCCTTGATCAGATCGCCGACTCCCTGCCCGAGGCCGCCGGCAGCCCGGTGCTCATGAAGATCAATCCCGATATGCTGCCCATCATGGTATTGGCGGTGGATAGCGATAATATGGCCCGGGAGGAGCTTTCTCAGTTTACCTCCTCCACCGTCATCCCGGCACTGGAGCGGGTGGATGGCGTGGCGTCCGTTTCCGGCAGCGGTCTGGTGGAAAGCCAGATCCGTGTGGAGCTGGATCAAGCCAAAATCGATGAGCTGAATGACAAGGTACTGGCGGCCATTGATAGCTCCCTGGCCGATGCCGAAAAGCAGCTCAAGGATTCTCGCAGGCAGATCAACGACGCCAAAAAGAAGCTGGAGGAGCAAAGCGGCACCGCCTATGCCCAGCTGGTGGCCGCTGCCCAGCAGCTGGCCGATGCCAAGGATCAGGCCTCCCTCGGCTCCACCCTCACCTCGGCGGAGGTCAAGGCCATTCAGGCCGTGCTGGCCCAGTACGATAACATGGTAAATCTGCGCGATAGCTACAATGCCAGTGAAGATTACGCCCGTACTCATCTTTCCGCTGTAAAATATGCCGAGCTGCAATCTCTGCAGCTTACCCGCACCCAGCTGCGTGCCCAGCTGAGAGCCGCCCAAGCCTCGCTGGAGACCGCCGAAGCCGCCCTCAAGGAGATCGGCAGCAGTGAAGCCGCCCTGCAGCAGGATGTGACCAATGCCAAGGATGCGCAGGAAGCCGCGCAAACCGCCTACAAAGAAGCGCGGGACGGCGCACCGGAGCGTCTCAAGGACGATCCCGGCTGGCAGGACCTGCTGCGGCAGGAGCAGGAAAAGCAGGCGGAGGTGGACGACCTCCAGGCACAGCTGGAGAAGGACCCCGATAATACCGGGCTGCAAGCCCAGCTCAATACCGCCGAAGCCGAGCTTGCCGCCATCCAGGCGGCGCAGACCGCCTACCTTACCCGCAATGACCCGCAAACCGTTGCCGCCGCGGAAAAGCTCTCGGCTGCCGAGGAGGAGGTGACCCGCGCCAACGCCCGGCTGGAGACCTTCCGGCAGGCCACCGAGGCGAAGGCGGAGGCCGAGAAGGCCATCGCCGACGCCACCAAAGCCATCGAGGAAAACACCGCAGAGATCATTGCGCTGCTGGGCGAGGCCGAGGGCAAGAAGTGGATCGAAAGCCACGATAAGGTGCAGGATGACTACGGCACCATTACCGAGCTGAACGCCGCCATCGATGCGCTGGCACCCCGCATCCCGCAGCTAAAAAAGGAGCTGGAAACCGCTCAGTCCAGCCAAAAGGAGCTGGACGCCGCCCTTTCGCAGCTGGATAAGGCGCAGAGCCAGCTGGAGACCGGCAAGCTGGAGCTTTCTCAGCAGCTCATTCTGGCCACCCTGCAATTACAGCAGGCCGAACAGGCCCTGGATGAAGCCGAGGAGCAGTTCCGCCAGCAGCGGGATGCCGCCTACAAGGCCGCCGGGCTGGACGGCATTCTCACCCAGTCCGCCGTTTCGCAGCTGCTCATGGCGCAGAACTTCTCGATGCCCGCCGGCTATATCCAAAGCGCCGAGGGGCAGAATGCCCTCAAGGTCGGCGATAAATTTACCAGCCTGGAGGAGCTGCAGAACTGGGTGCTCTTCCAATACGATGTCGGCGATGTGGGGGAGATCCGTCTGACCGATATCGCCACTGTCCGCCTGGCGGATAACGCCGAGGAGCTGTACGCCAAAATAAACGGCAATGACGGTGTGCTGCTCACGGTACAAAAGTCCTCCATCGCTTCCACCTCCGGTGCCTGCGATAATCTCTATGCCGCCATGGCCCAGCTGGAGGAAAAATACGAGGGCCTGCACCTCACCGCCCTCAGCGATCAGGGCCAGTACATCGATCTGGTCATCAGCTCGGTGCTGGAAAATCTGCTGTTCGGCGCGCTGCTGGCCGTCATTGTCCTCATGCTGTTCCTGCGGGACTTCCGCCCCACTATCATTGTGGCGCTCAGTATCCCCATCAGTCTGCTTTTGGCGGTGGTGCTTATGCACTTCACCGGTGTCACCCTCAATATCATCTCCCTTTCAGGCCTTGCCCTTGGCGTCGGCATGCTGGTGGATAACAGCATCGTTGCCATCGAGAATATCTACCGTCTGCGCCAGCTGGGCTACAATGCCGCCACGGCGGCGGTTCACGGCTGCCGCCAGATTGCCGGGGCTATCACCGCCAGCACCCTTACCACTGTCTGCGTATTTGTGCCCATCCTGTTTACCAGCGGCCTTACCCGGCAGATCTTCGCCGATATGGGCCTGACCATCGCCTATTCACTGGGTGCCAGTCTGCTGGTCGCCCTTACCTTGGTGCCCGCCCTTTCGGGCAAAATATTGACCCGCGATACCGCAGGGGAAAAGCCCAACCGCCTCCTGAACCGCATGATAGCGGGCTACGAAAACCTTCTGCGGAAAGTGCTGCGGCACAAGGCTCCTGTTCTGCTGGGCGCGGTGGCACTGCTTATTGCCAGCGCGGTGCTGGCGGTCAGCATGGGCACCGCCTTTATGCCGGAAATGGATAGCCCACAGGTGTCGGTCTCCATCGAGATGCCGGAGGACGCCACCCAAAGCGAAAGCTGGGCCATGTGCGATACCGTCCTGGAGCGGATCCTTACCGTGGATGGGGTGGATACCGTCGGCGCCATGGAGGGCCAGAGCATGATGAGCATGGGCGGCAGCAGCCTGTCCATCTATGTGCTGCTGGGTGATGACCGCAGCGATTCCAGCCAGGAGATCGCCAAAAAGATCGAGGAAGCCTGCGCCGATCTGGACTGCACCGTTTCCGCCAACGGCTCCACCATGGATATGAGTATGATGACCGGCGGCAGCGGTATTCAGCTGGCCGTCACCGGCGATGATATGGATGCCCTGCGGGCCGCCGCCACCGACCTGGCCAAAACCCTTTCCGCCGTGGAAGGGGTCGCTTCGGTCAGTGATGGGCAGGAGGACAGCAGCACCGAGGTGCGCATCACCGTGGATAAAGCCAAAGCCGCCGAGTACAACCTGACGGTCGCACAGGTCTACCAGCAGGTGGCCGCCGCCGTTCTTTCCCAAACCACTGCCACCAATATCACCGTGGATAACAGTGACCTGCCGGTTGTGGTCGTCCCCGATAGCGCCGGGATCACCACCCGGGAAACGCTGGAGGAGCTCCGCCTGACCGGTACCAAAAACCAGGAGGAATGCGAGGTCCGCCTTTCCGAGATCGCCGCAGTGACCGAGGCCGCGTCCGCTTCCGCCATCCACCGTGAAAATCAGGCCCGTACCGTCACCGTCACCGCCCAGATCGCCGATGGCTACAACATCGGCCTGGTGAGCCGTGAGGTGGAAAAGCTGCTGGCCGATTATGAGATGCCGGAGGGCTGCTCCTATGCCATTGAGGGCGAAAATGAGATGATCCAATCCACCATGAGCGACCTCATCCTGATGATCGCCCTGGCCATCGCCTTCATCTACCTCATCATGGTGGCGCAGTTCCAGTCGCTGCTCTCGCCGTTTATCGTGCTGTTCACCATTCCGTTGGCCTTCACCGGCGGCCTTTTGGCCCTGTGGATCACCGGCAAGGAGCTCTCAGTCATTGCCATGCTGGGCTTCCTTATGCTCGCGGGTGTCGTTGTGAATAACGGCATCGTCTTTGTGGATTACGCCAACGGGCTGCGGCTGGAGGGGATGGAACGCGCCGAAGCGCTGGTACAGACCGGCCGCGACCGCATTCGCCCCATCCTCATGACTGCCATGACCACCATTTTCGGCCTGGCTACCATGGCGCTGGGCCTGGGCGCCGGCGGCGATATGCTGCAGCCCTTGGCCATCGTTACCATCGGCGGCCTGGCCTACGCCACCCTGCTTACTCTGTTCATTGTCCCCGCCATTTACGATATTTTCCTAAAGAAAGACCCCAAGAAAGTTGTCATCGAGGAGGTAGAAGAGGCATGAACTTGCCGGAGAAAAAGGCCGCAGTGTTCCGTGCGGTATTAAAGCTGCTGCGGCAGGGCCGTCCGCTGGGAGATTTGAAGGTTTCTGAGATCGCCGAAGCCGCTGGCATCGGCAAAGGCACTGTGTACGAGTATTTCCCCTCCCGGGAGGAGCTGCTGCGGGATGCCATGCAGTACAGCAGGGCCCAGGGCTTCCAGGAACTGTACGCCGCCATTTCCGACGCCGAGGGCTTTGAAGCCCGCTGGAAGGTCATCGAGATCACCGCCCGCCAGCTGCTGGAGTGCAGCTCCGTTTTCTTTTCACAGGTGCCCTCCATGGGGTTTCCGCAGGCCGCCCTGTATGATATCTGCGGCGGTCCGCAGGAGCGTGCCGATACCCGCCGCATGATCGGGGAGATCATGAACTGCCTGACCTCTGCCGCGGTGGAGGAGGGCCTGGCCCCCCGTATGCCGGAGCCGGAATACCTTTCCATGGTCGGAGAGGGCTGTATTTCCGGCTTTCTGCTGCGCTGTGCCCTCTCGGAGGGCCGGCAGGAGGAAATAGCTGTGGCCCTGGCCGATACCCGCAAGCTCTATATTGCCGCCCTGCAGTGATTTTGGTTTCTGCAGGGGGCCGGCTCGGGGCGCAGCCCGACCCATCCTGCGGATGGGTCCAGCGGACAAATGTCCGCTGCGGCGATGCTTTGCATCGCCGGGGCTGCGCCCCGCCCGCCTGCGGCCCGTACCGCCTTAGGCGCCCCACCCGCAAAGAGATTTGCACTCTTTCTCATTTTGCGGTATGATAGGGCCAGAATAAGCATGTGAACCCCAAGCCCCCAAAAAGTGAAGGGAGGACGCCCCCGATGAAACGCTGCCTAATGCTTCTGCTGCCGGTAATTTTGCTGCTGGCGGGCTGCGGCCATGCCCCGCAGGAAAACGAATCGCTGGAATCCATGACCGCACCCATGACGGCGAATCATTCCCAGTGGCAGCAGGAGCCGTACTATATCCTGCAGTTCAATGTCGATTCCGTCATCAGCAATGCCCCCAATGTCACCGCCACCGCTTCCCGGGTCATCATCTCCCAGGGGGGCACCTACCTGCTCAGCGGTACTTTGCAGGATGCCCAGCTCACCGTGGAGATCCCCGCGGGGGAAACAGCCCGGCTGGTGCTGTGCGGGGTGGATATGCACTGTGAACGGGGCCCGGTCATCTACTCCAATGGCGGCGGCACCGTGGTGCTGCTGCTGGAGAACGGCACCGAGAATACCCTCTCCGATGGCAAAAGCTATCTCTATTCCGGCAGCAAGGTGCGGGAAGCCGCCATCAGCGTGGAGGGCGACCTGCTCATCACCGGCGGGGGCAGCCTTTCGGTGGAGGCCATCCACAATGACGCCCTGCGCAGCGAAAGCACCCTGGTCGTTGCGGAAGGCACTTTGGAGATCACCGCCTGGCGGGACGGACTGGTTGCCGGGCAGGAGCTGCAGATCAGCGGCGGACAGCTTTCCATCGCCTGCGGCCGCACCGGCCTTTCGGCCAGTTCCGCCAAATCCGGGCAGGGCAGCGTGACGCTGGCAGGGGGCACAGTGGCCCTCATCTGCGGCGGGGACGGCATCACGGCGGCCGGGAGCCTTTCGGCCACAGCAGGGGAGTACCACATCACCACCGGCGGCGGCAGCGGCAACGCCAGTTATGGCGAGACCGCCGAAAAATGGGGCCTGTGGGGCGGTCTGCCCCAGCAGCAGCCCACCGAAAAACAGCCCATCATCAACCGGGAGCAGATCGTGAGCGATAGCGCGCGGGGCCTTTCCGCCGGCAAATCCCTGGCGCTTTCTGGCGGTACCTTTACGCTGGATTGCAGCGATGCCGCCCTCTATTCCGTGGGAAGCACCAAGCTGTCCGGCAGCCGTGTCACCATTTCCGGCGGCGATACTGCCATCACCACCCAGCAGCTCCCCCTTTCCGCCGGAGATGTTTCCATTCTCACCGCCCGCCGCGGCGCTGTGGCGGAGGATATGACCCTTTCCGGCGGCAGCCTGTCCATTACCGCCGCGGAGGAGGGCCTGGCCCTCTCCGGCGGGTATGATAAATCCGAGAGCGACCCCGCCGCTGACCTGCGCAAAATGACCGTGACCGGCGGCAGCCTTTCCATCTGCGCCGGGACCCATGCTTTGGATATCGGCGGATCACTGTTCCAGTCGGGCGGCAGTCTGCTGCTCGGCTCCGGCCGGGAGCAGAACCCCCTGCGGGCTGCCACGGCCCATATTAGCGGCGGCACCCTGCTGGCGGCCGGCCCCCTCCCGGAGGAGCCGCAGCTGTATACCAGCCTGCCCCGCATCAGCGTGGAGCTGTGGCTGACCGGCGGCCGGCCCCTGACCGTCACGGCGGCGGAAGAGAGCACCCCCATGCTCTCCTTCACCCCGGAAACCTCGGTCGGTTATGTTACTCTCATCAGCGATGCCCTGGAGAAAGATACCACCTACTATCTCGTCTCCGGCAGCGCCCGTATCGGCCTTTCCCCGGTCTGAACGGCGTGCCAGACACCACAAGACCTGCAAAACTCCCTCCATAAATTTTAGTACGCAAAACACGGCAAAAATCCCTGCTTCCCGGCAGGGATTTTTGAGATTTTTATTTAACTGACTAAATTATCATTTCAATATGCGACAATAATTGTATAAATGCTCATGTACGGTAGAGAAGCACAAAGCAAAACAAGGATAGCCAGCCCTGC
>ERZ1673730.1336-NODE-1336-length-18909-cov-5.742972_pt1 | contig 18909 bp, 19 predicted proteins | sample MGYA00580200_ERZ1673730 | MGnify/ENA primary metagenome ERZ1673730 (study PRJEB41218, sample SAMN15661761) | gut metagenome | host: Homo sapiens | place: Canada: London | collected 2015-08-20/2019-03-30 | study: EMG produced TPA metagenomics assembly of...
CACCGAGAAATATGTGGATACCGTCACCGTAAACGGCACAGAGGTCACGCTTGACGAAAACGGCAGCTTTGTTCTCTCTCCGGCAGACGGCGGGCAGAAAATCGTTGTCACCGACAAGGCGGGCAACACCGCCGAAATGACCGTTACGGTCAATGACGGACACACCTTCGGTGAATGGGCATCGAACGGCGACGGCACGCATACCCGTCAATGCACGGTGGACGGCTGCACTGGCTCTGAAACCAAAGACTGCTCCGGCGGCAAGGCGACTTGCAAGGACAAGGCGGTTTGCGAGGTTTGCGGCAAAGCCTACGGAGAGCTTGACTCGAAGAATCACACCGCCCTCAAGCATATCCCCGCCAAGGCGGCCACCGAGGATGCCGAGGGCAATATTGAGTATTGGTACTGCGAAGGCTGTGATAAGTATTACAGTGACAAATACGGCACCAAGGAAATCAAAAAGGCTGACACCGTAACGGCGAAGCTGCCGAAGTCTCCCCCGACCGGCGACACAAGCAACCTCGTGCTGTGGATCGCATTGCTGCTTGCCAGCGGCGGGGCAGTTATCGGCACAGCTGTTGTCAGCAAAAAGAAAAAGCACTCTGCCGAATAACAGAGTGCAGAATAATGTAAAGCGGCAGGCTTAGCTTCATAAGAAGCCTGCCGCTTTTCTTTTTGTCATAGTTCCGATGACGGCTTTCAGGAGGCCCCGTCAAGATTTATGCGCAAAATTGTTTGCAGGATCCGACAGACCTGAGGTCAGCCGGCAATGAAGGCGTTGCCCGGAGCCGCCTCCAGGTGCTTTCCGGGAAAGCATTACCGTTATAGGCGTCGACGATCCCAGCTTCAGTGCAGGCTATTTGATAGGTGATGCTGCGGTGATCGCTCAGAAGCTTTCGGAGCTTACTGCGGACGATACCGGTTTTACGATTTTACTTTCCCATAGACCGGAGCTGTTTGATTCCTATGTCGATCATGACATGGATTTGGCCCTCCGTGGGTACGCGCATGGTGGCCAATTCCGGCATTTTTTTGACCGCATCTTGGAGGTCTGCGTCCCCATCATGTTTGGCGGTGACAGCTTCCGCAAAAGCACCGCTGCCGACAATTAAAAGAGGGCTCAACTTCTCGGCTGATGAACCCGGGAAAGGAGCTTTTACATGGAGAATTGCATCGGCATCAACAAGATCGGAAGCATGCTGAGAGCGCCCAGCTGCCCCTTCGTGTTGTCCGTCGGGACGAAAAAGCCGGACAAGCGCCGGGAGTTTGAAGAGTACATCAGCCACACAATGGCAATTTGAAGGCAAGTTCACTATTGAGAAAAGAAAGCCCTTGTGCTACAATTATAAGATGCATAGGGGCCTTTTCTCATAGTGAGAAAGGAGTTTCCGAATGGGTAAGAGTTTACGAGGCAAAGAATAATGATTCCATGTTAAAAGCCGTATTACAATTTGAAAAAGTGCAGCAAAATCAAAATGGTACAGTAATGGTACAGTAAGCGCCGTTCAAGTGCCAAAAACCCTTGAAAAATAAGGAGATAGAGAAAACTATGAAATTAGGTATCGTAGGACTGCCCAATGTGGGCAAGAGCACACTGTTTAACGCCATCACCAATGCCGGGGCAGAGAGCGCTAACTACCCCTTCTGCACCATCGAGCCCAATGTGGGTGTGGTGGCGGTGCCGGATGCAAGGCTGGACAAGCTGGCTGAGATGTACCAGCCGGACAAAAAGACTCCGGCGGTCATCGAATTCGTGGACATTGCGGGCCTTGTCAAGGGCGCCAGCCAGGGTGCGGGCTTGGGCAACAAATTTTTGGAGAACATCCGCCGCACGGACGCCATCGTCCATGTAGTCCGCTGCTTTGACGATGAGAACATCATGCATGTGGTGGCCGATGCCGGTACCAACGTTCCGGTGGACCCCCTGGGGGATATTGAGACCATCGACTTAGAGCTCATCATGGCCGACCTGGAGATGGTGAATCGCCGGGTGGAAAAGGCCGCCAAGGCTGCCAAGGGCGACAAGAAGTTCCTCCACGAGGCGGAGGTGTTCAAGGCCCTGGCGGAGCATCTGGACGGAGGGAAATCCGCCCGCACCTTCGATTGTGACAAGGATGACCGCGCCATTATCGAGACGGCGGACTTGCTGAGCCTGAAGCCCATCATCTATGCCGCCAACATGGACGAGGCCGGCTTTGCCGATTGCGATTCGAATTCCTATTATAACGATGTGAAGGCCTTGGCCGAGAAGGAGCAAGCCCAGGTGCTGCCCATCTGCGCCAAGCTGGAGCAGGACATCGCCGAGCTGGACGACCCCGAGGAGCGGGCTATGTTCCTGGAGGAGCTGGGAGTGGAAAGGTCAGGCCTGGATCGGCTGATCCAGTGCTCCTATGACCTGCTGGGGCTCATCTCCTTCCTTACCTATGGCAAGGACGAGTGTCGGGCCTGGACCATCAAAAAGGGCACCAAGGCTCCCCAGGCCGCCGGCAAGATCCACTCCGACATCGAGCGCGGCTTCATCCGGGCCGAGACCATCAACTTCGACGAGATGATGGCCTGCGGCGGCAGCGTGGCCGCCGCCAAGGAAAAAGGCCTGCTGCGCTCCGAGGGCAAGGACTATGTGGTCAAGGACGGCGACATGATCTATTTCCGCTTCAACGTGTAAAGGGAAAGACCTTTGCGGAATTAGCATATAAAAAAAGACGCACCCTGGTGCGCCTTTTTTTATTCGATTTTGACTTATTCCGATAAGAGGATACGGTCATTGTCCAGGGCCTTTCCGGCACCGCTTTTGAACTTGGCCAGCAGGTCCTCTACGGTCATGCCTGCCCGTTCCGTTCCGGCAACATCCAGGATGATATGGCCCCTGTCCATCATCAACGTGCGGTTGCCAAGCTCCAGGGCCTGGTGCATATTGTGGGTGACCATGAGGGTGGTGATATGGTTTTCCGAGACGGTCTGACGGGTGATTTCCAGCACCTTTTCTGCCGTGGCGGGGTCCAAAGCGGCGGTATGCTCATCCAGCAGAAGGAGCTTCGGCGGCTTGAAGGTGGCCATCATCAGCGTCAGCGCCTGGCGCTGGCCGCCGGAAAGCAGACCCACAGGCTGCTTCATCCGATCCTCCAGGCCCATGTCCAGTTGAGCCAGCTTTTCCCGGAAGGCGGCCTTTTCCGCCCGGGTCACATGGCTGAGCCAGCCGCCGGACGCCGCCGCCAGAGAGAGATTTTCCTCAATGGTCATGTGGGGTGCGCTGCCGCGCATAGGATCCTGGAACAGACGGCCGATTTGGCGGGAGCGCTGATATTCCGGCAGGAAGGTGATATTTCTTCCGTCCAGATAAATGCTGCCGCTGTCGGTGAAAAAGCTGCCGCAGATGGCGTTAAAGAGAGTGGATTTTCCTGCGCCGTTGGAGCCGATGATGGTGACGAAATCCCCGGGGAGCAGGTGCAGGCTCAGGCCCTGCAGGGCTGCCTTTTCATTGATGGTGCCGGGGTTGAAGGTCTTGGATATATTTTCAATCTTCAGCATAGTGGCTGGCCTCCTTTCTCGCAGCCATGCGGCGGCGCAGCATGGGCAGCTGCTTTTTGAAATAGGGGGTGGCGATGGCCAGCACCACGATCACCGAGGATACCAGCTTCAGCATGAAGGCGGGCATATCCAGCCGCAGGGCGATGGTATACACCAGGCGGAAGGCGAAGGCGCCCACTACCATGCCGATGGCCCGCTTGAGGATGCTGCCCTTGCCCAGCAGCACCTGGCCCATGAGCAGGGAGGCCAGGGCAATGGTCACCATGCCGGTGCCGATGTCAATGCTGACAGATTTTTGACTTTGGGCCAGCAGGCAGCCGGACAGACCCGTGAAGGCGTTGGCCACGCACAGGCCCACGATGGTGGTAAAGGTGGGATTGATAGAGGAGGAGCGGACCATATCGGGATTGTCGCCGGTGGCGCGGATGGCCAGACCCAAGCGGGTGCGCAGGAACAGGGCCAAAAAAGCTACCACGGCAATAACGGCGATGACCGCCACCAGCAGCTTATACTGCTCAGAAAGGACGGTGCCCTGCAGCAGAGCCCGGGCCTTGGTGAACACGGTTTCGGTTTTGTTCATGTTCAGCAGGGAGGAGCCGCCCATGACGGCGATATTGATGGAATAGAGCCCGGTGTTGACAATGATGCCCGCCAGGAGGCTGTCAATGCCCATTTTCGTTTGCAGCAGGGCGGTGATGAAGCCGGAGAGGACCCCGGCGGCCATGGCGGCCAGGATGGCCAGGTAGGGATGCCCGGCAATAGCCACCGTAGCACCCACAGCGGCACCCAGAGTAAAGCAGCCGTCGGTGGACAGGTCGCACACATTGAGCATGGAGTAGCTCAGAAACAGTGCCAGCACCGTCAGCGAGCAGATGAGGCCCAGCTCCAGGGCGGTTTGGACCAGAGATAAAATGTTCATGGGGGTCTCCTTTGATGAAGAGTGATGGGGATTTGCAGGGGGAACGAAGCCTCCCTTGGCTAAAGGGAGGGGGACCAACCGTAGGTTGGTGGAGGGGTTCCGTGCGTGATAGAGAACTTCGTGTTTTCTGTGCGTTCGTGCGGGGAAGAATCCCCCAGTCACGGCTTCGCCGTGCCAGCCCCCTTTAGGCAAGGGGGGCGTGGGAACGGGGGATGCGGATTGCCACAGCCAGTGTGCGCACTGGCTTCGCAATGACAGTTTTTTGCAAGAAATGCGGTGGGACGGGCCGACATAGGCATCGGCCCCTACAGACTGTTTACCGATCGAATTTCGTAGGGGGCGATGCCCACATCGCCCCGGTGGCACCAGCTTTCATGTTATGCGTAGGGCGGGGTGAGGGCACCCCACCCTACATTATATTATGTTACTTTGTGGTGCGTGGGGGAGGGGCTGCAAGCACACCGCCCTGTTGGATCATTTTTCGGATTTTACTTGTTCAGATCGCCGAAGCTCTCGGCGGTGACGATGGATTGGACCTTGGTGCACAGGGGGGCGAAGGTCTTGGCCAGGTCGTCGTAGTTCAGGCCCAGCTCCTTGCAGATGTCGGTGTTGATGGTGGCGGTGCCGTTGTCGAAGGTCAGCACGGGGGTGGTGGCGGGCTTGTTGCCGTCCAGGAGAATGCCGGAGACCATGTTGGCGGTTTCCACGCCCAGGTTGGCATAGTCCACGCCGTAGCCCAGGAACGCACCGTTCAGGGCGAAGGAGTCAGCGCCGGTGTAGTGGGGGATGCCGGCCTTGGCCAGAGTCTCGTAAATGGCCAGCTCCGCGGTCATCACGGTGTTGTCGGTGGGGGTGAACACGGCGTCGGCCTTGTCGGCCACGATGCTGCTGACGGCCAGGTTGACCTCGTCGGTGGTGGTGCCGTTATACTCCTTGTAGGACACGCCCTTCTTATCCAGGTACGCCTTGGCGTTCTTGATGGGGGTGGTGGAGGAGTCCTGGCCCTGGTCATACAGCAGGGCGATGTTCTTGGCGTCGGGGTTGGCGGCGAAGATCAGGTCCAGGATGGCGTCGCTGTCCAGATAGTCGGAGGTGCCGGTGATGTTGGCGCCGGGAGCCTCCAGGCTCTCCACCAGGCCGGCGCTGACGGGGTCGGACACGGCGGCAAAGACCACGGGGATGTCGGTGCCCTCGGTGGCGGCCTGCATGGCCACGGCCACGGGGGTGGCTACGCCGATCATCAGGTCCACCTTGTCGGCGATGAAGTTGGCAATGATCTGGTTCAGCACGGCGGAATCGGCGTTGCAGTTATCATAGCTGATCTCAAAGGTGACGCCCTTCTCCTGGCCGATGGCAGCCAGCTGGGTTTTGATATTGTCCACGATCTGATTCAGGGATGCGTCATCCACATAGTTGCAGATGCCAACCTTGTAGGATGTGGCGCCGGAGGTGCTGGTGGAATTGTCGTTATTTTTTTTGCCGCAGGCGAAGAGGGACAGGGCCAGCAGGGCGGCCAGGGCCAGGGTCAGCGCACGCTTCAGAATATTCTTTTTCATTTTTGTTTCCTCCAAATTTTATATAGGTTTTTTTGGGCGGCGGATGGAGGGGCCGTTGCCGGCGGCCTGGATTTTAAAAACAAAAAAGACCTCTGCCCCACATGGGACAAAAGCCTTTGCTTCTGCGATACCACCCAAATTGACATCTTGCGATGCCCACTCGCTTTTACGCACCATCATGCGTACCCCACGGATAACGGGAGGGTTCCCGTCGGACCCTACTTAGGAATGCTCCTGTTCAAGCCGCCCTCGGAAGGCCATTCACACCGCCGCGCACCGCTTCGATCTCACCACCCGAAGCTCTCTTAGGATGCCCTGTGCTGTGCTACTCTTCTTCCTCACAGGTTTGTCGTTTGAAATTAAACGCATTATAATCGCATTTTGGGCCCTTGTCAAGAGGGAAATTGAAATTTTTTAAAAAATTTTAGGGAGGGGAGGTCGGTGGGGATGGGGGTTACGGATGTCCCTGTTGCGGTGCCCAAAATTTCCACGCTGCCTTACGGGGGACGCTGGAAATTTTGACCGCGGCCACTCGCTCACTTTGCTTCCTCTGCCACCAGCAGCGCTCAGTTCGCTCCCCACGGGCGCAATGCGCCCTCGCAATGACACATTGCAAGAAATATGGCGCAAGACCGGGACGGCGGGGTGAGGGCACCCCGCCCTACAAAAGGAATACGGATTGCGAGACCAGCGTGCGCACTGGCTTCGCAATGACACATCGCAAGAAATGCGATACAAGTCCGGCGGTCGAACAGAGGCGTCCGCCCCTACGCACCTTTTCCAACAGAATGTCGTGGGGGGGCGGCATCCCCGACGCCCCGTTTTACCGAACGCCTTGCCGCGCTTCGTAGGGGCGACCCTTGCGGCCGCCCGCTTCCTCGGTGATACATAACGCCTTCGTAGGGGCCGATGCCCACATCGGCCCGGTTGCACCAGTTCTCGTTTTACGCTTCGTAGGGCATCAGGTATTGAGAGCGCATGACCTCATACTCCTGGTAGTCGTAGGGCGTGCGCACTGGCCTTTTCTGCAGCAGGGCCAGCAGCTTCTCCATCAGGGGCACCACTCCGTCATTCTCCGCAGCAGCTCCGCCCGGTAGGGGAGCTTTTGAGCCAGCTCTATGGGGGTATAGCCCCAGGCATTTTTTATGGATAGGTCCAGGCGGCACCGGGTGAAGAGCAGGTCATACAGCGGGGCCAAGTCCCGGTCCGTCAGCTTGGGGTGGCTGATAAGATGCTGGAGCGCCACCCGGCCTTTCGCATCCGGCTGGTTTATGTCCGCCCCGGCGTCTATCAGCAGCTTTGTCAGCTCCACTGTCTGCGCCATATTGTGCTTCGGGCGCGAGAACAGGATGTGAAACAGGGTTTCGTTTTCGCCGTTCGTGCCCGTCAATTCCGCACCCTGGGCGATGAGAAACCGGACAATATCATATCGGTCTTGGGGCGACTGGTGGGCCATGGCGTCAAATAGGATGGTAGAGCCGCCGTGTATCTCGTGAAGCCGCTGCTGGTCATAGACCTCCATAAACTGCGCAAGGGTCTGGCGTTTGGCCGAAAAATACATATCCATTTGCTCCATTTGCTGGGAAGCCTCCTTTTTGTTGGCGTTTCGCATCAGCCGCAGCGCCAGCTTCGACAGGGCACTGATGGTGTGTGCCGCGTCAAATCCCATGATTTTCCCCTTTCGGACGGCTCATTCCTCCACCGGCTTCTTCTTTTTAAGAAACGGCAGGCCCGCCTCCATGGTCACCAGGGCCAGCATCATCAGTGCCGCCCCCACATAGCCCCGGGGAGCCAGCCGCTCCCCGGCGAGGAAGAAGGCCACAATAGCCGAAAACAGCGGCTCCAATGTGAAAATCAGCCCCACATGGACCGCGGAGGTGTGCTTTTGCTGCACGGCGGTGATGGCGAAGGCGATGCCGGTGCAGAAAACGGACAGAAACAGGACGCTGCCCCAGCCTGTGGGGGTTTGGGGCAGGCAGGGGGTCTCAAACAGCAGCGACAGCACCAGCATGGCCGCACCTGTCACCAGCTGCTGGAACACGCCCAGCTGCAGGGCGTCCACCTCCGGCTGGCGCACCGCATGCTCCACCACCAGGAGGTTGATGCCGTAGCCCAGGGCACACAGCAGGCAGATAAGATCCCCCGGCGCCGGGCGAAAATCGTTCCCCAGGGTCAGCAGCCCAAGACCCACCGTGCAAAGAGCCAGGCACAGCAGCATCCGCCGCTCCGGCTTTTTCCGGTACAGCAAAAAGGTCAAAAGGGGTGTGGTCACCGCCGGCAGGGAGCAGATAAACCCTGCATTGGAGATGGAGGTATACAGCAGACCCACGGTGGCGCCGATATAAGTGAGGGTAAGGGAAAGCCCCGCCGGGACCGCCCACAGCAGGGTCTTGCGGTTTACATGCCGCAGCTTGGGAAACAGAGCAATGCCCAGCAGCGCAAAGGCCAGCAAAAACCGCATGGCACACAGGGCAAAGGGCGGCATCTCCCCCAGGGCCAGGTCGGACAGGTAGTAGGAGCAGCCCCAAAAGCCGGTGATCAGCACCAGCAGCAGGTCGGCCTTTCTCTGTGTCGTCATGGGCGGGGCCTCCTATCATAGCAAAGCTGGAAGGCAGGCTCGACCTGCCTTCCAGCTTATCATATACTATTTTTATCCCAAGTGCAAGGGACGGCTTTCCGCCCCCTGGGGGCGGTGAGCTGCTCTCCCGCACATAAAAAATCGAGTGGTCATAAGGGATTTCCCTTATGACCACTCGATATGGTGCCGGTGACCGGACTCGAACCGGTACGCTGTCGCCAGCGGTGGATTTTGAGTCCACTTCGTCTACCAATTCCAACACACCGGCAGGTGCTTGCTTATTATAGCGTACTTTCCGCCGCATTTCAAGAGGAAATTTTGCACCATACGCTATTTGCGCCGGAGAAAATGCAAAACAGGGACTACCCAAGGAGAGAGAAATGTGGTATAGTATATTCTGAATAAAAATCGGAACCGGGGAGGGAGTGCCGTGAAACGTTCTGCAAGGAAAATACTGATCGTGCTGGCCTATTTGGCGCTGGCGCTGGGACTTTGCGGCTGCTCGCTGGAGACTTCTGCGGAGAACCTGTTCACCCTGCCCCAGGTGCCGGTGGAATACACGGGCCTGGCCAACACACTCAACACCTATCTGGAAAGTGGCTATGAGTACATCACCCCCTCCAGCGGCAATAATATCCAATCCCTGCAGATGATCGACATGGACGGTGACGGGGAGAAGGAGGCGGTGGCCTTTTTCCGCCACACCGCAGACGACAACCCCCTGAAGATCCTGTTTTTCCGGGAGGAAAATGGGACCTTCTCCCTGTACAGCACCATAGAATCCGGCGGCAGCTCCATCGACTCCGTGTCCTTCCGGGATTTTAACGGAGACGGACGGCTGGAGGTGGTCGTGGGCTGGCGGGTCAGCACAGAGGTGCAGACCGTAGCCGTATACGAGCTGGTGCCGAACCAGGTCAATGTGCTGATGCAGAGCGGCTACCTGCGCTATGTTGTGGACGACCTGGACAGCGATGGGTGGTTCGACCTGCTGCTCATCCGGTCGGAAGCAGAGGGAGGCTGCCTGGCCGAGCACTATGTGTGGCAGGATGGGGAGATGCGCGTGGAAGGTACCTGCCAGATGCACTGCACACCGGCGGAGCTGAGCAGAGGAAGCATCGTGTGCGGCAAGCTGGACAGCCAAAAGACGGCGGCCTTTGTCACCGCCGTGAGTGCGGAAAACACGGCCATGACGAATATCCTGCTCTGCCGCGGCGGGCAGCTGCTGAATACAGGCGCGGACAGAAAAACCGGCATTACGGAGGTGCAGTATCCCTCCAGCCAGCTCCGGCCGCAGGACATTAATAATGACGGCATTATCGAAATTCCGTACCCCGAGAAAAGCAATACCCGGCAGGCAAGTGCGTTTTTCGCCTGGTACCGGTTTGACGACCGGGGCAACAGCGCCTGGGTCATGGATACCTACCATGACCTGACGGATGGCTGGTATCTGGTGCTCAATGACGACTGGCACGGAAAAATGAGCGGCACACGTCTGGACGCCATGGAAAACGGCACCTGCGTGACACTGCAGGTGGATGGCAGGCCGGTGCTGTACCTGTACAGCCTCAGCGGTGAGGAACGGGAGCGGGATGCCCAAACAGGCGGCCGGACACTGGTGCTGCAGCGGGCCAATGTGGCCTATGCCATGCGCATCACAGAAGACGGCGGTGAGCTAGGCATCAGCAGCGCCTGGGTCAGCAGCCATTTCAATCTGATTTCCACGGCGTGGGATGCCAGGAACTGAGAGAGGGGAGACAACCATGAAAAAGGTATTGGTATTAGAGGACGAGAGCAGCATCCGCAGCTTTATCGTTATTAATCTGCGCAGGGCCGGCTACGACGTTATCGAGGCCGAGAGCGGTGAGGAGGCGCTGGAAAAGCTCCAGGAAAACCCCGACACCCGGGTGGCGCTGCTGGACATCATGCTGCCGGGCATCGACGGCTTTGAGGTCTGCCGCCGCATCCGGGCCACCAATTTGCGCATCGGTATCATTATGCTCACGGCCCGGTCCCAGGAGATGGATAAGGTCACGGGCCTTATGACCGGGGCGGATGACTATGTAACCAAGCCCTTCTCCCCGGCGGAGCTTACCGCCCGGGTAGATGCCCTCATGCGCCGCAGCGGTGTGGCGGACGAGGTGGCCGACCAGATCGACCAGCCGCCCTTCCTGCTGAACACCCGCAACCGCACCCTGGAGAAAAATGGCCGGCGCATCAAGCTTACCCAGATGGAGTACGCCATCATGAAGATGTTTATGGAGAACCCGGGCAAGGCTCTGTCCCGGGAGGAGATATTGGACCTTGTGTGGGGGAGGGACTATTTCGGCGAGCTGAAGATCGTGGATGTGAACATCCGCCGCCTGCGGCTGAAGATCGAGGACAACGCCACCAATCCCACCTACATCACTACGGTTTGGGGGTACGGATATAAGTGGGAAGCATAATGCTGGACAAGGCGGAGGAGGCAAGCAGGTCTGCCCCAAAACGGAAACGCCGGCTGGTTGGTATGCGCCGGCGATGGATCATGGGGAGTGTTCTGCCCGTTATTGTCATTTTGCTGCTCATTGCTGCGCTGACCTCGGTGATCCTGGTGACCAATTTTTACAGCAACGCCCGCTCCGCCTTGGAGAGTAAGGCCCGCTCCGGCGTGAGCTATTTCAACACCTATGTCATGGTCAGCTACAACGAGTATTACCGCAACGCAGTGCTCTACGCCAAGGATTTTGAGGACGCAGACACCATTGAGCTGCAGTTTCTGGATAAAAACGGGCGCATCGACATTTCCAGCCGGGGCCAGACCATTGGCCTGACGCCGGAAACCACGGAGGTCCGCCGGGCGCTGGACGGCGGGAGGATGGAGAGCTTTTCCGGCAAGGATCCTCTTACCGGGGAGAACATCCTGGCGGTGTCGGCACCACTGGTATTTGACGGCAGCGTGGTGGGGGTACTGCGCCTGGTTACGGCCACAAGAGAGCTGGATAAGCAGGTAGCCCTGCTGACCCTGGCATTCATGGGCATCGCCGTGGTTATCAGCGGCGTGGTGCTGGCGGTGAATTTGACCTTCATGCGAAGGATCGCTCTCCCTGTGGCGGAGGTGACGGAGGCTGCCAAGCGAATTTCCGACGGCAGCTACGGCATCCAGATCCCCAATAAATACGACGATGAAATGGGGCAGCTGGTGGATAATATCAATCAGATGTCCCTGCAGATCAGCCAAAGCGAAAAGATGCAGACAGAGTTCATCTCCTCTGTGTCTCATGAGCTGCGTACCCCCCTCACGGCCATTACCGGCTGGGGAGAGACACTGCTGGCTGACGACAGCGGCGATATCGGGCAGCTGCACAGGGGTGTGCGGATCATTCTCCGGGAGTCCCGCAGACTCACCAACATGGTGGAGGAGCTGCTGGAGTTTTCCAAGATAGAGGATGGCCGCTTCACGCTTCGGGTGGAGCAGATGGATCTCCAGGCTGAGGTGGAGGACGCCATCTACACCTACCGGGAGCTTTTCCGCCAGGATGGCATCGACCTGGAATATTCGAATGCCGGCGAGATGTTTGAGCAGCCTATCACCGGTGACCCGGAGCGGCTGAAGCAGGTGCTGTGCAATGTGCTGGACAATGCCGCCAAGCATGGCGGCTCCGGCAAACGCATTACCGTGTCCATGGAGCAAGATGGGGAGTGGTATGTGGTGCAGGTCCGGGACTACGGCCCCGGCATCCCGGAGGCGGAGCTGCCCTATGTGAAGCAGAAATTCTACAAAGGCAGCTCCAAGGCACGAGGCAGCGGCATAGGCCTGGCGGTGTGTGATGAGATCATCCGCCGCCATGAGGGTACCTTCGACATCGGCAACGCCCCCGGCGGGGGCTGCGTGGTCACCATTCGCCTGCCGATTTCCCATGAAGAAGAATAAAAATAATAGAACAAATGTTGCATTTCCTCCATGGCTGTGCTATACTGTGGGGGAGCAGAGAGGACTTACTGACACATGGCAAAACGCGAGAAAAAAGAAACCTTCCGTACCTCCATCGGCGGCCAGGCACTTATTGAGGGCATCTTAATGCGAGGGCCGGAAAAGCAGGCCATTGTGGTCCGGGCCCCGGAGGGCCTGGTGACCAAGGTGGAGGAGCTGAAGCTGGTGCGGGACAAGTACCCCATCCTGGGATTGCCCATTATCCGGGGCGTGGTGACCTTTTTGGATTCCATGGTCAAGGGGATCAAGGCGCTGATGTTCTCGGCGGATTATTTCCCGGATGACGAGGCCGCCCAGCCCTCCAAATTCGACCTGTGGCTGGAAAAGCATGTCCCGGCGGAGAAGTTCCAGAGCATACTGGTTACATTTTCCCTGCTGCTGTCCCTGGCACTGTGCCTGGGTCTGTTCATGCTGCTGCCCACGTTTGTGGCGGGGCTGTTCCACGCGCAGAGCGCTTTGGTACATAATCTTATCGAGGGCGCCATCAAGATACTGATTTTTATCGGCTACCTGTTCCTCTGCTCCAGGCAGAAGGATGTACACCGGGTGTTTCAGTATCACGGCGCGGAGCATAAGACCATCTTCTGCTATGAGGCGGGGCTGCCGCTGACGGTGGAAAACGCCCGCATCCAGCCCCGGCATCACCCTCGCTGCGGCACCAGCTTTCTGTTTGTGGTGATCGTGGTGTCCATCCTGTTCTCCTCCGTGGCCTTCACCTATGTGGAGTGGCAGAATCTGTGGGTGCGCATCGGGATGCACCTGCTGCTGCTGGTGCCGGTGGTGGGCCTGACCTATGAGTTCAACCGCTTCGTGGGCCGCCATGACAATGCCTTCACCCGAGCGCTGTCTGCACCGGGTATGTGGCTGCAGAATTTTACCACCTTTGAGCCCGACGACTCCATGCTGGAGGTGGCCATTGAGGCGCTGACATTGGTTTTGCCCGAGGAAAAGGGCAAGGATAAGTGGTAATATTGCTGGCGAAAAAACTTCGTTTTTTCGCCAAAAGGATTGCAGTCTGCTGCGCGCATAATTTGTTCGCTGCAGGCGAACAAATTCCACACTGGCAGCCTGAGAGGTATTTTTCCCCACGCACATGTCGCGGTGAAAAATGATTTCAATTTTTTGCGTCTGCGGACGCAAACTCTGCGAGTCTTTTTTAGACTCTGCAAGCCAATAATTCTCAAAATCCCACAGAAAGTGACAACAAATCGTATTATGGCCATCACATATAACAATTTGTATATGGATATTCGACAGCAGCTGCGCCGGGCCGGGGTGGAAGCATCTACCTTGGAGGCCCGGGAGCTGGTATGCTTTGCTGCCGGCAAGACCCGCCAGCAGCTTCAACGGGACGGGCAGCTCTATGTGCCGCCCCCGGTGGAGGAGCAGGCCCGGGCACTGGTGCGGCGGCATCTGGCCGGAGAGCCGGTGGCCTACCTCATCGGGGAGTGGGAGTTTTATGGCCTGCCCCTGGATATTGATCGGCAGGTGCTTATCCCCCGGGCGGACACGGAGACCCTGGTGGATTGTGCTCTGCCGTTCCTGCGGCAGAATCCCGGCAGCCGGGTGCTGGACCTGTGTGCCGGGTCCGGGTGCATCGGGCTGGCGGTGGCCAGCCAGGTAGAGGATTGCCGGGTGACCCTGGGGGACATTTCTGAGGGAGCCCTGCGCATCTGCCGGCAGAATATCCGGCGCAACGGCCTTACAGACCGGGTGGCGCCCATGCAGGTGGACGCCAGGAAGGCGCCGCCCCGGCAGCTGGGAACCTATGATTGTATTCTCTGCAATCCGCCCTATATTCCCTCCGGGGATATTCCGGGGCTGGACGTCTCCGTAAAGGATTTTGAGCCCCACGGCGCCCTGGACGGCGGCGAGGATGGGCTGGATTTTTATCGCTCCGTCACCACCCTGTGGCGGGAAGCTCTGCGCACAGGGGGGATGCTGTTTTTTGAGGTGGGTATCGGCCAGGCGGACGATGTGCTGCGGCTTATGCGCTCCGTGGGCTTCGGAGACTTGGAGATCACGACGGACCCGGCGGGCATACCCCGGGTGGTATATGGCCGACTGTACGACGAGATATAACTGGCGAAAAATCTTCGATTTTTCTGCCAAAGGGCTTGCAGTCTGCTGCGCGCATAATTTTGAGCCATAGGCTCAAAATTCCACACTGGCAGCCTGAGAGGTATTTTTCCCCACGCACATGTCGCGGGGAAAAATGATTGGAGTTTTCGCGTCTGCGGACGCGAACTCTGCGAGGCTAATTAAGCGAAAACTTGTATTTATAATGAAATTATGACGTAGGAGGATTGGATCATGGCAGCAAAGAAAGACACGGCGGCCGCCCCGGCGGCGGGCAATTCCGACAAGAAAAAAGCTATTGAGACCGCCATGCAGCAAATAGAGAAGCTGTACGGCAAGGGCTCTATCATGCGCTACGGCGATAACGCCGAGCCCAATGTGGAGGCAATCCCCACGGGCTCCCTGGCCCTGGATGTGGCGCTGGGCATTGGCGGCGTTCCCAAGGGGCGCATCATCGAGATCTACGGTCCGGAATCCTCCGGTAAGACTACCCTGGCCCTGCATATCCTGGCCCAGGCCCAAAAAAAGGGGGGCGAGGTGGCCTTTGTGGACGCTGAGCACGCCCTGGACCCCACCTATGCCCGGGCGCTGGGCGTGAAGATCGAGGATATGCTCATTTCCCAGCCGGACACCGGCGAGCAGGCCCTGGAAATCACCGAGGCGCTGGTGCGCTCCGGCGCCATCGACGTGGTGGTGGTGGACTCCGTGGCAGCTCTGGTGCCCCGGGCGGAGATCGAGGGCGAGATGGGCGACAGCTTTGTGGGCCTCCACGCCCGGCTCATGAGCCAGGCTCTGCGCAAGCTCACCGGCGTCATCGCCAAGACCAATACCGTGGTGATTTTCATCAATCAGCTGCGCGAAAAGGTGGGCGTTATGTACGGCAATCCCGAGGTTACCACCGGCGGCCGGGCGCTGAAGTTCTATGCCTCCGTGCGCATTGATGTGCGCAGGATAGAGACGCTGAAGGCGAACGGAGAGATGATTGGCAACCGCACCCGGGCCAAGGTGGTGAAAAACAAGGTGGCGCCTCCCTTCCGTGAGGCGGAGTTTGACATCATGTACGGTGAGGGTATCAGCCGCACAGGAGAGATTCTGGACCTGGGCGTGAAGCTGGACATCATACAGAAGAGCGGCTCTTGGTTCAGCCTGGGCGAGGTGCGCATGGGACAGGGCCGGGACGCTGCCAAGCAGTATCTGGTGGACCACCCCGACCAGTGCGACGCCGTGGAGCAGGAGATCCGCAAGAATTTCCACAAGCTCATGAGCAACCAGTCTAAGGTGGCCGCCCGGGCTGCCGGACGGGCTGTGGATGTGTCCGCCGACGATTTCGACGATGCGGATTGAGCGCATGGAGCCGTCCAAGCATAAAAAGAACCGGATACTGGTCTTTTTAGAGGGCGGCCAGCTGCTGAAAATAACCGAAAATGAGCTCCTGCACCATGACCTGCGCCCGGGCGCAGACCTCCCGGAGGAGACGGTGGAGGAGCTGAAAAAGTCCGCCCAGGCCTCCCAAATGAAGGCCCGGGGTGCCCAGCTTACCGGCAGCCGTATGCTGTCAAAAAAGCAGGTGGTGGAGCATCTTACCCGCCGGGGCGGCGACAGGGCGGCGGCGGAGGATACCGCCCGCTGGCTGGAGGAGCTGGGTGCGGTGGACGAGGCGGCCTACGGCGCGGCTATCATCCGGCACTACAGCGCCGCCGGCTACGGCCCCGGCCGCATCCGCCAGGAGCTGAACCACCGGGGTATCCCCCGGGACCTGTGGGAGGAGCTTCTTTCTCAAATGCCTCCGGCGGAGGAAGCGGCGGAACGTTATCTCCGCGCCCGCTGCCGGAATAAAACCGTGGACGAGGCGCTTCTTCGCAAGCTCTCCGCCGCCCTGCAGCGGCGGGGCTTTTCGTGGCAGGATATCCAGGCCCCCCTTCGCCGACTGGAATCCGAGATTCAGGAATAAAGGAAGATAAAACCGTGATCGTATCATTTATATCCCTGGGATGTGACAAAAACCGTGTAAACACCGAGCAGATGATGGCCCTGTGCCTGCAATCAGGCATGACGGTGCAGGAGGACTGCGCCGGAAGCGATGTGGTGGTGGTGAACACCTGCGGCTTCATCGACAGCGCCAAGCTGGAGGCCATTGAGACCATTCTCTCCGTGGCGGAGCTGAAGGCAGCGGGCCGGGTGGGCAAGATCCTGGTCACCGGCTGCCTGAGCCAGCGCTATCAGGCGGAGCTTTTAGAGGAGCTGCCGGAGGTGGACGGCATCATGGGCACCGGCAGCTACGGCGACATCGTTTCCGCCGTGGAGCAGGTGGCCGCCGGGCAGAAATTCAGCCGCTTTGCCAACATCAGCGGCCCAGTGGAGGAGCTGCCCCGGGTCATCTCCACCCCCATGCACTATGCCTACCTGCGCATTGCCGAGGGGTGCAGCAACCGCTGCGCCTACTGCATTATCCCGGCCCTGCGGGGCAAGTACCGCAGCCGCCGGATGGAGGACATCCTCACCGAGGCCAAGGCCCTCTCTGACAGCGGCGTAAAGGAGTGCATCGTCATCGCCCAGGACATCACCCGCTACGGCATCGACCTGTATAAAGAGAAGAAACTGCCGGAGCTGCTGCGGGCGCTGTGCCAGCTGGATTTCCATTGGATCCGCCTGCACTACCTCTATCCCGACAGCATTACCGATGAGCTGATAGATACCATCGCCGCTGAGCCGAAAATTTGCAATTATATGGACATCCCCATCCAGCACTGCAACGACGACATCCTCCGGGCCATGCGCCGCCGGGAGACCAAGGCGGGGCTGCACCAGCTGTTCAAAAAGCTCCGCAGCCGTATTCCCGGCCTGGTGCTGCGCACCAGCATCATCACGGGCCTGCCCTATGAGGACGAGGCTGCCTTTGAGGAGCTGTGTGGCTTCCTGCAGGAGGAGAAAATCCAGCGGGCCGGTGCCTTTCCCTATTCCCCGGAGGAGGGGACCCCGGCAGCTAAAATGCTCAACCGGGTGGATAGCGACCAGGCCCAGAGCCGGGCGGAGCTTATCATGCAGCTGCAGAGCCAGGTGATGGACCAGTTCAACGAAAGCCGCCTGGGCACCACCCTGGAGGTGCTGTGCGACGGCTTTGACCCCCAGGCCATGGCCTACGTGGGCCGCAGCTGGGCCGAAAGCCCCGGCATCGACGGCGTGATTTATTTTACAGCGGACCGGGATGTTCAGCCCGGCCAATTCGTGCCCGTGCGCATCACTGGCATTATGGACGGCGATCTCACCGGCGAAGTGACAGAGGAGGAATAAGGTCATGAAAATGAACACAGCCAACAAATTGACCCTGCTGCGGGTGTTTCTCATCCCGGTGTTCCTGGTGATATACTACTGGGGCTTCGCCGGGAGCCGGTATATAGCCCTGGGCATCTATGCCGTGGCCTGCCTGACGGACCTGCTGGACGGCTACATTGCCCGGCACTATAACCAGGTGTCCGACTTCGGCAAGTTCGCCGATCCCCTGGCGGACAAGTGCCTGGTCATGGCGGCCCTGTGCTGCTTTGTAGAGAGCGGTGAGTTCTACGGCTGGGTCCTGGCCGTGGTGCTGCTGCGGGAATTCGCCGTCAGCGGTATGCGCCTGGTGGCCGTGGAGAAGGGCCGGGTCATCGCAGCCGGGTGGTCCGGCAAGGTCAAGACCGCCAGCACCATGGTCTGCATCTGCCTGATCCTCTTCGGCATCCCCCAGTGGCTGAACTATGTCTGCCAGGGGATCATCCTGGTGACCACGGTATATTCCGGTGTGGAATATTTCGCAAAAAACTGGGACGTGTTTAAGGAGAACTGAGAAAAAATACCCCCTGCAACGCGCCATTGCGCAAATGCAACGCCCCGGCGGTGGTGTGCAACGGGAAAAACTGCTACTCTTTATCTACCCCAAGACACCGTTCAACACAAAAAGGCGGATGCTTTGGGCTGACAACACGATTACAATGCATTTGTAAAGGGGGAGATATCCAATATGGCCGATAAGACGTTTGGAGACAATCTATCCAAGTCGCGCAAGAAGGCGGGCCTGTCCCAGGAGGAGCTGGCGGAAAAGATGGGCCTTACTCGGCAAACCATCTCCAAGTGGGAGACGGGGGCCTCCGTGCCGGATGTGGAGGAATTACAGCGGCTGTGCGCGGCTCTGTCGGCCAGTGCGGAGGAGCTGATCTGCGGGGAAGCGGGCCGGAAACCCAAACGGGAGCACCTGGACTTATTTCAGTGCTTTTTCTATGGCTTCCTGGTGGTGATGTTTATT
>ERZ1673730.1344-NODE-1344-length-18713-cov-4.773824_pt1 | contig 18713 bp, 21 predicted proteins | sample MGYA00580200_ERZ1673730 | MGnify/ENA primary metagenome ERZ1673730 (study PRJEB41218, sample SAMN15661761) | gut metagenome | host: Homo sapiens | place: Canada: London | collected 2015-08-20/2019-03-30 | study: EMG produced TPA metagenomics assembly of...
AAATTATAATAACCATCTGATTTTGCTATATATGTAGTACATTCTCCTGTATATGAAAAATTAGTTGTATAATTTATTTTACCTACTTTTCCTTCGATTACATTACTACTTGTTTTTGTAAAACTAAATAATGCATAACTTGTATATCCTACAATTATTAGTATAATTAAAATAATTGCAAATAAAAAATAACTATTTATTATTTTTATATCTGTTTTTAAAAACTTTATAAAATTTTTCATAACATCAACGCCTTATTAACTTTATAAATTAATTATATAAAACATCCTCCCCAGGTTGTCAATATTTTTTATAAATTTTAACAATTAAACCATAAACTTTTACTTTTATTAATAAAAAAAATACTTACTTAAAGTAAATATTTTTTAATTTATCTTATAATCATCTTCCATAGAAAACTCTACATTTTCTTCAATCCATTCTTTTCTTGGATCTACTTTATCTCCCATCAAAACATTAACACGTTTTTCTGCTAAAGCAGCATCTTCAATTGTTACTCTTATAAGTGTTCTTGTTTTAGGATCCATTGTTGTTTCCCAAAGTTGAACTGCATTCATTTCACCTAATCCTTTATATCTTTGAATTTCATATTTATTTAAAGATTTAGTCATATCTTTTAATTCATCTGTTGTATATGCATATTTTGTTTCTTTTCCTGAAGTTATTTTAAATAAAGGAGGCATTGCTATATATAAATGTCCTTTTTCTATTAAAGGTCTCATATATTTATAAAAGAATGTTAAAAGTAAGCATTGAATATGTGCTCCATCATCATCAGCATCGGTCATTATTATTATTTTATCATATTGCATATCTTCTTCGATAAAGTTACTTCCATAACCCGCCCCAATTGTGTAAATCATTGTGTTTATTTCTTCATTTTTAAAGATATCATCTAATTTAGCTTTTTCTGTATTAAGAACCTTCCCACGAAGTGGTAATATTGCTTGAAACTTTCTATCTCTTCCACCTTTAGCACTACCACCTGCTGATTCTCCTTCGACTAAAAATAATTCATTTTTTGTTTTATCTTTTCCACTTGCAGGAGTTAATTTATCACTTAATAATTGTTCTTTTTTCTTTGTTTTTCCTTTTCTTACTTCTTCTCTTGCTTTTCTTGCTGCTTCTCTTGCTAATTTACTTTTTAAAGATTTATCAATTATATCTTCTGCTACTTTTTTATTTTCTTCAAGAAAGAAAGTCATTTTTTCTGTAACAATACTTTCAACAACTGTTCTTGCTTGAGGAGTACCTAATTTTGATTTAGTTTGTCCTTCAAATTGTAAAAGATTTTCTGGTATTTTTAAAGATATAATAGCAGTTAATCCTTCCCTAACATCACTTCCATCAAAAGAAGTATCTTTTCCTTTTAGATAGCCATTTTTTTTAGCATAATCATTAAATACTTTTGTAATAGCAGTTCTAAATCCTACTTCATGACTTCCTCCATCAATTGTTTTAACATTATTTACAAAAGATACAATGTTTTCATTATAACTATCTGTATATTGAAGTGCTATATCAACTTCAATATTTTGTTTTGTTCCTGTAAAACTAAACACTTTATTTAATGGTGTTTTATTTTCATTAATCATTTCAACAAATGATACTAAACCATCATCATAATGAAAAGAGCATTCTTTTTTATCTACTAAATCTACTACATCAATTGTTAACCCTTTTATTAAAAAAGCACTTTCTTGCATTCTTTCGGCAATTGTTGTATATGAAAAGTTAATACTTGAAAAAATAGTATCATCTGGTAAAAATCTAACTGTTGTTCCTGTTTTTGAAGTTGTTCCAAGTTTTTTTAATGGAACTTTAACTTTTCCACCATCTTCAAATCTTATATAATATTCATAACCATCTCTTTTAATAGTTACTTCCATCCATTTTGATAAAGCATTAACAACAGAACCACCTACGCCATGAAGACCTCCAGATACTTTATAACCATCTGTTTCAAACTTACCACCAGCATGTAACACTGTATAAATAACTTCTGGTGTTGGTTTACCACTTGCATGCATTCCCGTTGGAACCCCACGTCCATGATCTTCTATAGAAATACTTTTATCCTCATGTAAAACTACTTTTATATAATTTCCATAACCATTTATTACTTCATCTATTGAGTTATCTACTATTTCCCATACTAAATGATGAAGTCCTCTTTTATCAGTAGATCCTATATACATACCAGGTCTTTTTCTTACTGCTTCAAGTCCTTCAAGTATTTTAATACTACTTTCATCATATTTCTTAGTCATTTAAATCACCCTCATCATAATTATTTTATCATAAATATTTATTTATTCCAAATTAAAATGTCAAATACTTAACACTTATATTTGACATTTATTCACCAAGTGCTTCTTTTATCTTAGCTAGTTTTCTTCTTACTCTAGTTTGGAAATTAGGATAAGCATATATAAGTCTTTTAGATAAATAATTCTTTTTCAAAAATACATCTTTTACATATTTAGTAACTTCTTCTGTATTATCATAATTAGATTTTTTAATAGTAGAACTAAAGTTATTAATAATACTATAAGATATTATATTATCTATTATATATACCACGAGTAAAGTATAAAATAATATACTTAAAAATGGTTCTGTTATCTTTTCTATATAAGTAAGAATAAATGGATTTAAAAAATATACAAGAACAATAGCTAATATTCCAAAACAAAGTGTATTTCTTAGACATACTCTACCATTTATATTAAACTTTTTATTACTATAATCCCACCATCTAGCAGAAAACAATTTTTCCATAAAATAACTTGTTAAATATTCAAGGGTAGTACATACAAGCATTGACATTACAAATAAAATAAATGGATTACTTGCAAAATCTTTTAATAAAATAAGCATTATTATTGCACCATGTCCGTATATAGGACATATTGGTCCCATTAAAAAACCTCTGTTAATAAATCTTTTATATTGAATTAATTTACATGTTACTTCCATTAACCATCCTAAAAAAGAATAAAAGATAAATAATAAAAATATTATTTTTATACCCATAAAAAAACTCCTTTATCATTGTAATAATATCATTATACAATATTATAATATAAAAGAAAAGAAAAATTATTCTTCTTCTATTCCATATTTTAAAGTATATTCTTGATAAGTTCTATACCAATCAAACCTTCTAAACTGCTACCGGTATTAATATTTCTATAAAATCTTCTAAGCATTTTATAGTTTCATCAAATTCGATATTTTTAGCATAACTATTTTTTCTAGAATAACTTGTCCATTTATCTTTTAATATCTTACTATCCTTAACTACTTTTAAACTTGTAATTAGGTCTGTATTAAAATTTCTTTTTTTAAAAGTTTTTTCTACCGCACCCCTAAATTTAGTTTTATTTATTTTATTAAATTTAAACTTATGAATTAAATAAATATCATAATAATCTTTCATTCTACTGCTTATTTCTAACTTACCTAGTATAGTTTCTATTTTTTCAGCAAGTACTGTTTCCAAATTATATGACCAGACCTTATATACTTCATTTCCTATTAGCGATTCATATTTATAATCATCTGGACCTGGATGTATTGGATCACCAGTAGCTATATCAATGTGAAAACTGTCTTTCATATTTTCTAACATAAAATTTATTGTAATTCTTAATCCACCATACTCATCTTCATCACGAATAAATTCTCTTTTTTCAATTTCAAATTTTACATTATCATTTATATCTATATTAATGATTTCTGTTATCATTTTAATAACATTATCTTCAGTAAACTTTGTTTTTCTTATTGCAGTATCAATATCCATAGTACTTCTATTATCTAATCCAAATAATTTACTCAAATAAAAGCCACCTTTTAATATAAAATTATCTTTATATTTACTTTTCGATAAACGTTCAATAAATCTATCATACATATAAAACCTCATAACAGAGTTAAAATCTACATTTTTGTCTTTAGAAATATTTTTAAGTTTATCTTTTACTGCTTGGGCAGAATTACTCATAATATGTACCTATTACTTCCATTACTTTTTCACTTATTCCCATTTTCTTTGCATAATCAGATAGCTTTTTTATATTTTTGTCTTTACTTTGAATATACTGTTTAATAGATTTTTTTACTTGTTCAGGATCCATTCTACCTTTTGATCTTATGATATCACAAATACATCTTTCTTTGTCATATGTTCTAACTTTATTTCCACTTGGAGTTAAAACATCAACAGCACCCATTTCATATATATCATCAGACACATAAAAAACATTACATTTTTCATTTACAGTATTAGCATGATATCTTTGAGGAACTGTTACTGTATAGTTATATGGAAATTCCTCGGTCATTCCATAAAAATATAGAGCGTTCATATGGGAAAAAATAGCTTTTTTATATTTTTGTTGAAAGGAAAAATAACTATCTTCAAAAACACTTGGTGAAAGATAAATACCTCTTGAAACTTTTTCAATATCATTATTATTTTCCATAATTGAAAGATATTGCCTATTTATATTTAATGGTTCTATCATTCTTGTAGAAATCATTCCATTATTAGTATTCATTATTTGCTTTATAGTATCTATAAATATTTTTGCTTGTTCGTTAGGATATTTTATCAATAGTTTTTCTATTACATTAGACATAATATTAATACTTTTTAGTTCTTCTTGTACTTCCTTTGTTGGTTTATTAAGCTGAATCTTAATTTGACTCATAGGTTTTTTTATTGAATTAATGGCTTCTACATAATTTTTAAGAATATCACTATCAATTTTATAATAAATTTTATTTTCTTTTTTCATATTAATCTCCTTTGACAATTACACTGAAATTATATCATTTTTCAGTGTAATTGTCAAATAATTGGTTTTAAAATTTATTTCAAACTATATTTTTTCATTTTACTTAACATTTGTTCTTCTTCTAATCCATATTTTAAAGTATATTCTTGATAAGTAATTTGTCTATCCATATGACTTCCATCTTTTTTTATTTCAATAAGTCTATTACTTACACTTTCAATTAATTCTTGATCGTATGTTGTAAATACAATTGCTCCTTTAAACTTCTTCATACCTTCATCAAGAGAAGTTATACTTTCGATATCTAAATGATTTGTTGGTTCATCAAGAAGTAAAACATTAGGTTTTTCCATCATTATTTTAGATAACATACTTCTTACTTTTTCTCCACCTGATAATACTTTAACACTTTTTAAACTTTCATCACCAGAAAATAACATTCTTCCTAAAAATCCTCTTACAAAAGTTTCTTCTTTATTTGAAGAGAAATTTCTTAACCATTCATATAAACTTATATCTTCATTAAAATAATAATCATTATTTTTTTCAAAATAAGATAATTTAACTGTTGAACCATAAGATACTTTTCCTTTTGTAGGAAGTTTTTTACCACTTATTATATCAAGTAAAATACTATTAGCTTTAGAATTATTACCAATTAATGCTATTTTATCAAATGGTCTTATTGTTAAAGTTAAATCTTTTATAATAGGTTTATCATCTTCAAAATAACTTATATTATCTAAATAAACAACTTCTTTACCAAGCTCTTTTTCTATTTCAAAATTAATATAAGGATACTTTCTACTTGAAGGTTTTATATCTTCTAGTTTTATTTTTTCTAATGATTTTTTTCTTGAAGTAGCTTGTTTAGATTTAGAAGCGTTAGCACTAAATCTTCTAATAAAATCTTCAAGTTCTTTTATTTTTTCTTCTTTTTTCTTATTTTCCTGTTTTAATTGTTCTTTTATTAAATTACTAGATTGATACCAAAAATCATAATTACCTACAAAAAGAGTTATTTTTTCATAATCTATATCTAACATATGCGTACAAACTTTATTTAAAAAATGTCTATCATGTGATACTACTAAAACAGTATTTTTAAAGTTTATTAAAAATTCTTCTAACCACATAATACTTTTAGCATCAAGACCATTTGTAGGTTCATCAAGAAGTAAAATATCTGGTTCACCAAATAAAGCACTTGCAAGTAAAACTTTTACTTTAATACTTTCTTTTAACTCTTCCATTTTTTTATAAAGTAAATCTTCTTTTATTCCCAAACCTAAAAGAAGTACCGCAGCATCACTTTCAGCTTGATATCCATTTAATCTTCCAAATTCTTCTTCTAGTTCTGCTACTTTCATTCCATCTTCCATTGTAAAATCTTCTTTACTATATAAAGCATCTTTTTCTTTCATTATTTTATATAATTTAGAATTACCCATAATTACTGTTTCTAAAACAGTTAAGTCATTAAATTCATTATGATTTTGTTTTAAAACAGATAATCTTTCATTTTTACCTAAAATTACTTCCCCACTAGTAGAATCTATTTCACCACTTAATAGTTTTAAAAAAGTACTTTTTCCTGCCCCATTAGCACCAATTATTCCATAACAATTATCATCTTTAAATTCAAGATTAACATCACTAAAAAGCGTTCTTGTATTAAATCTAAGACCTAAATTAACTGTTTTTAACATAATATCACTCCATTACTAAATATTTAACATTATTTATTATAAAGTAAAAGATTAAGAAAGTCTAGTTCTTAATCTTTGTAATATTTCTTTTTCCTTTCTTGATACCATTACCTGTGTAACATTCATACTTTTTGCAGTTTCACTTTGCGTTTTATCTAAATTATATCTATTATTAATAAGTTCTTTCGAAAATTCATCTAAAGATTCAATTCCTTTTTTTAAATCAAGTATTTCAGGACTTATCATCTTTTCATTATATGAAGTATTAATATTTTCGTATAATGAAAATTCATCTTCTTCTTTATAATCTAAACTTTCCACTAAAGATGTTGCTTCTTTAGCCTCAAGTATTTTTTCTTCATCAATTTCTAAATATAAAGCTATTTCAAAATAACTAGGTTCTCTTTGTAACTTTTGAGATAATAATACTTTTGCTTTTTCTACTAAAGTATTTATTTTAACAAGTTCTTTACTAACTTTAAAAAGATAACTTTCACTAATATATTTTTTTATTTCTCCAAATATATAAAAATAAGCATAACTAGAAAATTTAGTATTTTGTTTCTTATCATAATTTTTATAAGCATTAATAAGACCAATTACCCCTACTTGAAATAAATCATCTTTATCAAAATAAGATTTATATTTATTAACAATAGACCAAATAAGTTTTTCATATTTTAATATTATATCTTCCATAAAATTTCCTTTCATATATTTATAAGTTCAAATACTTTATCTTCATCATGAACTTGATATAAATTATTTGTTATACTATTGGTATAAGTAAATAACTTTTCAATACCACATATTATTAAATTACCATTGTTATTTGTTATATTAATATAATTTTTTAATATTAAATTAATTCCATATTTATCAATATAATCTAAATTATTTAAATTAAATAAAACATATTTTATACCATTATCTTCGATTAAAGTAGAAATACTTTCTTCTAATTTCATACATGTATCTCCATTTAAGATACCATTTAATCTTATAAAAAGAATACCTTGTTTAAATCTCATATCTATATCTAACATATTTAACCTCTTTCATTAAAATTAAATCATAGAAAATATAAGTTTTTTGTCGAAAAAAGACAAATATTAAAACTTGTCTTTATTTTACCTTGAAGTACCCTTTCTTTTTTTATCTTCAATAAATTTTGTATATCTTTCTTCTACTTCTTTACTTCTTTCTTGTTCTTTAATATACTTTTCTTCTGTTGATATATCTATTTCTTTATTTCTAAAAGCCATTTTAGAATAACCATCATTATCATTATCTTTTTTCTTTGTTAAAACTCCTACGATTATATAGTTATTATCAGTTAAAGGATAAAATATTACTCTTACTTGATCATCTCTTAATTCAAGTTGTTTTTTTAATATATTATTTGATTTTAAACCTTTTACTTCTCCTCTTGAAAGTTCTCCTAATTTTAATCTATTAATTAAACGATTTACTTTTTCTAAATAATGAGGATTAAGGCTTTCTAAATCATATTCTAAATAAGATTTATCTTCATTTCTAAAAGCATAAAATATATGATTTTTTTCTTCTTTTTCATCTATTTTATCAAACTTATCATTATATTTTTTCTCTTCATCATTATAATATTGTTGTAAAACTGTTACAATATTTAAATAATTATTAAATTCTTGTTTAATTAAATTTCGATAATTTTTAAAATTATCTTTATCACCAATCAAATTAACTGTTTCTAACAATTCAACTTGAAAATGATTTATAACTATTTGTAATATACATAATACTTCTTCATATGAATATTCATCACTTTCAATTGTAGGTAAATATTCCAAAAATGAATTAATATCTATATCACTTTCTAAAATATTTATAATATTCTTACTTTCTTGTTCTACCCTATTTCTTGTACCTTTATCACTTATATATGTTATATCAAATTTTTCAAACCCTAAATTTAACATAAAAGGTATTGTATTATAATCAAAGAAACTATTTTTTGAAATATTTCCATTATCTTTTTTTACTATAAAATTATTAAATTCTATTTGATTAAATATTAATATTTGATCTTTTTCAGGAACACTTTTATTTTCTAAAAATTGTTCGATTGATATAAAATCTTGTTTTGTTATATACTCTCTATATTTTATCTTTCTTAATAAATTTATATATTCATTTTTTCTACTAGTTTTTAAAGTATTAATTAAATCACTTTGTTTTGATGATAACTCTACTAATTCATTTTCAAAATAATTTATCATTTTTTCTAACTCTAATTTATATTTTATTTCTAATTCATCAAGATTATTCTTTTTAGCATTTATAAGATTATATGCTATTTTATATACTCTATTATAGATAATCTTTGATGTGTTTTCTTCATATATAATATTAAGAACTAAATAAATAATTGAAGTATAATCATATAATTCTTGATATGAAGAAGTTTTTAAGTTTTTTATTATATCCATTATACAAGAAATATTATTTGAAATTAAATCTATTTCATTTTCCATTTCATTATATTTTTTTATTTCATAATGAAGTGCAGTTTTTAACCTCGTAACATTATTTATAATATTTTCATTCATAATTACTCTCCTAATTTATTTTTATAACTGATCCATCTTCTAGAATTTTGATATTTTTTATTATAATATAAGTATAACATATTATTATAATAAAAAAAACATTAGTAAAATTTTTTACTAATATTTTTATTTATTTCTTAAATTCCTAAGTAGGTTACTACTAGTGTAACAAGTGAATTACTAAAATAAGACTTTGATTTAATATCTTTGATACTAGGTGTATTTAAATATATCGTAGATGGACCTAAATTAACAAGTTCATATAAAACATTAGTATCAGTAACTACTATTATTCCTGTTGCAGATAATTCAACTGCTTCCCCATTAAATACCCATTCTCCTGTTCCTACATAAACATTATCAGTATCTAATTGTCTAAATCCTACTGAAACAATATCTGTTGTAGGATCAAAATCCACTCCATTAACAGATGGATAAGCTGATATTTTAAATTCTATTTTATAATGCCCTGCTGTATTAAATTTAATTGTTTCTTCATTTGTATCTAATGTTATTAAGTTTGTTGGATCAAGTTCCATTCTATCAATTGGTAATCTTCCAAGGGATTCTACCGCAATACCATCTGCACTTGTATCATCGTTATATGTTACCATATAATCTGCACGAACTATATTAACTCCTGCAGGACCTGGTGGTCCAATAGGCCCTCTTGCTCCACGAGGACCTCTTGCTCCACATATAACAATTGGCTTTTTTGAATCATTATTATTTATACAATTGCTCATGTTATCTCCTTTCATAATATTTTATGAAATTTTATTAAAGTCCAAATATAGCAATAGTCTAAATTTAAAAAGAACAATATTTCTTAAATTTCATATAATGACTTAGGAGGAAAATTTCATGAAAAAACATTTAACTTTAATAGTTAGTATTTGTATTATATTATTTTTTGCTTGTTTATATTTTATTGAAAGTAATAAACAAAAAACTTCTTCTTTAAATAAAATAACTGTTGCTGAAGTTACTCATAGTTTGTTCTATTCTCCATTTTATAGTGCAATAGCAAATGGATATTTTGAAGAAGAAAATATTGAAATAGAACTTTTATTAACACCTGGAGCTGATAATGTTATGGCTGCTGTATTATCAAATGATGCCCAAATAGGTTTATCAGGAAGTGAAGCTACAATATACATATATAACAGTGGTGAAAAAGATTATATTAAAACATTCGCACAGGTTACACAAAAAGATGGCTCTTTTATTGTAGCAAGAGAAAAAATGGATAATTTTACTTTGAATGATTTAAAAGGTAAAAAAATAATTGGAGGTCGTCTTGGTGGTATGCCTGAAATGACTTTAGAATATGCTTTAAAACAAAATAATATCGATCCTAAAAAAGATTTAACAATTGATACTTCAATAGCATTTAACTCAATGGCAAGTTCTTTTATTGGAGGAAATGGAGATTTTGTTGCATTATTTGAACCACAAGCTACCAAAATAGTTAACGAAGGTTATGGCTACATTGTAGAAAGTTTAGGAACTGTTGGTGGAGTTGTACCTTATACAGCATTTAATGCTCGTACAAGTTATATTGAAAATAATAAAGAAATTATAAAAGGCTTTACTAATGCCATTTTAAAAGGACTTAATTATGTCCACGAAAATGATTCAAAAACAATTGCAGAAAATGTATTAAAATTCTTTCCCGATACATCACTTAATGATTTAACTAGTGCAATAGATAGATATAAGAAAAACGATACTTGGCCTACAACAACAACCTTTACTAAAGAAAGTTTTGATCATTTACAAAATATTGTAATTGAAGCAGGTTTTTTAGATAAAAAAGTTGAATATGATAAATTAATTTATATAAAATAAAAAAGCAAAGTTTTGCAAAATTGCTGAAAACTAAGAAATTTTCAAAATAAAAAATCTTAGTTTTTTTATTTACCACTTTTCGATATAAAAAATAAAATGCTTAAAAAGACTTATCATTATAAAAAAGTTAACATTATATAATCATATAAAAAGACTATTATTCAATGTTATTCCTAACGAATATTAATCTTTATATTTTTATGCGGTTGCCCTATGTTATTTATTCAGTTCTTCAATTTCTTTATTTAAAATATTAAGATAATCTTGTTCAGCAGTTGTTAAATGGATTTGCATATATTTGTCATATTCTTCATGAGCTTTTTTCAATGCTTGTTCATGAGAAATTTTACCACTATCTTTTAATATATCTTTTCTTGTCATCTTTAAGAACGAATCAAGTTCATTAATCCAATCTTGCATTGTCATTGGATGTCTATCTAAAGCATTAATTTCAGCAATATCTAAATATGCAGATACCATTCTATTTAAAATATTTAATTCTTCTTCTGTTAAATAGTTTTTTGCTATTTCCGTTTCACTTTTAGTAGGATAATTTCCTTTAAAATTAGTAAGTCCTAAATTTTCTTTTTTTGAATCAACTCGTGTAAATATAACTTCAGCTGCTGTATTGCCATGTGTCGCATAATGCATTTTATTTTGAACAGTCTTAAAAAAATCTATTGATAATTTATCTTTAGGATTATAATCAATACTTGTTGCATAAATATCTAATATCTTTCTCCAAAAAACCTTTTCACTAGATCTAATATCACGAATTCTAGCAAGTAATTCTTCAAAATAGGGACTTGTACCATTATTTTTTAATCTTTCATCATTTAGTGTAAATCCTTTAGTCATATATTCTTTTAAAATTTTAGTTGCCCATATTCTAAACTCAGTAGCTTTCTTAGAATTAATTCTATAACCTACAGCAATGATAGCATCTAAATTATAATGTAATACATTATAATTTTTGCCATCACTAGCAGTTGTCAAAAAATCCTTGACAACTGAATTTTTATTTAATTCATTTTCCTTAAATATATTATTTAAATGATAACTTATATTTTGTTTGGTCGTATCATAAAGATTAGCCATTACATCTTGACTCATCCATATATCTTCATTTTTTATATTAACATCTACTTTTATATTACCATCTTTTGACACATATATAATCATGTTGTTTTTCAATATATCACCGTCTTTCTATTTTTGTATTAGTTCATAAAATCTATTTTTATTTTTATTACTTAAAACATTCATTATTTTCTCTTTAAATGCACGCTTGCTTTTATAATTTGGATACATATCTTTTAACATTTCAAAAATAAAATCATCTATTAATCAGAAACATTGGATATTAAATCAACAAAATATCTTCCATTATAATAATTAACAAACCCATTAACATCACTTATTTTTCTAATTCAGGGATTTTTTTCTCTTAAATGATATAATGCATCAACAATATGTTTGCGCATAAACTCTCCATCTTCTGAATATGGACATGAGCAATAACTATTCAAGCACTTTTAAAATTGCTTTTTTTATTTAACTTTTTTTATTAAAAACCATTTACACCCATAAGCACAATAATCTTTTATATAATTATCTAATAATTTAATATCATTTATTTTATTTTTTAATTTATTATTACTATCATAAAATCCTTTTAATCTTAATTTATCATAAGCAATATCTCCAAAAATATAATCATAATTATTAAAATAATCTGTAACCATTTGTTCTAATAAATCTATATCTATTATTTTATCATTATCTTTTTCTACTATATATTCTATACCATTTATTTTTATCTTCATAATACATTACCTTCCTTGTTTTTAATATATCAAAAATTAATATTTTATTCAATAGGAATACTATAAATATTAGAACCTTTAGATAATGAACCACTATAATATTCAGGTATTTTACCATTTATTACTTTATATGAAATAGGAATATCATTAATAATTTTTATTTTCTTACTAATAAGAGGTAACATTATTTGTTGTTTTATTTCTATTACTAAATTCATTTCTATTAAACAATTATTTATACCATATTCTTTTATTTTAACATCAACATTAGATAAAATAGATCCTATTGTTTTAATTCTAACAGGTATTTTAGGTCCTAAATTATTAAATATAGGATTTGATGTAATAGAACCAAAAGGAATATAAAATATTGTTCCATCATCATTAAAGCCCTTACCTATTATTGTTAAATCGCCTTTTTCCATTTTAAATAATCCATCTTGAATAGAATTTGTTACTTTATTAAGAAATTTATTTACTGCTACAGGGTTATAATCAATCATTTCTACTTCATTATCACTATTTTTAGTGATTCTATATAAATTATCTAATTCTAAATCTGTTAACATATCATCAGTAACAGAATAATTAATTAAAGCAGATGTTATTTGTTCTACTTCTGCAATAGAGTTTTTTAAAAAATAATTACTAATATTATTTATTAATAATTTAAGTATATAAAAGAAGAATATCAAAACTAAAAAAATAATTACTAATTTAATTACTTTATTATTCCTTTTTATATTATAATAATTTTTACTATTATTTTTTAAAATCATTCGGTTATTCATGTTAGATTATATGAAAAAAACACTTAGATTATACCAAAGTGTTTTAATAATAAATATCCTGCTGCTAGTAAAAGAAGAACTACTAAAATTATTATAATAGTTAATAAAGGACTTCTTTTTTCAATAAATTCTTCTTCATCCTCTTCATCTTCATTTACTTTCATTTCTTTTGTAACTTCTATTTTTGTTACAAAATCTCCTGTTGTTTCTTTTACTTCTTCTTTATCTTCTTCTTTTTCAGATTCTATGTTTTCCTTTACAAGTTCTTTATCAGGTTCTTTTATTTTTTCTTCTTTTATTTCTTCAGGTTTTATTTCTTCTTTTTTAATTTCTTTATTTTCATCTTCCATTAAATCTGCAAATAATTCTTTTCCATCATCTTGTTTTATTTCTTTTTCACTATATAAATCATCAACCATTTTTTTATAATGATCTTTACTAAAACCATCATTACTTGTTACTTTATCTAAATCAAGTTTAGTTAATATATTATATTCTGTATTAAGAAGTCTTTTTTTCTCTTCATCTTTATAAGTTTCTTTAGCTTTTTTTAATATATCATCTATATTATATAGTCTTTCTTCTTTAGGTAATGGTTTTTCTTCTAAAGGTGTAATTGTTCTTTCTTTTTCTAATACATCATCAAGTGATCTTAATTTTTGATATGATGATCTTCTTTTTGTAACATCATTTATAGATCCTATTTCATAAACATTAGTAGTATTTATATCAATATATTCAGGATTCATTTCTGTAACCTTTACTTTTTCATATAAATCTTTATTTTTATCACTTCTTTTAGTTATTTTTACATCTTCTAAAGAATTATTATATCTTTCCATTCTTGTTACCATAACTTCACACCTACTTTACTATATATAATTGTACCATATAAAAGAAAAAAATAAAATATATTGTTTTTTATTTATTTTAGTATATAATTTTATTAGGAGGATGTTTTATGAAAGCAAAAGTTAAAAATATGTGTATTGGATGTGGAGCATGTCAAGCTTTAGTTCCAGATGTCTTTGAAATAAATGATGAAGGAGTTGCTGAAGTAATTGTTGAAGTTGTTCCTGAAAATTTAGAAGAAGAAGTAAAAGATGCAAGTGAAAGTTGCCCTGTTAACGCAATTGAAGTAAATGAATAAAAAGTTCTTATTTAGAACTTTTTTTACTTAAACAATATAATTGTTTTACTTCTTTAGGTGTTAAATTTCTATAATGACCTGATGGTACACCATTTAAATTTAAAAATGCTATTTTTTCTCTTTTTAATTTTAATACTTCATGGTTTATACTTTCAAACATTTTTTTAACTTGATGATTTTTACCTTCATGAATTGTTATTTCAACCATTGAAGTATCAGTTTTTTTATTATAACTTCTAACTTTAACTTTACAAGGACTTGTAATATAATTATCTATTTTAACACCTGATTTTAATTTTTTAATTTCTACAGGTAACAATAATCCTTTTACTTTAGCAATATATGTTTTTTCTATTTCATTTTTAGGACTAGTTAACATATTAGAAAACTCCCCATCATTAGTAAGAAGAATAATCCCTGTTGTATCATAATCAAGTCTTCCTACAGGATATACTCTTATATTTGTATCAATTAAATCTACAACAGTTGTTCTTTTTTTATCATCTTTTACACTTGATATAACACCACGTGGTTTATTAAGTAAAAAATATACTTTGTTTTCTTTTTCTAATAAAACACCCTCAATAATAATTTCAGCATTACTTACAACTTTATATCCTAAAGTTGTAATAATTTCATTATCTACCATTACTTTACCTTCTTTAATTAGTTCTTCTGCTTTTCTTCTTGAACAGTAACCAGTACTTGCAATAACTTTTTGTAATCTTTCCATAAACATCACCTTTTTAATAACTAAATTATAAAGGATTTAAAAGATTTTATCAACTATCGTAGTAAAAATATTTTTTATTTTTGTAAAAATACTTTTATTTTCTTTTTCAATATAAATATCATTAGAATATATAATATCATCATTTAAATATATATATATCTTACCTATTTTATCATTATTTTTATATTTTTTATTTTCTTCTATTTTAGTTTTAATTTTTATAGATTTAAATTCTTCTTCGGTTAATGGATATTTAAATGATTCTTTTATAAAGGGTTTACCCTCTAAAGATGTGTTAACTCCAAAGTTTGATTTATCTAAAATTAAATAATTTTTATATTTAGAAAATATTTTTTCATAAGATGCTTCATGTACTTCATAAAGATATGATGATTTATCTATTGTAACCATACACAAGTTTAAATCATTATTTGAGGCACTTGAAACAAGAAGTCTACCTGCAAGAGGAGTATATCCTGTTTTTCCCCCATTTGCTTTATCATATGTAAAAAGTAAATTATTTCTATTTTTCCAAGTATATGATTTTAAATCACTTGTTGTTTTATAGTATTTTGTACCTACGATATCTCTAAATGTTTTATTTTTATAAGCATAAGCATAAAGTATAGCTAAGTCTTTTGCTGTAGAATAATTTTTAGTATCGTCATCTAAACCATTAGGATTAGAAAAAGTTGTATTAGTAAGGCCCAATTCTTTTGCTTTTTTATTCATTATTTTAACAAAGTTTTCAATGTTACCACCAACATAACTTGCTATAACAACAGAGGCATCATTTCCACTTCGAAGCATAAGACCATATACTAAATCTAATAAAGTCATATTTTCATTAAGTTCTAAATATATATTACTTCCATACATTGAAAGTACTTCTTCTTTTGCTGTTACTATATCTTCTAATCTATTAGATTCAATAGCAAGAATTGCTGTCATTATTTTAGTAGTAGATGCGATTAAACAAACCTCATTACTAGATTTTTCATTAAATATTCTTCCACTATCAATATCCATAATAATTGATGATGCTAATACATTACTACTAAATAAAATAAAACTTATTACAAACAAAAATATTTTTTTCATAACACACCTCATAATCATTTAATTATATATTTTTAAATGTTAAAGTATGATAAATTAAACAAAAAAAGATGAATTTTAAAATTCATCTTAAATATTTTTATTCAAATTCAATTGTATCTATATAAGAAAATACTTTATCTTGCATTTTATCTTTTGTTAAAGATATAAAATTTAAAATATAGAAAGAATCCTTACCTTTAGCTACCATTATTACATAATCATAACTTGTATTATCAATTTTTTCTGTTTTTGTATAATACATATAATCATCTTTTGGAATAAATGTTGGAGTTCTATTAGCCTCTTGTACTTTTACGGCATATTCTTCAACAGTTGAACTACTATCTAAACCTATATCACTAAGAATAGTAAATGGTTCTTTTATTCCTAAAAATATTAAACTATTATTAGCATATGAAATATCATAATCTTCTGTATTATAAACTAACATATCATTTGGTAGCGTTATTTTTATACCTGATGTTTCATAAAGTTTTGTTTTATTAGTTGTTTTATCATAATTAAAATCAGTATTATTAAATGCACTTATAATTGTAGATACAAGAATTGCCACAACAATTAAAATAGTAAAAGATCTTTTTTGTTTTTTTTCTTCTTCCTCTTTTACTTCTTGTTTTTCTTCTTCTTCATTTAATGATAGTTTTTTAATTTCAGCAATAACGCCACTCATACCTAACATAGTAAACACGACAGCAATTACTAAATCTCTTATAATAGCAGATACAAATGCACTGTTATTATATAAAGCACTTAGACTTTCCATATTAACTACAAAGCCTTTTTGCAATAAAATTAAACATGGAATAATTATTACTGTAGAAATAATTACAGTTAAAACTGAAATAATACCTATAATTAGTGGTGTATGTTTTGTAACTTTACCCTTTAATAAAGTATAACCTTTAAAAGACACTAATGCTATAATAAAAGCTAAAATTGAAAACATTAAATTTCCATATACATAAACTAAAATCCATGGTATCGCACCAACAAATGCTCCTAGAATCGCACCAAGTATTCCTAATAAATTATTATTTTTTTCTTTCATATAACTTCCTCCTTACTTATTTACACTTTCAATATTTTGTAATTCAAATCTATACTTTTGTTTAATATTTGGATATTTTTTATAATCAACTTCACTTAAAAACATATCTTTTGGTCTTATGTAAAGATTATTATTAGCATATAAAGCACGATAAACAACATATTCATCTTTTGTTTCACTGTGAATAGCTATATCTTCTACAATATAATAATCACCTTTAAAATGTTTATAAATTCCTTTTATTTTTAACTCATTCATAAAACTTCCTCCATATAAATCTTAACATATATTATTTAGTTTTGCTATATAAAAATTAGTTTTTTTAAATTCAACAAAAAGATAACTTGTTCGCTTGTTTTATCATTTTTATTATTATATAATTATACTTAGTAACACCAATGTGTTACCATTATTTTTTATAAAATGAATTTTAGGTACAAAAAATTAAAATATCAAGAAAACTTACCAATTAAAGAAGAATATATCTCGGGTGATAAAATCAATTCTAAAAGTGGTTACATAAAAGCAGATCAATTGTATTATTTTAATAAAAGTTTAATAGAATATAAAGTTATAGCCCATATGGAAGCAGAATTATTGGATGAACTAGTACAATTAATCCTTGTTCTTAATGAAAAAGGATTATTAAAAAACATAACAGAAAATCTTGAAAAAATGGAAGTTTAAATAAAATCTTAAGTTAATTACAAAATTACAGTTAAATGATATTATGTACAACAATTGTTTATACATTTTATATTAAATTTAGTGTATAATTATAAAAAAGAGGTGTTTATATGCAAAAAAAAGAATGCTCTAAATTTCCAAAAGGATTCTTTACCAAACCTCGAACTACAATAAGTATGAAAGAAGCCTTAAGTGGTGTTAAACCCTTCAAATGGAGTAACAATGTACTAAAAGGAAAAAGCAAAGTAAAAATAATATCAACAAAAAATAGTTAGTAAATAATGCTAACTATTTTTATTTTTTATGTTAAAAAAATAAAAAGAACTTAAAATAAAGTGATAAAATAAATGTAGACAGTATAAAAAGATACTGTTTACATTTT
>ERZ1673730.1347-NODE-1347-length-18637-cov-6.074804_pt1 | contig 18637 bp, 13 predicted proteins | sample MGYA00580200_ERZ1673730 | MGnify/ENA primary metagenome ERZ1673730 (study PRJEB41218, sample SAMN15661761) | gut metagenome | host: Homo sapiens | place: Canada: London | collected 2015-08-20/2019-03-30 | study: EMG produced TPA metagenomics assembly of...
GAATGTGTCTGTCTTGCAATTGAACAGAATTACTCTGTTGTATACATTTATGTGTCGGATGGCCCCGGACAGATTCTCCGAACTACTCAACGTATCGGAAAAGAAGCTCCCATGTACTGCACCGGAGTTGGTAAAATGATTTTATCTGATTATAGCCCTGAAAAAGTAGACTCGATCATTGCCCAAAAGGGGCTTGCTCCATTTACAGAATATACATTAGATACCAGAGAAAAGTTATTAGCTGAACTGGCTCTTATCAAAAAGAATGATTTTGCATATGATAATCAAGAATGTGAACTTGGAGCCCGTTGCATTGCTCTTCCTATCCGTGACTATTCCGGCCATATCATCGCATCCATTAGTGTCACCGGTCCTATTTCCCGAATGACGGATCAATTTATTCAAGATAACTATCCACTCATTCGAAAAACTGCCGATGAAATTTCTTACCAATTTGGTTATCAGATAAATCACTGATACATAATCTTAACCATATAATTGCTAAGAGCCCGGTGCTGCCCGGGCTCTTCTAAATTTCTTACTTATTCAAAACAAAATCTACAACCTGCCGTTTAGTTCGAGGTATCAAGTCCTGCTTCTTTAGCCAGCTTGTCAAAACCTTCCATAACAGCATCATAGGTCTTCTGGGAAATCTCCGGAAGCTTACCGCCCCAGGTCTTCTCAGCCTGTTCATAGCCCTTCTTGAACGCATTACGCATCTCTTCGATCTTGCCCGGATCACCACCTGTTAAAGCAGTCGCAAAATCAAGGATACGGCTGGATGTCTGGGAAACGCCCCAATAACCATCTTCCGCAATATCGGCCTGTGCCTGTGCTTTAGTAGCAGCATCTACGGTGAAGTTGCCACTGGATAATACACTCCAGATATCATTGGCCTTACCATAGGTCTCTCCCTGCTTGGTCATCATCTTTTCTACAAGACTGCGAAGCTGTTCGGTTCTGGCATCGGCATCTGCTTTCATCTTTGCGATGGTTGCAGTATCCGGCTTGTAGGTCTTTTTCGTAGAAGCTGCTGCGGTCTCCTTAGAAGGCTCATATATGGCACCGGCATCGGTTGTTGTATTTGTTTTCTTTTCTGTGTCTTTCGTTGCTACGGTTGTTGATTTGGCAGAAGCAGCTGCATATGCGCTGTATGCTTCCGATCCTGATGTAATTCCATTTACACTCATTGAAAATCCCTCCCTGGTTTTAAAATGATGATAATAATACTTATCTCATCTATATCATCGGCCAGCCGGGACAAAAAGTAAACCCCTGATTATAAAAAATAAGTTTACTTCTTATTTTTCAAAGTAAATGCAACCCCTCACATATATTTTTGTTGCATTTACTTTAGGAAATCATAGCAGTTGCATTTACTATGAAAAATAAATAGCTATATTCCCCTCTGGCATGGTATCATTCTTTTGCTGTACCCCGGTGTAAAGGAGAGAGGTACCGCTATGAATAAAAATAAACATTTACTTTCTGACGAAAGAATAAGAATTGAAGAGCTTTTGAAAGAAGGTCGTTCCTTCAAGGCAATCGCTAATGAACCGGGTAAAAGTCCTACCACTGTTTCCAGGGAAATCCGTTCCCATACTATTACTAAAAATGTAGGTTCTCCCGGCTGTCCCTATAATAACTGTAAGCACAGATTTTCGTGTACTTCCAGCTTTCTCTGCAAAGAATGTGGTTTCAGACGTTTTCGCTCTCACTGTAACCAGTGTAAACTTTGTAATTCTGTATGTTCCCGGTATGTCCCTGATTCCTGCCGCCTGTTGGGGAAACCTCCCTATGTTTGTAATGGCTGTCCAAAACGTAACCGCTCCTGTACTTTACAGAAGCATCTCTATGATCCTGTTTCCGCGCAAAAGCAGTACGAAGAGAAACTGTCTGAAGCCAGATCAGGTATTTCCCTGACAGAAGATGATATTGCCCACCTGAACGGCATTGTTTCCCCTCTTTTGAAAAAGAAGCAGTCCCTGCATCATATTTGTGTGAACCATCCGGATTCGGTTATGGTGAGTGAAAGTACTATGTACCGTCTTATAGATTATGGCCTTTTTGATGCCAAAAACATTGATCTTCCAAGAAAAGTCCGTTATGCCCGCCGAAAGAGAAAGAAAGTATACAAAGTAGATAAGAGCTGCCGTCTGGGGCGTACCTATGCTGATTACCAGCTTTATATCCGGGAGCATCCTGATCTGCCGGTTACACAGATAGATTCTGTGGAAGGTCGTAAAGGTGGAAAGGTTCTTCTTACCATTCATTTCGTAAAAGCTGAATTCATGCTTGCTTATCTCAGAGACCACAATGATTCCCAATCTGTCATTGATGTGTTTGAACAGCTTTATTTTGAATTGCGTCCGGACAGATTTATGTCACTAATGCCAGTCCTTTTAGGTGATAATGGAAGCGAATTTTCCAATCCCAAAGCTTTGGAATCCGACAGGCAGGGAAACCACCGGACAAAGGTCTTTTATTGTGATGCATCTGCCCCACATCAGAAGGGCTCTGCTGAAAGGAACCATGAATTCATCCGCATGTTCATTCCCAAAGGAACTCCCATGGATGATTTCTCTCAGGATGATATTTCGGTAATGATGAATCACATTAATTCCTATGGCCGTTCCAGTTTAGGAGATAAGTCACCTTACGAAGTGATGGAATTTTTGTATGGTCCGGAAATTTTAAAACTCCTTGGATGTATTAGGATCTCTCCGGATGATGTAACCCTCAGTCCTTCCGTTTTCAAGAAAGAAGGTGAGCAAAAATGAGCCGCCCACTTTCGCCTATAGAACGTATGGTCCTACATGACAGACTTCTGGAGTTTGAAACTTCAGTTCCTATGACAGTTTCCGAGAGAAGTGCCCTGCGACGCTGGGTAAAAGGTGGACACGATATCAATAGCAATCCATGGAATTTTTATGATGCTGATGGATGGGAAATGAGCTATCTGGAGGCTTTCAGAATGGATTTTGCAGAATATGAATTAATAAAACAGATGGCAGAAGAAAGATAGTCCCCACTAATCGCTTCTGCCATCCACACACCGGGATACAGCTCCATACACTCTTATCAGGGGTGGCTTTTACTATGAAAAATTTTTCATATAAAAATCACTTCCGGGCGGTTATGCCCTTTTTTAAGCTGTATCCCTTGAAACAAGACTTATTTTACGCTAAAAAGCATAAAAAATCATCTCTTTTTTGTATTTTTAGCAAAAGGGATGATTCACAACTGCATTTACTATGAGAAAGTGGCATTTCGAAAAAAAATCAAGCAAATAAATTGTAACTATTCAGATCCATGCAAATTATGACAATATGGACATCGAATGCTCGCATTCGAAAGGACATTTGACATAATTTATATGGCGAAGTAACCCCCTTCGTAAAACTTGAGCTGCATTAGCAGCGGTTTTACGAATGGGGTGTTGAATAGTTACAATAAATTTACTTGACCTTACTTGATATAATACTGAAATTATTCATGAAACAGGAAATGCCTAAACTCCTGAACCAGCATACTTATCCAGGTACAGCTGTGCCGTCTGCTCGTCCATAGAAAACCAACGGATCAATTTTTGTATAATTATTTCATTGGTCTTCTTCTCTTCAAGGTTATCTTCAATTAACCGTCTGATCCCCACTTCCCGTTCTTCTTCTCTTCCTTCTTCTCTTCCTTCTTCTCTTCCTTCTGCTTTACCCTCATTAAAAAAGTCCTCTCTTATTTCCCGTAATGCCTGACACATATTGTACTCCTCCTGATCTCCGTTCTGACTTTTATATGTTTCTCTGTTTTCTTCAAAAAAGCTACGACCCGTCATGGTTGCAATCGCCTCCCAGGTTTCTTTGGATAAATGTGCATATCGTTCATCCTTCTCCAGACTAAGAAATTTCCTCTTATCCTTCCGGTAATTCATCGCCCGAAGCAGCTCCCGCAATTCAGTATGAAAGCATTCAAATTCTTTCTGCTCATTTACACAGAATAAATTGGCCGGATAGTCAGAAAAATATTCCTTTAGTGGATCCGTCTCTGCACGAAACTCCATCATATCCGACAGCGTTCTGGGGCCGTCCCAGGTTTCTGTTCCACTATAGAGGCAGATCGTATACACCGGATGCAGCCGGTCTGTTTTCAGAATTCCTGACATATACTCTGCATAAGTAACCGGAATAGCGAGCGTATCATACTGTCCGGAGCTTTCCACCTGCTTCCACAAAACACTCACCCGTTGTCTGTGCTCCTTCATCTGACGATTATATTCCGCCGCATCATATCCCATGATCCGTACAGGCATTCCATAATTAATATAACTCTGGCTTTCAACAGCAAGCACCTGCAAGACAGTTCCGGAACGTAACTGCATCTTAACATCTCTCATTAACTTTGCTTTCGTGTCTCGTCTTCTTACCGGCCGGGGTCTGCTCTTCTCAATCTGAATTTCTGTTCCTGCGGCATCTGAAACGGTTGCCTGATCAAGAGTCTTATCTCCGGAGCACTGAAAACATTCCTCATTCCCGCCCTTCTTCACCTTCACAGCGGCCAGGGTCTTTTCTGATGTAACGGTATTATCCTGATCTACCACATATCCTTCCGAGGCTTCTGTCAGTTCACTGGCACAGATCACCGGTCTCCCATGAAAGAAGCAACCATTAAATAAATCTGCAAAGTACTGCTTATTCTGCAGATACTCCTGCATACATGTATCATATTTTCCCATAGATCTCCTCCTTTTCGTTCTTTCCCCTGCATATTTAGCAAAATACTGCTGTGCATTCTGCTCTTTATTTCAAAATGCGCAGAACAGTATCCCATACCCGTTCTCATCCCTATAGCTCTGATTCATTACAAACAGGGTAACGATTTTCAGCATAAATTATAGGAAACAGTTTCATCCTTTCTATAGGGGGATGACCAACATGAAGTAACTTGCCGGAAAGCACATATATTTATTAGCCAATATGCACCATCCGACAGCTTATAAATAGGCATATCTGAACCGTTACAATTGTAGAAACATGATATCTGCACGATATAAGTGCCTTTATTTGAGTTAGAAGATATAGATGATTGATTGCAATTTCTTTCCTATGCTCATCTGATTAATAAAATTATCATAGCAGAACTTTTAGTGAATTTCAATAGTTTTTTATTTATTTTCATTAAAAATTTGTTAATCTATAACAATTCAGTCATACGGATCTGCTCGGCCGCACCAATAAGAAGAAACCCTACCCGGAAGAAAATTAAAAGAAACCGCTGCTTTCATTCTCAGCACTTATCTGAAAACGAACGCCCGGTTTCTTTTTATTTCACTTCATTAATTTCATATTCTTTATTTCACAATCAGGATTTTCTCCCCCGGACGGACCTCCTGCGAGGTCAGGTTATTCGTCTGCATCAGGGTTTCGATAGAAACATAATACCGCTTTCCGATATCCCACAGACTCTCTCCGTCCTTCATCCGGTAGACCGCGATTCCCGGAAGCGCCGACTGCTTCTCCAAATCAAGCGGAGAAAGTGTGATCTGCTCTGCCACCTGTTCCTCCCAGGCTGCAAAAAGATCCCCACGGAATAAAATCACACATTTTACATCCACTTCGTCCGTATCAATCACCGATACGGCAATCTGCTCCATTTGTGGCTGCACGAAGCTGATCGTTCCCGGCATCATTCCTTCTGCCTCTAAAAGATACTCAAACGGAACTTCCCCGCGGATCACTCCGAACCGCTTATCCTCGTTACTGTCTTCATACAGGATCCGCAGCTTTATCTGACCGCTTAAACGGATTCCGTTCTCTGTTTCCTCCTGCTCATCCAGAATCAGATCTCCCGTCGTATGGATTACCCGGTAAATACCAGCACCTTCCTGACCTGCCTTAAAGTGTCCGGAAACCTTGCATTTTCCATTTGCCCTTGCCAGAAGCCTGCGGAAGGTAATGGGCTTACTGCTTTCCTCTACCTCATTGGATACCCCGTATACATCCCCGATCATCTCCACATTTTCTTCTTCGTAAATGCAATAGAATATCCGGATTCCCAGATCCGCAAAAAGAATCCTCTCTTCACCGTCATAATCCGGCCGGATGGACAGCTCACCGTTTTCTACTTCATATTCAATCACCGGAATCATTCCCTCCCGGCAGCCGGGACACTCCACACTTCCGGAAAAGGGCACCGCTGTCTCATAATGATAAAGCTCCTCCTTTTCTCCGTCTCCTGCATACATGCAGAACACCTTCAGTTCTCCCTGTACCGCAATTTTATCATCCAGAATCCGGAAATCCAGATTCACCGGCTCTGCATCCCAATATACCAGACTTCTGATATTCGGAAAGCTTCCGGGAATTTCAATCTCTTCCTTAATCGGGAAAATATCCTGATTCTTCATCGCAAGCGTTGCCATTTCCACAGATCTGCGACGGTATTCCACCTGTTCGTCACCCGATAAAGCAACCGGAATGTCTTCTTCCATCACCTCTTCGCGCACTGCATGAAAAACCATAATCGCACGTACACTGAGCTTTCTTGAATTAATCAGGGAAATTCCAAGCTCCTCTAAAACTGCCTTCACATGTACATGCTCGCCTGCACGAAGTCCCTCCATCTGCAGCTTTTCTTCAAATGGGATGCTGCCCTCCATCTGAGAGACCGGAATTCCGTCCCGGTTTCCTTCGGTCAGATACAAAGCCTTGAAATGCAGTTTTCCCTTAACAGTTACTGCATCTTCAAAAGAGCTGACCTCCTCTATTGTAATTTTTCCTCTATCCAAAAGAAGTTTATCCGCATCTTTATTGGTGTCCGGAATGATCACATTGTCTTCCAGCACAACCTGCTTCGACGCATGAAGCCTGGGTGTTTCCATATGTAAGGAACGCTTTTGAAGCTCCATAAAAATCCCTCCGTAGGTTTACTTATTCACATTGTATTCCTACGGAGGGTTGTTTATTCACAAAATTCGTAACTATTCAAAGCTATGCAATTTGTGTCAATATGTCTGTTCCGATCCTTGAAATTTTTTTAATTCACAGCTCCAATCAGCTCCTGAATATCTTCTACGCCATACTTTGTCATATACTGTTCGATTCCTTCTATGATCTCAACAGTTGCATATGGATTCATAAAGTTCACCGCCCCGACAGAAACGGCTGTTGCTCCGGCAAGCAGGAATTCGATCGCATCCTCGGCTGTTGCAATGCCGCCCATACCAATCACCGGGATTTTAACCGCATGGGAGGCCTGATAAACCATACGCACTGCGACCGGCTTGATCGCAGGACCGGACATGCCGCCCGTCCTGTTCGCCAGTGCAAAGGTTCTTTTATGAATGTCAATCTTCATTCCTGTGATCGTATTAATCAGGGAAATCGCATCTGCCCCTGCTGCCTCTGCTGCCTTTGCCATCTCGGTAATATCCGTTACATTCGGACTCAGCTTCATAATAATCGGCTTCCTGGCCACATTTTTAATCTTCGAGGTAATATCAAACAGGCAGTCTGCCTTCTGTCCAAAGGCAATCGCGCCCTCCTTGACATTCGGACAGGACACATTAATCTCCAACATATCTGCCGCACTGTCATTTAACTTTTCCACAACCTCCAGATAATCTTCCACAGTTTTTCCACAGACATTCACGATAATCTTCGTGTCATACTGCTGTAAAAAAGGAATATCCCGCTTTAAAAACACATCAATTCCCGGATTTTGTAATCCGATGGCATTCAGCATCCCACCGTAAACCTCGGCCACACGCGGTGTCGGATTGCCGGGCCACGGTACATTGGCAACTCCCTTCGTCACAACGGCTCCCAAACGGTTCAGATCTACGAAATCACCATATTCCATACCGGAGCCAAACGTTCCCGATGCCGTCATCACCGGATTTTTAAAGGTTACTCCTGCGATTGTTACACTTGTGTTCATTTAGATCTCAACCTCCTCAGCCAGAAATACAGGTCCCTCCGTGCAGATTCTTGCATTATGAACCTGTGAATGTTCGTCTTTCTTCGTCGTCCTGCACACACATCCAAGACAGGCTCCGATTCCACAGGCCATATGCTCTTCCAGTGAAATGTATGCCGGAATAGCCCGCTCCGAAGCCTCCTGCCTGATGGCCCGCAGCATCATCATCGGACCACACGCCATCATCACGGATGGCTGTACGCCGGTTTCCTTTAATGCAGTGAGGACATTGCCCTTCGTTCCTACACTACCATCTTCGGTTGCCACATAAACCGTGCCGTATTTTTCAAAATCCTCCTTCAGGAACAGATTACTATCGCGGTATCCGATAAAAACAGATGGTTTCCTTCCTGCTGCCGCAAGCTCCTTAGAAAGCTGCAGCATCGGCGGAATCCCGATTCCTCCGCCATACAGGGTGATCTCCGTAAACTCCGGATTCTTTACAAGAAGCTCAGAAACCCTGTATCCGTTTCCGAGGATCCCCAGAATCTCTACCGTATCCCCCTTTTCAAAAGAAGAAAACTCCTTTGTACCCTTTCCTGCAACGCGGTATACCAGCCGCAGTGCCGTCTTGTCCTCATTGACCTCACAAATACTGATCGGACGTGGGAGAAGGGTTGCGGCATTTTTCGGATAAACTCCGATAAACTGACCGGCACCTGCCTCCTTCGCAAGCTCCGTTGCAAGCCACAGATCATAAATTCCTTCTGCCAGCATCTGCTGTGAAAGCACGATCGCTGTTTGTTTTGCTTTTTTACTCATAATTGCTTTTCCTTCAATGACTCCAAACCGGAACATTCATTGAATCTTTCCTTTCCCTGATTTCTTACATAAAACCACTGCTTCGCAGCGTAATTTATTCATATAATGCCTATTCAGATCCTCATTCGCAAAATTGCCGCCAAATAGCTTTCCTTTTGCTCATGCGGTTACTTCCGATATACCATCTGCCCGCCACAAATGGTCGCATGTACCACTCCCGGAAGCTCTTCTCCGATAAAAGGAGAATTTGCAGATTTTGATGCAAATTCCTGAACCCTCCAGGTTTCTTCCGGATCAAAAATCACCAGATCTGCCGTTTTCCCTTCCTCCAGCGTTCCTCCCTGCAAGCCATACAGTGCACAGGGTGCCGTACTCATTCTCTGTATCAGCTGCGGATAGGTAAGCCTTCCTTTCTGTACCAGTTCGCGGATCCCTAAAGACAGTGCTGTTTCCAGACCAATAATTCCACTCGGAGCCTCCGTAATCGGTTTTTCTTTCTCTTCTTTGCTGTGCGGCGCATGATCGGTTGCAATCAGATCAATTGTGCCATCCTGAAGACCCGCTATAATTGCCTGCCGGTCCCCCTCTTCCCGAAGCGGTGGATTCATCTTTGCAAGCGTTCCCTTCGCAATAACCGCATCCTCCGTCAGGGTAAAATGATGCGGGGTTGCCTCTGCGTGGACATCTGCACCTGCAGCCTTGCCCTTTCTGACAAGCTCTACCCCCTCTTTCGTACTGATATGCTGGATCACAACCGTTGCTCCCGTCTGAAGTGCCAGCCGGATATCTCTCTCAATCATGGTGATCTCCGCATCCCGCTTCGATCCTCCTATTCCATAAAAGGCTGCTGCCTTACCGGCATTCACACCATTATTCTGAATATACTCTGGATCTTCTTCATGGAAGCTGATCGGCTTATGGTAAAAGGCTGCCTGCTCCATCGCCTTTGTGACCATCTCTTCCGACAGGATCGCAACACCATCATCCGTGAAGCCTACTGCTCCTGCCTCACTTAACTGTTCCATATTCACAAGCTCTTTTCCGGCCATTCCCATGGTCACATTCGCACAACTGTGAATATGGATTCCGGTCTGTGCCCCCTTTTGAAGAACATATTGCAGGGTCTCCACCTGATCCACACACGGCTTTGTATTTGCCATCAGCACGATCTGCGTGTAGCCGCCCTTCTTCGCAGCCTCCGCTCCCGACAGAATATCCTCCTTATATGTAAATCCCGGATCCCGAAAATGCACATGCGTATCCGCAAGCCCCGGTGCAATCAGCATTCCCTTTGCATCCAAAACCTGGGATCCGCTTTCTACCTCCACATCGGTACATCCGTTTTTCTTCTCTCCGCAGCTGCAACTCTCATCCGAAGAGTTCTCACTCCTTCTTACAATCCTTGCAATCACGCCATCCTTAACATACAGATCTGCCGGATATACCGCATCTTCTATAGGATCTATGATCTTACCATTCTTAATTATCAGCATGTAATACCTCTCTATCGTTTTTCTTTTTATGTCCTATCCATTAGTAGCCGTTCAGCCATGACCATTCATAAGCTGCCGGTTTGTACAGATTGCCTAACAAATATACGTGTTTTCCGGCAGCTTATTTCATGTCGGGCGTCCGCCCTATAGAAATGATTGTATAAGCTGCCCTTAGTGAGCAAGCTCCCACGGTCATCTTATACAATCATTTCTGCATGGCTGAACTATTATATCATTATATCATAACATGCGATTTCAAAACATAAAATAAACCAATTCTTAATTTTAATTTCGAGGTTTTCCATGAAAAACTTGATTCTTTTCCACTCCTTTCCAAATAAAATGCTTCCAAGGCTTCTTTCCGTGTTTTGCCTGCTTGTCCTTTTGTTCATGACTGCCTGTGCAGGCAAGAACCAGAAGGATTCCCTCGCCCGGATCAAAAATCTGGAATTCACTGTTTTGTCCGAAGATGCCATTCCGGAGGAAATGCAGAAGGTCATTCAGGAAAAACACCCCAATCCCTTCAAAATCACTTATTCTGACAATGGCTTTCTCTACATTGGAATTGGCTATGGTGAGCAGCCTGCCGGCGGCTTCGGTATCACCGTAAATGACCTCTATCTCACCGAAAACGCCATTTACTTTGACACTACACTCCTCGGTCCTTCTCCCGACAGTGAAGCTCCGGTCAACAACACCGCTTCCTATCCATATCTTGTCATAAAAACCGAGTATATCGATGAGCCAGTCGTTTTTAAATAACGTACAAAAAGGTAACAGTTCAGCCATGACCATTCATAAGCTGCCCTTAGTGAGCAAGCTCCCACGGTCATCTTATACAATCATTTCTGCACGGCTGAACTGTTACACAAAAAGACCATGGCGCAAGCGGTGCATATACACCTGCTCACGCCACGGTCTTCTGTTGCAATTTTCTTTTATCAAATGCTTCAAACTTTTAGGGAGATTTCAATTTATTCTTTCCAATATTACCAATCTTTAATCACTGTTACAGATTTTTACTGGGCATTCATCTGTTTTCCAAGCGTAACCTGTACATCCTTGGACTGATATCCGGTCGGGCTTCCCTGCATAATGGTCAGAGTCACAACATCACCGGCCTTGTAATAGTTCATCTCTTCCTTTAACTCTTCCATGGTTTCTACGGTTTCACCATTGATTGCGGTAATGATATCTCCACGGACAAGTCCTGCTGCCGCAGCTCCTGAATTATCGGTTACAGAAGAAACGTAAAACCCCATCGGGATCCCATAGACCTCGGAATACTGCGCTTCGACATTCACACCGGTAATACCGAGAACGCCCTTATTGGCTTCATCCACCTTCAGTCTTGTTTCCTTTTGCATCAGTTCTTCAATGATCGGCTTTGCATCGGAAATCGGAATTGCATAGCCCATACCTTCTACGGTGCTTCCACCAATCTTGTTGGAATTGATACCGATCACTTCACCTTTGGTATTCAGTAATGCACCACCGGAATTACCGGGGTTAATTGCTGCATCGGTCTGGATAAAGGTATTAATCTGGGAATCCCCGGTCTGACCCTCCTGTGAAGTAACAGCGATTGGACGATTCAAAGCACTGACAACACCGGTTGTTACGGACTGACCATAGCCTAACGCATTACCAATGGCGATAACAGGTTCACCTACTGTCAGATCATCAGAGCTTCCTAACGATGCAATTGAAATCTGGTTCAGGGTATCCTCCTTGATATCAGAGAGCTGGACTGCCAGTACTGCCAGATCCTTATCCGCATCGGTACCCTTGATCTGTGCCTGTACCTGTTCCTCGTCGACAAACTGTACCGACAGGGTATCCGCGGATTCTACAACATGATAGTTCGTGACAATTAACAGCTCGCTGTCATTTTCACCAACAATGATGCCGGAGCCGGAGCTTACTGCTTCACTGCTGTATTCCTGTCCGAAAAATGTTCCACGCTGTACATAGGTATTGCTCACAGATACAACGGACGGCATCACAGCTTTTACCACCTGTGTAACATCCGTAACAACTGCCTCTGTCTGCGTCTGTGGTGTCAGATTATCCAACGTCTGTTTAATGCTGCCGGAGGATGCCTCTGCCGCATCGGAGCTGCTGTCCGGAAGCAGCACATCCTCTGCTGCATCTCCTGATCCGGAAGCCTCTGCCAGGGCACTGTCCTGTGAGGAATTTCCCATCATTGCGGAAAAAGCACTTTTGGCACGGGTAAATCCGTCATGTGCTGCATCCACTGCCTGAAAACCGATTCCTGCAAAGACACCAAATACCAGTCCACAGCACAGACCTGCTAAAACTTTTTTCCCAAATCCACCGGATTGTTTTTTCTGTTTTACGGGTTTTGCCTGCTGATGATTCATCTGCGACTGCTGAAAATTGGTTGAAGAGGTCTGGTAATAATTGGTTCCCTGCGTTCCCGAAGAGGAATTCTGGTTCTGATTTACCTGCCCCTGATTCATCTGGTTCCGGTTTGTATAATAATCATTCGTATATCTGTTCTCATCCATGATAACTGCCTCCTTTATAAACCTTTCCTTAAAACCTTTCCTTTCTTCTATGATTCACAGTATAGGAAACAAATGTGTTAAAATTGTGTCTTAAATATGATCCTTTTGTGTAATCTAAAAATTCCGCATCCTCTTTCCTCGAAGATGCGGAATCAGGCTTCCTTACTCTACAGTTACCGATTTAGCAAGGTTACGGGGCTTATCAACATCAAGTCCCTTACCAATGGATACATAATAGGCAAACATCTGGAATGGAATAATCGCCAGTGAATTGGTGAAGTACCTGTTCGTCTGCGGAATATAAAGTACGTAATCGGCAGTATCCTCTATATCATCATGTCCGGTCGTTGTAAGTGCTAACACAAATGCGCCTCTGGACTTCACTTCACGGATGTTGCTGATAGTCTTTTTATACAGATCCTCCTGAGTCAGGGAGGCCATAACCAGTGTTCCATCCTCAATTAAGGAAATCGGACCATGCTTTAATTCACCTGCTGCGTAGGCCTCAGAATGCATGTAGGTAATTTCCTTAAGCTTTAAAGAGCCCTCCATGGATAATGTATAATCCAGGCCTCTTCCGATAAAGAAAACGCTCTTTGCGGCCACATAACGGTTGGCAAACCGCTGAATCCTGGTCTTATTACCAAGAAGCAGTTCAATCTGCTCCGGCAGACGGCGGAGATCAAAAACAAGCTGCTGATACTCCTCTTCCGAAATTGTACCCTTAACTCTTGCAAACTTCATTGCCAGCAGATAAAGTGCAATCAGCTGTGCAGAATACGCTTTTGTGGACGCAACCGCAATTTCCGGTCCCGCCCAGGTATACATGACACTGTCTGCTTCTCTTGCGATGGAGGACCCAACCACATTTACAATACCAAGCACCTTTGCTCCACGTGCCTTGGAATCGCGGAGTGCCTGCAGGGTATCGGCAGTTTCTCCGGACTGGCTGATGACAATCACCAGTGCTCCCTCTTCAATGATCGGATTCCGGTAACGGAATTCGGATGCCATATCCACCTCTACAGAAATCCGTGCCATGGATTCAATAACATATTTTGCCGTCATGCCTGCATGATATGCGGTACCACATGCCACAATATGAATACGGGAAAGCTTCCTGATTTCTTCATCGGTCATACGGAGCTCTTCAATCTCCACATTGCCATCCTTCATATGCTTTTCAAAGGTCTCACGGACTGCTCTGGGCTGATCGTAGATCTCCTTTAACATGAAATGCTCATATCCGCCCTTTGCAACCGCTTCTGCATCCCAGTCCACATGGGAAGGTGTCTTCTGGATCTCTTCTTCGTCTACGGTATAGAAATGAATCTCATTTTCCTTTAATGCAACGACTTCCTGATTATCAATATAATAAACTTCCCTGGTATACTTCAAAATTGCGGGCACATCCGATGCAATAAAGCTTCCTTCACTGCTTGTTCCTACAATCAAAGGACAGTCCTTACGTACTGCAAAAATTTCCTCCGGATGATCTGCAAACAGAATGCCGAGAGCATAGGAACCTTCCACACGGTGAAGCACCTTCGTAATTGCTTCTAACGGATTCCCTTTATAATAATAATCAATCAGCTGCACCAGAACTTCGGTATCGGTATCGGATACAAATTTGTAGCCACGATTTATAAGCCGCTGCTTTAACTGCTGATAGTTCTCAATAATTCCATTATGTACGACAGCAATCGTCCCATCCTGATTATCGTGCGGATGCGCATTAATATCCGTTGGCTTTCCATGCGTTGCCCATCTGGTGTGTCCGATTCCGACACAGCCCGGCATCGTCTCTCCGCCTCTTGTCATATTCTCAAGCACCTGCAATCTGCCTGCTGCTTTCTGAATATTAATCTTCTTTCCATCAAAAACTGCCATACCGGTTGAATCATAACCACGGTACTCCAGCTTTGCAAGTCCCTCTAAAATAATCGGGGCAGCCTGATGTTTCCCAATATAACCAACAATTCCACACATATCTGATCCTCCAAAATCAACTTAAATATACTTATATCATTTTTCAGCCTTGCTGACAACCCTCTTCCCGGTCAGCATTCACAGCATCAGTCCCAATAGCTATGGTTCATGCTGCACCGCTTTACGAACCATGCAGGGAATTTCTGATAACGTTTTCCTAGAAAATATCCGATGTATTTACATCCACTCTGCCAGATCAGCTTCACAATCAGCCAAGGCTTATGAAGCTTCAAAAGATACCGGCAGGTCTGTAAAACCAGTTTTCTGCCTTCGGATTCTGCCCGGATTCCGCTAAATTCCTCCGGAAACTGTGCATGCGATACGCCCAGATCGAAATTCCGGTGAAGCTGTTCTATTCCACTGTAATTGTGTGAATGAATCACCTCTGCCTTTGCCGTATAGGAAATCGCATATCCGGCATCAATCAGATGCCTTGCATAGATCATGTCCTCATTAAAAATCGTATGATCCGGAAATCCTCCCAAGGCGTCAAAATAACTTCTCCGGTAGGCTGCACACACATTAGAGGCAAAAAAGGTCTTAATACCAAGCTCCGGCAGATCCTTTGCAGTTTTAATCTTTGTCGTCTCCGGATAATTAAAGCTTCGCGTGTACCGCTCAATGATTCCGCAATCCGGATCCGGAAGCTGTCGTGCATAGGAAATCCCAATGCTTTCCGATGAAAAAGGCTTTAACAGCTCCTCCATCATCGTATCCCCTGCCGGTACCGCGTCATCGGTCATACAGATAAAGAACGGTGCATCACTTAGCGATACTCCATAATTCCGTGTTGCCCCATGGTTAAACTCTGCTTTACTAATATGGTACAGCTTAAGCCGCGGGCTCTGTGCCAGAAACTCTTCCTGCGGGCTGAATTTCAGAAATTCCTCCCGCTCTGTGTTAATCAGAATAATCCTCCGTGGAAGCAGGGATTGTGACAAAAGCGCATTGATCAGCCTTTTCAGTTTTTCATCCGGCCGGTACACCGGAATGATCACATCGTATATAAGCATCATTTCCGTTCTCTCTCATATAAGCGAAAAGGGTCTTTCACAAAGACCCTTTTCTTTTACATTTATTTCACATAACCATTTGTATCTGCCGCAATCTTCGCACTATATTCCTTAACGGCTGAAGAAGGTTCATAATCCTTCTCATCAAACAGGAATTCATGCAGCCAGGTAACATTGGATTCCAGACTCCTTGGAACCACGCAGCTTCCCTTCTTACCGATACTACCTGTGGTCAGCATATCGGAATTCGGGAACCCTCCTTCATCCACGATATTATACTTACTGATATTTCCAAGAAGTGATACAATTTCAGAAATATCAAGAGACGTATATACCTTATCAAATACAGAGTTTGCAATCTTCTCAAGCTGTGCAGGAGATGCCTTCTTTGCTTCATCTGCAACCGCCTTTAATACACGACGCTGTCTTGCTGTACGCTCAAAATCGTTGCCTACATAACGGATACGGCAGTAAGCAGTTGCCTGCAGACCGTTTAACTTCTGGTATCCTGCCTGTGTTACCGGTGTGTAGCTTCCCTCTGCTGCGGTATAAGTCTTACCATCCTTCGTTGTACCGACAATACTGATCTGGTAATTATTCAGATGGGAAATTTCTTCTTCCTTAACATCAATATAAACACCGCCCAGTGCATCAATTGTCTCTGTGAGACCGCTGAATCCGACTGTTACGAAATCGGTAATGTTCATATCCAGGTTCATGTTCAGCATATTGATCGCCTGCATCGGTCCACCCTTTGCATAAGCAGCATTACATTTATTGTAGGTATCATTGCTTAAGTTCAGGTAGGTATCACGATATACGCTGACCAGCTTACAATCGCCGGTATCCAGATTAATGGAGGCAATCATAATGGTATCGCTCCGGGTATTCTTGGTCAGTGCTCCCTCTGTGGAGTCTACACCGAATAACGCAATGTTACGATACCCCTGCAGCACCGAGCCTTCCTGCTCCTGCAGCTTTTCAACCTCCGGATTGATGACAATGTCTTCCTCCGGCAGATCTACCTTACCAACCTTTTCCGTCTTTAAAACAGTCCATAATACCATAACCATGAGTAACAGAACCAGGATTTCTACAATAAATAAAATAATCTTGGAGGTTTTGTTCTTTTTCTTATGACTCTTACCATTTGAGGATTTCTTCGAAGGGGCACTCTTTTTTCCCCTGGAAGAACGGCTGTCTTCATAATAATCGTCTTCGTAATAGTCATCCTCATAGTAATCGTCTCTACGGGATGATGTTCTCTTCTGTGAAGAGCTGCGTGCAGCCTGGCTGTGCTGTGCAGGTCTTCCCTGTGAAGGTCTGCCTTGTGATGATCTTCCCTGTGAAGGTCTGCCTTGTGATGATCTTCCTTGTGAAGGTCTTTGATTATTTGTGGTCATACCTTTTCTCCCTTTCAAATACCATATGTGGGTTTCTTCTTTCGTTCTCCCCATAATCTAGCATTTTACCATATTAATGTTCCCACTTCAACCAGATTCATACAAACTTGCGGTTATACGCGCCTTTAATAGGCATTCTTATTCACAAAACCTTTGAAAATCGTCATAAACAAAATCTTGATATCGAGGGCAAGACTCCAGTTTTCAATATAAAACAGATCGTACTCAATACGCTTGCGGATTGATGTATCGCCACGATATCCATTGACCTGCGCCCAGCCGGTCAGTCCCGGCCGCACCTGATGCTTAATCATATATCTCGGAATTTCTTCCTTATATTTATCTACCCATTGTGGCCGCTCCGGCCGCGGTCCAACCAGCGACATTTCTCCCATCAGAATGTTAAAAAGCTGTGGCAGTTCATCGAGACTGGTCTTACGCATAAATTTACCAACCTTCGTGACACGCGGATCATTCTTGACCGTCCATGCATTTTCCTCTGCCGACTGCTTCTGCACTTCCATCGTCCGGAATTTGTACATCTTGAATACTTTATTGTGAAGTCCCACACGCTCCTGTTTAAAGATCACCGGTCCTTCACTGGTTGCTTTTACTAAAATCGCACAGACCAGCATCACCGGAGAAGCAATAACAATACCAAAGCAGGCACCCAGAATATCCATGGTTCTCTTTAATATACTATTCACCGGATTCGTTAATGGTACATAACGGATATTGATCACCGGAAGTCCCATCAGATCCTCCGTATAGGGGTGGCTCGGCACCAGGGAATTATAATCCGGAATAAACTTTGTATGAACACCGGACTTCTCACACAGATCCACGATGTACTCCAGCTGCTCATAATCCTTCAGTGCAAGTGTAATCGCAATTTCATCCAACTTGTTCTCCGGAAGAATATACCTGATATTCTCTATTCTTCCCACAACCTTAACTCCCTTATACACGGTTCCGCTTGGCATGGTATCATCGAGAATCCCCCGGATTACGTAACCCCACTGGGGATTTGCAATAATTCTGGTAATATATTCCTCCGCCGCACTGGAATAACCAACCAGCAGAATGTACTTCAGGTTATAACCCTTTCTGCGGAAAAAGTACAAAATGTTCCGGATCATTGTCCGGCAGAGTGTCATCAGAATAATATTGATAATATAAAAGGCTCCCAGCACGAATCGGGAAATATCCAGCTGATTGATGATATACAGCAGTGTCATAAACAGGATCAATCCTACTGTATTGGCCTTCACAATTGCAAAAAGCTCGTATTTACGCCTCGTTGCACGCTTTGGAGCATATAAATTAAAGAAATAATACAGAACCAGATAAAGCGGAACCAGAATATACAACGCACGGAAATACGTGTACATATCCAGTACTCCAACATTCGGATCCGTCTCCGCAAAGCCAGTAGCAAATTTCAGATACCATGCCATGAGATAAGAAATTGCCGT
>ERZ1673730.1368-NODE-1368-length-18327-cov-8.903130_pt1 | contig 18327 bp, 12 predicted proteins | sample MGYA00580200_ERZ1673730 | MGnify/ENA primary metagenome ERZ1673730 (study PRJEB41218, sample SAMN15661761) | gut metagenome | host: Homo sapiens | place: Canada: London | collected 2015-08-20/2019-03-30 | study: EMG produced TPA metagenomics assembly of...
ATACGCCGCAGTGTGCATCCTTGCGGAGCGTTTTTTACTTTACAGGAAAGCAATTTCCTGTAAAGTAAAAAAACTGGCAGGAGTAACTCCTGCCAGTTGCGTTGCTACCCGTCTGCTTACGCTCATTATAAGCATTTCGCTATTGAAATGCAAGAAACGAATAGACAATTATTCTTTTTTTACATAATCTTTACTTATTAACTACCGGATACGACACCAAGTTCCAAAAGCCTTCTTTTTGCCTGCTGCTGATTCTGAAACTGTATGCCTGTAATGCCAAGCTTTTCTGCCGTCTCTATGTTTTCCGGACGGTCGTCTATGAATACACATTCCTGTGGCACTAAATGGTATCTATCCAGCAATAGCTTATAAATTTCCACTTCCGGCTTGATGCACTTCACCTGATAGGAAAAGATTGCTCCGGTAGTCTCCTTTTCAAAAGAAAGTTCTTCTGTTGCTTTTTCATAAGTGCTCTTTGGAAAATTAGATAATATATAGGTATGATATCCATTTTTCTCAAGGCTTCGTATCCACCGCACCGTATATGGATAAGTACGAATCGTCTCTCCTACATGGTCATAAAAGAGTCTTATTTCTCTTTCATAATCCGGTGTTTCCTTGATGCATGCAGCAATAATCTCTTCATCCGGCTTTGCTCCCCGGTCGAATTCATTCCAGGTTACGGAACGGACGGTAGCATCCGCCACACATTCAAAAGTTTCCCCCTCAAAACCGAGCTTATGAAATACTTCTTCCCAGCAAAAGTCTACCAGTACATTTCCTACGTCAAAGATTACATTTTTTATCATCACAATCTGCCTTTATTCTTAACGATAAATGATATCATTTCTTCCCGGTCCGTTAGAAACCATGGTAATCGGATATCCAATCTGTTCTTCAATGAATTCTACATATTTACGGCAGTTTTCCGGAAGGTCTTCGTATTTCTTAATTCCACGGATATCTGTCTTCCAGCCCGGAAGTTTCTTTAATACAGGTTTTGCTTTTTCAAGCTTTGTGGTTACAGGGAAGTCTGTGGTTACTTCTCCGTCGATTTCATATCCTACGCAAACCGGAATCTCATCTAAATATCCTAAAACATCTAACACGGTAAATGCTACATCGGTTGTTCCCTGCATGCGGCAGCCATATTTACTTGCCACACAGTCAAACCATCCCATACGTCTTGGACGTCCTGTGGTTGCGCCGAATTCTCCGCCGTCTCCACCGCGTTTTCTTAATTCATCTGCTTCTTCGCCAAAGATTTCGCTGACGAATGCGCCTGCACCAACAGCAGAAGAATATGCTTTACATACAGTAACAATTTTCTTAATCTCATATGGTGGGATTCCTGCTCCGATTGCACCATATGCAGCCAATGTAGAAGAAGATGTTACCATTGGATAAATTCCGTGATCCGGGTCTTTTAAGGTTCCAAGCTGTCCCTCTAAGAGAATGTTCTTTCCTTCTTTGATTGCCTTATCAAGATATAAAGAAACATCACAGACATACGGAGCTACCATATCACGGTACTCATGTAATGTATTTAACAGCTCTGCCTTGTCCAGTAATGGTTTGTGGTACATATGCTCTAACATAATATTTTTCATTTCACAGATACGGTCTACCTTTTCTGTTAAAGTATCTTCATCGAAAAGTTCACTTACCTGGAAACCGATTTTTGCATATTTATCTGAATAAAATGGTGCAATACCTGACTTGGTAGAACCGAATGATTTCTTGCCAAGACGCTCCTCTTCGTACTGATCAAAAAGCACATGATACGGCATAACAATCTGTGCACGGTCAGAAACCAAAAGCTTAGGTGCCGGTACATTACGGTCTGTAATAGACTTCATCTCATTGAAAAGCTTCGGGATATCAAGTGCAACACCATTTCCGATAATACTTGTGGTATGTCCGTAGAACACTCCTGATGGAAGGGTATGTAATGCAAATTTTCCGTAATCATTTACGATAGTATGTCCTGCATTTGCACCACCCTGAAAACGGATAATAATATCTGCTTCCTTTGCAAGCATATCAGTAATCTTGCCTTTTCCTTCATCTCCCCAGTTTGCACCAACTACTGCTGTAACCATTTTTATTTCCTCCTTATAATAAGAAATATGTTCTTCTCGCTGCTCGCGTAACTATGAGAAACACGCTTTACGAGCTACTCGCGGAGCGTTTTTTACTTTACAGGAAAGCAATTTCCTGTAAAGCAAAAAAGAACCGGTGTAAAAACCAGTTCTCTGCTTCTTACTTTCTGATTATACCGAATCAGATATTATAAGTAAAGTCAATATTCCTTATACTCGATATAAGTTTTACTTATGTTGTAATAATTTCAACAATTTTTCTGCTGCTGCAGTCAACGGAACCCTGTCATCTGAAACAATACAGAACTGTCTGGCAGGAATCTTCTTATTAAATGTAATCTGAAACAGTTCCCCCTTATCAATTTCTTCCTGAGCAAAGTCCCTGACCACATTTGCTATGCCAAGGCTCCTTTTTGCAAACTGTATCAGCATATCGCTGGTGGCAAGTTCTATCTCCGGATGAATCACAACGCCTTCTCCCAGCAGAAATTCCTCTACATATTTTCTGGTAGAGGTATTTCCCTCCAGGCACATAACCGGCAGATGTTCCAATTCTTTATAGCTTAATTTACCGCCCTTTAAATATTCAAATTTTCGTCCTGCCACAAAGACATCTTCTATCTCACGCACCGGAATCACATGCATATTCTTCGTTGTCTCCATAGGCGTGCTGACTACACCAAAATCGATTCTGCCGCTCTGCAGATATTTCAGTGTCTCCGGTGTCGGTGCATTGGTAACTGTAATCCTGATTTTCGGATACTGCTCATGAAACTGTTCCAGATAAGAAAGCAGATAAAACTGCAGTGTCATATCGCTGGCTCCGATACATACTTCTCCGCTGGTCAGCTCCTGCATTTCAAGGAATTTGCGTTCGCCTTCCCGGATGGTCTCATAGCCCCGCTGCACATAGCCGTAAAGTGTCTGCCCCTCTGCAGTCAGACGCACCCCTCTGGATGTCCGCATGAAAAGGGTGGTTCCCAGCTCCCGCTCCAAATTACGGATTGCCTGGGACACTGCCGGCTGTGAAACATTCAGTTCTTCTGCTGCCAATGTAATACTGTGAAGTTTTCCTACATAATAAAAAAATTTGTAATATTCTAAATTCGTATTCATGAGCGAATTATACCATAATTAGATTGATTTTTACATTGTCATTTTTATTTTACCAATGTATACTAATCCCGTTTCCTAAGAATATAGTATTTTTTTCTCATATAGTGCAGAATATTTCTGCAAAATTTTTTTGAAAGGAGCTTATAATTATGACGAAAGATATGACAATCGGAAATCCACTGAAATTAATCCTTCTCTTCTCACTTCCTGTATTGTTCGGGAATCTGTTCCAGCAGTTCTACAACATGGTAGATACCATCATTGTAGGACAGTTTTTAGGAGAAGATGCCCTGGCTGCTGTAGGTGCAACCGGTTCTATTATGTTTCTGGTGCTTGGTTTTGCATCCGGACTTGCTCAGGGATTCGGTGTTATGGTATCACAGGCTTTCGGTGCAAAGGATGAAAGCCGTTTAAAGCATATTGTTGCTTTATCCTTCCTCTTAACCATAATCATTTCCGTGGTTCTTACCGCATTGACTGTTACTACTTCCCGGGAGCTTTTAATCTTTATGAACACACCGGATAATATTCTTGATATGGCAGACTCTTATATCCGGGTTATCTTCTGGGGTATCATTACCAGTATGATGTACAATGTTGTTTCCGGAATTTTAAGAGGTGTTGGTGACAGCAAGACTCCATTATACTTCCTGCTGTTTTCCTCCGCTCTTAATATTGTGCTGGATTTATTCTGTATTGTAACTTTAAAATTAAATGTTGCAGGTGCTGCATATGCCACCGTAATCTCACAGGGTATTTCCGCTGTTCTCTGTCTTATTTATATGTACCGTAAATTCACGATTCTCCGCACCAGAAAAAGTGATTACTACATCGACCGCGTGACAACCGCCCAGATGATGGGACTTGGTATCCCGATGGCTTTGAACTACTCTCTGATAGCTGTTGGTTCCATGATTCTTCAGTCTGCAGTAAATGTATTTGGTTCCAGTGCTGTTGCAGCCTTTACTGCTGCATCCAAGGTAGAACAGATTTCTACCCAGCCAATGCCGGCTCTTGGAACCACAATGTCTACTTACTGTGGTCAGAACTTAGGTGCCGGAAAATATGACCGCATCTTCGATGGCATGAAGAAGGCCTTTGGAATCGCCCTTGGAACTGTTGCAATTGCTGCATTCATCTGTACTGTATTTGGCCGTTCCATTGTTTCCCTTTTCTTAAGCGAACCGACGGAAGCCATTTACAGTTATGCCACACAGTACTTAAATACCATCAGCTGCTTTTTCTTCTTTCTTGCTCTTATTTACCTTTATCGTACTTCTTTGCAGGGACTTGGAAAAGGTATCATGCCTATGGTCAGCGGTATCTTTGAAATGATTTGCCGTGTCGGTGTCGTATGGCTCCTTTTAAATCCATATGGATACTGGTCAGTCCGTCTGGCAAGTCCGGTAGCATGGATTGGTGCCGGTGTACCACTTATGATTTCCTATCTTGTTTGGAAGAACCGGAAAAAGAAACAGCTCCGCAGTCAGGCTGTATAAAATCCTGAGCCTGCAATGCTGCAGCACGCAGAAAAGAAGCCCCATCCTCTGAATAATCAGACGATGGGGCTTCTACTTATTTCATATTCCAGTTTATGCAACCGGATTTCCGCACTTGGTACAGAACTTATTTCCAGCTACAAGCGGAGCACCACATTTACTGCATACCGGCTGTACTGGCTGCTGTGGCTGTACTGGCTGCTGCGGTTGTACTGGCTGGCTCTGGAACTGTCCCTGCTGCTGCACTGGCTGGCTCTGGAACTGTCCCTGCTGCTGCACTGGCTGGCTCTGGAACTGTCCCTGCTGCTGTGGCTGCATTGGCTGTCCCTGGAACTGTCCCTGCTGTGGTGGTACATTTCCATACATATTCTGCTGTGGCATTCCCTGATATCCGTTCATCATTTTCTGTCTGATTAATGGCTTCTCAGCCTGAAGTACGTTGATAATAATCAACAGATCCAACACTACAATTGCCAGAATAAATAAGATATTAAATATAAATCCGGCTGTAACTTTTGCTGTACAGTAATTATCTGTTGCTTCCTTATTTACTCCGACGCAAAGTGCAATCCAGAAAATAAAGTCAACAACTGCACAGCTTCCGGATGCGATTGCAGCAATTTTATCTTTTAATACGCTCTTTAAGCACCAGAGAGCCAGCATAGCGATTGGAAGCAGCAGCATTATGATGCAGATTACTTTTGGATCAGATACACTTTCGCCTTCGATTTTAATACCTGTCATAGCTTTAAAAGCACTAATTTTAATATTTCCATATCCTGCACAGGATACCATGAATGATGGCACAAAGAAAAATACCATTAATAAAATAGATAACAGACGAATAATATTTTTCACATGAATGTGCTTTGTAAAATCATTTCCAGAATTCATTTCCTTCTCCTTTAGTTTCCAAACTGAGTTAAATTATCAGTTACTTCGTAAGTATAATCAACCTTCTGAGTTACAACCAGATCGTTAAACATCTGTGCTCCATCTGTATAACCATCAACATTGTACCAGCCGTCATCATACTCTAAATCAGTATATCCTTCGATATCACCATATGTATTAAAGCTCTGGCTTCCATCGGATAATGCCATAATATTTGTATATTTTACCGGGAAGTATACTACAGTCGGCTCAAATGCATTTTCTGCACTGGTTACAGTTGTTGAAAATACCAGATAAAGGACATTTGTATCACCCCATGTATCACTGTTCTTTGCAACCAGATAATAAGAACCTTCATAGCTGAATCCGGAATTTCCAATATAGGAATTGTTATTTGCAAAATATGCATCTAACACATCTGTTGCTTCATTTTTCATGGAATCCAGATTGTCTGCTGAAATATCTGCAGCAGATGTTACATAAGAATCTACTCCGGATACAATATATTCTTTTGATGTCTGTGTGAATTTGTAACCATTTGCCAATGCATTCTCTTCTGACTCATCAACTGTTAAAGTTACGGTATCACCAACATCAAGGCTGTCATAATCTTCAAAATTGAACCACAGATAACGTAAGTAATCATCATCTGAATTATTGGTCCAGTTTGGATATACATAAGGTGGTGTTCCTGAGAAGGTTACCTCGATATCTTCAAACGGATCAACTTCTTTTACTTCTTCCAGTCCTTCTACTGTAAATTCCTGTTCTTTGGAAAGAATTTTAACCCCTGCTTTTTTCTCATAATCTTCATTCCATGAAGCAGTAACGGTTACCACATCACCATTTGACAGGTCTGAATCCGGTTTCACATCAAAAGTAATACTGTCAATCAAATCCCAGTTACTACTTCCCATCAAATCTGTGAGGTCACTCCAGTCAAGGTCATCAAGAGATTTTACATTTTTAAGTTTCTTTCCCTGTGCCTTGATAACAGCTTCACTGAATCCGGTCTCGTCGAAATCAACATATGCTGTTCCTGCTGTTTCATATCCGTTATACTCTACAGAAATATAATCGTTGATATTTACTTTCTTTTTCTGATTCTTCACTACCACAAGTGCAACAATTGCAACTACTACAACTGCAATGACTGCAATAAGCAATGCCCATAACTGTTTCGTCATCTTAAATGGTTTCTTAGGCGGGCGTGCCTGCTGTGGCTGTCCCTGGAACTGTCCCTGCTGTGGTCTTCCCTGGAACTGTCCCTGCTGTGGTCTTCCCTGGAACTGTCCCTGCTGCGGCTGTCCCTGGAACTGTCCCTGCTGCGGCTGTCCCTGGAACTGTCCCTGCTGCGGCTGACTCTGGAACTGTCCCTGCTGCGGCTGTCCCTGGAACTGTCCCTGCTGCGGCTGTCCCTGTACCGGTGCTGCCTGTTCTGCCGGCTGTTCCTGTACCGGTGTTTCCTGCTCTGCCGGCTGTTCCTGTACCGGTGTTTCCTGCTCTGCCGGCTGTTCCTGTACTGGTGCTGCCTGCTCTGCCGGCTGTTCCTGTACTGGTGCTGCCTGCTCTGCCGGCTGTTCCATCTCCCCTTTTAATTTCTGGCCACAATTCGGGCAAAAATCTGCATCATCACCCACTTGTGTGCCACAATTTCCACAAAATGCCATTTTCATTTTCCTCCTTGGTTTTACCATGATATGTTACTTGCTTTTATGCATTAACGAGTTAAACTATTTCAATTTTACACAATATTTTGTGGTTGGTCAATCAATTTTACCGAGAATTTACACTTTAAATCTTATAATTTTCTTGCACAGGCAAGTGCTAATGCTCCCGGTCCAATATGGCAGGATACATTTAAAGAAAGCGGATCCATCATAATGTCTGTAATCCCAAATTCTGCTTCCACTTCTTTGTGGAATTCCATCGCTGCACTTATATCTCCAGTGTATGCAATACAAAGCTGCATCTCATCCTGACACTCCTTAAAGCGGGATGCATAGTCATCTTTTACTGCTTTTATCATAATGCTTTTTGCCTGCTTTACCGTTCTGGCTTTTGCAAAAGCATCCAGCTTTTCACCCTGAATCTGTAATACCGGTTTTAATTTCAACAATGTTCCCAGTGCTGCTGCTGCCGGTGTAATTCTTCCACCTTTTTTCAGATAGTAAAGGGTATCTACCATGATATAAATGCTGGACTGGAATTTTGCATCCTCTAAAATATCTTTAATCTCTTTTCCGCTCTTGCCACTCTCTGCCAGCCTGATTGCATCAAATACGGACTGTTTCTGTGTTACAGAAATTCTCTGATTGTTTACTACAAAAACCTTGCCCTCATACTCTTCATCTGAAGATAATGCTGTTGCTGTCTCACAGGAACTGCTCAATCCACTGGATAAAGGAATGTATACTATTTCATCATATTCTTTTAAAAGCTCATCCCAACGGTCTGTAAGGTCTCCTACTGCCGGCATGGATGTTGAAATCTCTGCTCCATCTGTCAGATGCTCATAAAATGTATCCTGTGTCAGATTGATATCCTCAAACAGTGTTTCACCATTTATAAAAAAAGGCATTGGTAATACGCTAATCCCTAACTGCTGCGCTTCTGCCTGACGAATTCCACTGGAACTGTCTGTAAGAATAACTACCTTTCCCATTTTTCTTCCTCCTTGCTATTCAGACTTCATGTTACACAATGAAATAATTGTAACATATTTTGCAAATCAAAACAACTGCCCCAAAAAAACTAACATCAGGAAAAAAACTGCATAGTAAAACTCCTGACTGCATTATCCGCAGCCAGGAGCTCTCTATCCTTACTTTTCAGTAATATATTTTATTTTCTTATTACATCATTCCCATACCTGGGTTTCCTGCCGGCATTGCAGGAGCATCTTCTTTGATATTTGCTACAACAGATTCCGTTGTAAGTAATGTAGATGCTACAGATGTTGCATTCTGCAAAGCACTTCTTGTAACCTTAACCGGGTCAAGGATACCAGCTTCTACCATATCTACATATTCTTCTGTTGCTGCATTAAATCCGATACCAGGAGCGGACTCTTTTACTTTATTAATAATAACTGCACCTTCGAGACCTGCATTTGCGGAAATGTAATACAATGGAGCCTCCAATGCTTTTAAGATAACCTTTGCACCGGTCTTCTCATCACCTTCCAATGTCTCAGCAAGCTTTGCAACCTCTTTGGATGCATGGATGTATGCAGAACCGCCACCTGCGATGATTCCTTCTTCGACTGCTGCTCTTGTTGCATTCAAAGCATCTTCCATACGAAGTTTTGCTTCTTTCATTTCTGTCTCTGTTGCAGCACCAACACGGATAACTGCTACGCCACCTGCCAGTTTTGCAAGTCTTTCCTGTAATTTTTCTTTATCAAATTCAGATGTTGTCTCTTCAAGCTGTGCACGAATCTGGCCGATTCTTGCCTGGATTTCTTCTTTATTTCCTTCACCATCAACGATAACGGTGTTCTCTTTCTTAACCTTAACAGATTTTGCACGGCCAAGCTGTGCCATAGTAGCATCTTTTAATTCCAGGCCAACTTCTTCTGAAATTACCTGACCACCGGTAAGGATAGCGATATCTTTTAACATTTCTTTTCTTCTGTCGCCATATCCTGGAGCTTTTACTGCTACAACGTTAAATGTTCCACGCAGTTTATTTACAATCAATGTAGTTAAAGCTTCACCCTCGATATCTTCAGCAATGATAAGAAGTCTGGAACCGGACTGAACAATCTGTTCTAACAGTGGAAGGATTTCCTGAATGTTGCTGATTTTCTTATCGGTAATTAAGATGTACGGCTCATCTAAAACTGCTTCCATCTTATCCATATCTGTGCACATATATGCGGAAATGTATCCACGGTCAAACTGCATACCTTCTACCAGGTCAAGCTCTGTCTGCATGGTCTTGCTCTCTTCAATGGTAATAACACCATCATTGGAAACTTTTTCCATTGCGTCTGCTACCATGTTGCCAACGCTTTCATCACCTGCGGAAATAGATGCAACTTTTGCAATCTGGTCTTTTCCGGTTACTTTAGAAGACATTGCTGCGATTGTTTCAACTGCTTTTTCAGTTGCTTTCTTCATACCACGTCTTAAAACGATTGGGTTTGCACCAGCCTCTAAGTTCTTCATTCCTTCCTGAATCATTGCCTGTGCAAGAACAGTTGCTGTTGTAGTACCATCACCGGCGACGTCATTGGTCTTGGTTGCTACTTCTTTTACAAGCTGTGCGCCCATATTTTCGAATGCATCTTCCAATTCGATTTCTTTTGCAATGGTAACACCATCGTTTGTGATTAATGGAGCGCCATATGATTTATCCAGTACAACGTTTCTTCCTTTTGGTCCGATTGTTACTCTGACTGTATTTGCCAGTTTATCAACTCCAGCCTCTAATGCTGTTCTGGCTTCTGTTCCATATTTGATTTCCTTTGCCATAATTTCTTACCTCTTTCTTCTATTTTCCTATTTTATTATTTGTTTTATTTACCAATTATCAATTCGATTATTCTACTACTGCAAGAATATCATTCTGCTTTACGATGATATATTCTTCGCCATCCAGTTTTACTTCTGTTCCGGCATATTTAGAATAAATAACCTTCTGTCCTTCTTTTACCTGCATGGTAACTTCTTTGCCATCTACCACTCCGCCAGGACCAACTGCGATTACTTCTGCTTCCTGTGGTTTCTCCTGTGCAGCACTTGCTAAGATAATTCCGGATTTGGTTTTTTCCTCTGCTTTTAACTGTTTTAATACAACTCTGTCTGATAATGGTACTAATTTCATGATTCATTGCCTCCTTGATTCGGTCTCTTTGTTTTCTTTCTTTTTTATTAGCACTCATTCAAGCCGAGTGCTAACCGATAGTCATATAATAGTTTCTGCGTCTCTTTTTCGCAAGCCTGACCATTTTTTATTTTTCTCTTGTTTCCTTATATTTACTCTTAATATCTCGTTTTTTCTCTCGTTTTCTCACTTTCTGCAATTTGTAACGATTTAATACTTTTTTTAGATTTGTTTATGAAATCAGTCCAAAATGCTCCAATCCCTTATAAATGCCGTCTTCGTGCAATGGTGCTGTGATATAATCCGCTGCTTCTTTTGCTGCTTTGGTACCATTTCCCATGGCAATTCCATGCTGCACATGCTTTAACATTTCCACATCATTGATACTGTCTCCAAATGCATAGGTATCTTCTTTCTCAATACCAAGAAGCTCACAGGTTTTTTCGATGCCGGACGCTTTGGAAAATCCTTTTGGAACAAACTCTGCGCATGCCGCATCATGCACCAGCGGTGTGAAATTCTCTTCCAGATGGGAAAGTACCTTAAGATAAGCATCATCCGGTGTGGAACAGGAAAACTTACTGATTTCCATAATTGCTTCATTTCCCGTTACCGGCAGCAAATCCTCTCCCAATGTCTCTTTTAGTCTCAAGCCATAAGGGTCTTCTTCAAATTCTTCCAGATCCATATACAAATTCCGGCTTCCCTCATATACCGTAGGAATTCCATACTCTTTTAATATATGTATGGTATCCTCTATCAATTCCTGTTCTAATTTTTTATAAAAAAGTGTTTTTCCATCCATCTCTATCCAGGTACCGCAGCCTGCCACAATTCCGTCGAATCCCAGTGCCAGCAATCTTTCATCCTGAATAAATGCTCTGGTTCTTCCGCTGCAGAGAAATGCCAGATATCCATTTTCCCGCAGCTTCCGGATTGCTTCCTTTGTGCTCTCCGGTATCACAAAATGCTCGTCCCACAATGTTCCATCAATATCAAAAAATACTGCTTTCCTGCTCATTCTCTTTATGTCCTTTCGCTGTTTTCTTCTCGCTCTTTTTGTCACAAGGGTTATTTTATGCCCCAAAAGCAGAATGTGTCAACCACGAAAAAGCCGCCTACCACAGCTCACCCTCCGGTGCACCATAGTCAGACGACTTTCTTCTATCATTATATTGTAATTTTCATTACTGTACGGAAAGATAAGAATATCCCATCAGACTTTCGTCTACTTCACGGGCTGCTTCTCTTCCTTCACGGATTGCCCATACAACCAGGGACTGTCCACGATGCATATCTCCTGCTGTAAAGACATTTTCCACGTTGGTCTTGTAATGACCGGCTTCTGTTGCCACATTGGTTCTGGCATTTAAGTCTACGCCGAACGCTTTGGCAATGTAATCTTCTGTTCCAAGGAAGCCTGCTGCAATCAGAACCAGATCACAATCTAACTTGCTTTCGGAGCCCGGTACTTCCACCATCTGCATCCGTCCGGTCTTTTCATCCTTTTTGCCCTCTAATTTTACGGTTTTTAATCCGCAGAGTTTACCGTTCTTGTCTTTTAAGAACTCTTTTACGGTTGTCTGGTAAATACGAGGGTCGGAACCGAACATGGCAATTGCTTCTTCCTGACCGTAGTCTGTCTTGCAGACTCTTGGCCACTCCGGCCATGGGTTGTTCTCTGCACGCTCATCCGGTGCTTTTGGCATCATTTCAAGCTGGATGACACTGGCTGCGCCGTGACGGATAGAAGTTCCGACACAGTCATTTCCGGTATCTCCACCACCGATGATAACTACTTTCTTTCCCTTGGCAGAAATATATTTGTTATCTTTAAGCTCGGAATCTAAAAGGCTCTTGGTAGTTGCCTTTAAGAAATCTACTGCAAAGTAAATGCCTTCTGCATCTCTGCCCGGAGCTTTGATGTCTCTTGGATTCTTTGCTCCACAGGCTAAGATGACACGGTCATATTCTTTTAAGAGTTTTGCCGGCTTGATGTCTTTTCCAACATTGGCATTGGTAATAAACTCGACACCCTCTTCTTTCATTATATTAATCTTACGGTCAATAACCCATTTTTCCAGCTTCATATTCGGGATTCCATACATCAAAAGTCCACCGACACGGTCATCTCTTTCAAATACGGTAACGGAATGTCCTCTTTTATTCAACTGGTCTGCTGCTGCAAGTCCGGCAGGACCGGAACCGATGATTGCAACCTTCTTTCCGGTACGGACTCTTGGAGGTTTTGCTGCAGCATATCCTTTTTCATAGGCATTTTCAATGATTCCATGCTCATTTGCCTTACAGGTTACCGGGTCTTCCCAGTGTCCACAGGTACAGGCTGCTTCACAAAGTGCCGGACATACTCTTGAGGTAAATTCCGGGAAGTTGTTGGTCTTGGTCAGACGGTTATATGCCTGCTCCCAGTTGTTGGTATACAAAAGGTCATTCCACTCCGGTACCAGATTATGCAGCGGACATCCGCTGGTCATTCCCATGATATTCATACCAGCCTGGCAGAACGGCACGCCGCAGTTCATACAACGTGCTGCCTGTACTCTTTGTTTCTCTTTTGAGAGAGGGGTATGGAACTCGTTAAAGTTCTTGATACGCTCCTTTGGAGCAACCGCTGCTGCATTCTCTCTGTCATATTCCATAAATCCTGTTGGTTTTCCCATTTTGCGTCCCCTCCTTAATTTCTTGTATTCGCATAAAATGCTTCAATCTGTGCCTGTTCGGAAGACAATCCTTTTTCTTCCATCTGAACAATTGCCATTAACATACGGTTATAATCGTATGGAATTACTTTCTTGAACTTCGGCAGATACTCACTGAAGTTATCTAAGATTTCTTTTCCTTTTTCAGAATTGGTCAAAGCTACGTGTTCTTTAATCATATCTTTTAATTCCATAACATCATATTTGTTTCCGACTTCTTCTGAGAATACCATTTCCTTATTGATTCTGGTATAAAGGTCGTTGTCCTCATCTAATACATAAGCGATACCACCGCTCATTCCGGCTGCAAAGTTTTTACCAGTCTTACCAAGGATAACCACACGGCCACCGGTCATGTATTCACATCCATGGTCACCGACACCTTCTACTACTGCAGAAGCTCCGGAATTTCGTACGCAGAAACGTTCTCCTGCCACACCACTGATAAATGCTTTACCACTGGTTGCACCGTAAAGTGCTACGTTACCGATGATGATATTTTCATCCTTCTTATATTTCACACCTGCCGGAGCGTAGACAACCAGTTTTCCACCGGAAAGTCCTTTTCCGAAGTAATCGTTGGAATCTCCTACCAGTTCTAAGGTAAGTCCCTTTGGAATGAATGCGCCAAAGCTCTGTCCGCCGGCACCGGTACATTTTACGATAAAGGTATCTTCCTCTAAAGTATCGTCATATTTCTTTGTAATCTCGGAACCAAAGATGGTACCAAAGGAACGGTCTGTATTGCTTACTTCTACATCAATGCTTCTCTTCTGTTTCTTATCCAGTGCAGAAGAAAGCTGTTTTAACAGTACAGTTTCGTCCTTGGTCTTCTCCAGTTCGAAATCGTATACATGTTTTGGATCAAATGTAACTTTCTCCTTTGGTCCTGCAAACGGGTTATTCAAAATCTTGGAAAGGTCGATTTCTTTTTCCCGGTCTGTCAAATCCTCTCTTACCCGGAGAAGGTCACTTCTTCCTACCATTTCATCAATGGTACGGCAGCCTAACTTCGCCATGATTTCTCTTAATTCTTCTGCAATAAACCGCATGAAGTTTTCTACATATTCCGGTTTTCCCGCGAAACGTTTCCGAAGCTCCGGATTCTGTGTTGCGATTCCGGCAGGGCAGGTATCCAGATTACATACACGCATCATCACGCATCCCATGGTTACCAGCGGTGCAGTTGCAAATCCGTACTCTTCTGCTCCAAGCAATGCAGCAATTGCTACATCACGGCCGCTCATCAGCTTACCGTCTGTCTCGATTCTTACCTTATTACGAAGTCCGTTCATAATCAGAGTCTGGTGTGTCTCTGCAAGTCCAAGTTCCCAAGGAAGTCCTGCATTATGGATAGAACTGCTTGGTGCTGCACCGGTACCACCGTCATATCCGGAAATCAATACTACCTGTGCTCCTGCTTTGGCAACACCGGCTGCGACTGTACCCACACCTGCTTCTGATACCAGTTTTACGGAAATTCTTGCATCACGGTTGGCATTCTTCAAATCGTAAATCAACTGCTCCAAATCCTCAATGGAGTAGATATCATGATGAGGTGGCGGCGAAATCAAGGATACACCCGGTGTGGAAAGTCTTGTCTTTGCAATCCAAGGATATACTTTCTTGCCCGGAAGGTGTCCACCTTCACCAGGTTTTGCACCCTGTGCCATCTTAATCTGAATCTCTTCTGCACTGACTAAGTAACGGCTGGTTACACCAAACCGGCCGGACGCTACCTGCTTGATTGCAGAACATCTGTCTAAGCTTGTATGTTTACTTGCGATACGGTCCGGATCTTCTCCACCCTCACCGGTATTGGATTTACCATGTAAATGGTTCATGGCAATTGCCAGTGTTTCATGGGCTTCCTTGGAAATAGAACCATAGGACATCGCACCTGTTTTAAATCTTGTTACAATAGAATCTACGCTTTCTACTTCTTCAATCGGAACACCTTTTTTCGGGAAATTGAAATCCATCAGTCCACGAATATTTGCATCACGCTCTTCACTGTTCACAAGATCTGTGTACTGTTTGAAAAGGTTGTAATCTCCACGTTTGGTTGATTCCTGTAAAAGGTGGATGGTTGCCGGATTGTAAAGATGGCTGTCTGCGCCACTTCTCATCTTGTGACGTCCCTTGCTGTCTAAAGTAAGGTCTGTCTCTAATCCCAATGGATCATAGGCTGCAGAATGCAGAGTATCTACATCTTTTGCAATGTCTTCCAGTGTAATTCCACCGATACGGCTTACGGTATTTGTGAAATATTTATCAATTACTGCGGAGTCAATACCAATTGCCTCAAAAATCTTAGAACCCTGATAAGACTGAATGGTTGAAATACCCATTTTGGAAGCAATTTTTACGATACCACTGATAATTGCCTGATTGTAATCATGGATTGCTGCATAGTAATCCTTGTCTAACATATGCTCGTCTACTAACTGCTTTACGGTATCCTGTGCCAGATATGGGTTGATTGCACAGGCACCATAACCAAGCAATGTTGCAAAATGATGTACTTCTCTTGGTTCACCGGATTCCAGAATCATGGCAACTGCAGTTCTCTTCTTGGTCTTTACCAGATGCTGCTGCAAACCGGATACTGCCAGAAGGGATGGGATTGCCACATGGTTCTCATCAATGCCACGGTCGGAAAGAATCAGGATATTTGCACCGTCACGGTATGCACGGTCTGCTTCTACAAACAGATGATCCAATGCTTTTTCCAGGCTTGTATTCTTATAATATGTAGTAGGAAGAACCACAACCTTGAATCCTTCTACTTTCATATTTTTAATTTTCATCAAATCTGTGTTGGTAAGAATCGGGTTATCTACCTTTAATACCTGACAGTTAATTGCCTTTTCTTCCAGCAGATTACCATCTTCTCCGATATATACGGTAGTGGATGTTACCACTTTCTCACGGATGGAATCAATTGGCGGGTTTGTTACCTGTGCAAATAACTGTTTGAAATAATTAAACAGTGGCTGATGGTCTCCTGCCAGTGCTGCCAGCGGAGTATCAATACCCATTGCAGAAGTTCCTTCTCCTCCGTTTAATGCCATCGGAAGGATTGCTTCACGCAGTGATTCGTAAGTATAACCGAATGCTTTCTGCATTCTCTGACGCTCTTCTTTGGTATATTCCGGAACACGCTGATTTGGAATCTTTAAATCCTCCAGTTTAATCAGGTTACGGTCAAGCCATTCACCATAAGGCTGTTTGCTTGCGTAATACTCTTTTAATTCATCATCATTGATGACTCTTCCCTGGATGGTATCTACTAAGAGCATTTTACCCGGACGAAGTCTTTCTTTTACAACAATCTTGGTCGGATCAATATCAAGTACTCCGACCTCGGAAGAAAGAATCAACTGGTCATCATCGGTAATATAATATCTGGAAGGTCTTAATCCATTACGGTCAAGAACAGCTCCCATGACATCTCCATCTGAGAAAAGAATGGAGGCTGGTCCATCCCACGGCTCCATCATGGTTGCATAGTACTGATAGAAGTCTTTCTTCTTCTGGGACATGGTATTGTTATTTGCCCATGGCTCCGGAATCATAATCATAACTGCCAGTGGTAAATCCATTCCACTCATTACCAGAAACTCTAAGGTATTATCTAACATTGCTGAGTCAGAACCTTCGGAATTAATAACCGGAAGGACTTTCTGCAGTTCCCCTTTCAGTTCTTCGGACTCCATGGTCTCTTCACGGGCAAGCATCTTATCTGCATTACCTTTGATGGTATTAATCTCTCCGTTATGTACGATGAAACGGTTCGGATGTGCTCTCTCCCAGCTTGGATTGGTGTTGGTTGAGAATCTGGAGTGTACGGTTGCGATTGCAGATTCATAATCTTTATCCTGAAGGTCTGCAAAGAACTGACGCAGCTGGTCTACTAAAAACATTCCCTTATATACGATGGTTCGGCTGGAAAGGGATACTACATAAGTGTCATCATTGGACTGCTCGAATACCCGTCTTGCCACATACAGCCGGCGGTCAAAATCAAGTCCCTTGGCTACTTCAGCTGGACGTTTTACAAATCCCTGCATGATATATGGCATACAGTCTACTGCTTTCTGTCCCAGTTTATCCGGGTCAGTCGGAACTTTTCTCCATCCTAAGAATTTCATTCCTTCCTTTTCCACGATAACCTCAAACATTTTCTTTGCCTGATTCCGTTTCAGCTCATCCTGTGGGAAGAAAAACATTCCGACACCGTAATCTCTTTCTCCACCAAGTTCAATATCTGATTCCTTTGCTACCTTGGAGAAAAATTTGTGTGATACCTGAAGCAGAATACCAACACCGTCACCGGTTTTTCCTTCCGCATCCTTACCAGCTCTGTGCTTTAAGTTCTCTACGATTTTTAAAGCATTTTCTACCGTCGCATGGGATTTGATACCTTTGATGTTTACCACAGCTCCGATACCGCAGTTATCATGTTCAAAATTCGGATTATACATACCCTGTGCTACTGCTGTACTTTCATTCCACTGTTCTGTCATAATCGTTCCCTTTCTGCTTTCTCTTTATTTTCTGTCTTACTTTGTTACCTGCACTCTGCTGCTTTAAAGTGCTTTTATTTTCTGAACTAAGTTTACACCCGGCATAATATACTTTGCAATAGTTTTTTTCTTGCTATTGTCTGATTATTAGACAATTCACTTTATATTCTTTTATTGTGTTTATATTTATCAGTTTTTTGCATATAAAAAAGGCTTACTAAAACAATTCAACGTGTTTTTTGTTGAAAATATTTTTTAATAAGCCTTTTGAATTTGCCTGCTATTTTAAATTGTGTCTGAATTGTTTCTCAGTTGTACTGGGATTTCCTGGGAAGGTTTACCATGTTTTTAATACCATCTGCGGTAACTGCATTCCCCTTAAAGGCATCAGAATCATCACTGCAGCCATCATATACCCAGGATAAAGCCATATGGGTAATTACATAAGTATAAGGACGAACATTCTCCTGCAGCATGTTATACACACCCTTATCACTTTCATATCCCGGTCCACCATATCCATAGTAGGCTACTGCTGAAAGCAATGCATCATTGGATACCGAAGGGGTATATTGTCCATTGCTCGGATTTGCTTTACTTGGTTCCAGACAATAAACTACAGTTCCATCCGAAAGAC